>Ga0208899_1000353_pt1 | contig 33621 bp, 54 predicted proteins | sample VirMetDEL_Nov_24_FD_184518 | JGI IMG/M metagenome (GOLD analysis project Ga0208899, IMG submission 184518) | Aqueous microbial communities from the Delaware River and Bay under freshwater to marine salinity gradient to study organic matter... | ecosystem: Environmental > Aquatic > Marine >... | reverse complement strand
TTTAGACAATCCTTTATGATAAGATTTATTAAGGTTTTCTTCACTAACGTGTTTACCTCTACCATGTTTAACAAGGTACTTGCCGGAAGGATCTTTGTGAACAACGCCATTATGTTTTTTGGCATGGCTGTATGCGGTGTCTTTATCGAACGTTCCAGCGTTACGATAGTCGCGACCCTTTTCGCCTTTGGCGCCAAGGTATCCTTCTTGCGTAATAATCTCTCTAACGCTTTCTTTTTTCTCTTTGTTTCCATCCAATTTGTCTTTAGCTTTTTTAGCAGTATATGCTGCGGCAGCAGCAGGGATTGCGGCTGCTGCCGCAGCCTGACCAACTGCACCAGCAGCACCAACTGCTACTCTTTTCGCCACTTTCTTTGCGACAGCTTTGGTTGCTTTCTTGGCAAGATATCTTCCGGCTGTTTTAGCTACACCGCGTGCAGCCAAACCAACTAGAGGTGCCGCGAGCGGGATGGCTTCATTAACTTTTTCTTCGCGAACCATTCGCCTTTGCATTCTTTCTTTCTCAGCCTGCTTAACTTGAGGAAGTAATCTTTTAGCAAGACGATCTATTAAACCTTTTTTAGTTTTTGCTTTGTCGTCTATTTTCATTTTTTGATCAATAGACAATGTATTATAATCTCTTTTTCCAGCAACGATATGCTTAACTTTGAGAAGAGCTTTTTTGTGAGCTCTCATTTTTAATCGGCCAATGTCAGCCTTTTTTCTCATCATAATTTTTCTTCTCATAGCAATTCTTTTTGCTAATCTTTTCATGAGTAGACCACGCTTTCTTCGAGCAGCTCTACTTAATGCTTCATCGAGATTTTCTTCGGTCATTTTATTTTGATCTCGAGTTGCAAGAATTCTTGCTCGATCGAGCATACGATCATGTTTAGCTTTATCTGAAGCTTTTTCTCTTTCAATAGCTGATTTAGCACGATTCACGTGATCAGTTGCTTCTCTAATACCCATTCCTTTACGTGTTAGAGTATATAATGCTTTACTAGATTTTTGATTAATAGCAAGCTTATTTGGTAAGCCCATTAAAAAGTTTGATATTTTACCGTCTTTAGCAAGCTCTCTCATTTTAGAAGCAGACATACCATCGACACCTTCTGAGTCTGGATCTCTCTCCCCGGCAGTTACTGTTTGGATTGATTTAAAATTATATTCTTTACCATTATACTTGTTGGCAAGTGTATCAAATTCTTTAACGCGATCAGAACCCACGACAATGGTGACATCTGTATATGCTGAGTCAAGTTCTTTGAGTACTTCGATGATATTTCTAGCAGAAGATTTTTTAACAACATCACCGAATGCTTTCTGAGCCCAAATTAATTTGTCTTTGTAAGATAAAGGATTCTTTTTAGCATCTTGACTGTGAGAAAGATAAATTGCTGCTTCTCCACCTACCCTTTTAGCAGTCTTATTTAATGCCCTTACTAATTTTTCGTGGCCGGTGGTAGGTGGATTCATGCGACCGAAAGTGATAACAATTTTTTTATCGCCGTTAACTGCTTCGCTTTTAACTTTTTGAACCTTTTCTTTACTAGCGCCAGCGCCCGATTCTTTATTTTTTTCAGCATCACTATCACTAGTGTTTGGTTCGAGTTCTATGTATTTCTCTGGATCGATTTCTGTAAAAGCAACTTTCTTTTTTCCGCCGTCAATCGTTTTGCTATCAGAATCAAAAGATTTGAACTTTTTGAGTTTTTTTCTATCTTTTTTCTTGTCGTTTGAATTGTTTGAAGCATCATCAACATCTACTTCAGCGTCGGTTTCAACGTCTTTATCTAATTTAGGCATTTGAAAACTCTATCTTATTGAGCAATAAAATCTATTTATAATTCTCTTTGAATGAACGGATAAAATCATAATTCAAAGTAGAAGATCCTTCATTCCAAATAGTAGAATCTCTAACATAGCCCAAAGCTACATTTGGATTAGCTAACACGAGAGGCAATTGGCATTTTCTTTGATGTCTAAGGAAATAAGCATTATCAATACAACCAAGCAATCCCACATCTTCAATTTCATCAACTAAAAACTGCGCTGTCTTTTTTGTAATTGCATAGGCATGGGCACCTTCGTGGCCATTTATACTTAACCACTCTTTAGCATTGCCGGCTTTGACATGATTATATTTTTCTGGATCTGGAATTTTATAGCCCAAAACTGCTATTTTATAGTCAGGTACTTCTAATTCTAAAGGATGCAGCATAATTGCATCGTGTTCTAAAATAACAACAGCTTCATCTGGACCTTGGGCTATTCTTTTCCACATCGCTCCATGACCGGCAGAAGCACATTCTGCTTTATGACCGGGCAACGGATTTAATAAAAAGGTTGGTTGATGCGGTTCTAAAATGGGCCAACGCATTTTTACACCTGTTAAGCTCCACGCGTCTCTTCCGGTCATATGAGAATAGCCGTCGAAATAGCTCCAAGCTAATCCTACCTTGTCGCAAGACTCGGCTGCACCTTGGGCGTACTCTATAGATTTAGGTTCATTAATTCTTAGAATAAAAGCCTTCGACACTTTGTGCGTATTGTTGCTCATATTTGGCTACCTTAATTTTTGAATATAGGTCAAAATCTTCTCTGAAGTGATTGGCCATTTTTTGTACAGTTGGTCTATCGAACTCAAATTCTGCATTTCTTTCTGTTCTAAACTCAGATTTAAAGTTCGGTAATTTTTCTACTATATCTATATTTAAACTACGAACGAACTCGGCCAATTCATCATTTAAATTTTCATACAACCAAAACTTGCCTTTATAACTGTCTTGAAATCTGAGCATGTCGTATTGGAGAATTCTTGAATTAGGTTCATTTGTAAAACAACCAAATTGATCTACATAAGAGTTATAATGTTCAAGAGTGCCGGGACCAGTATGACCTCTCCATTTTTTAAAGAAATAATAAAAACTTTTTTGTCGATCAATAGGATCTCTCAAAACGGCAAATATATTCCAATGCCTAATGTGGTCAAGATTAATTAAACCATCTTTATACAATTCTTCGAGTGTTACATGATATATCTTAAAGTTTTTTTGATATTTGAACATTATTGCTTGAGGAAGATTGCCTTGAAATTTAGTATCTTCGATTGGGCCAATAATCGCGTTTGGATCATGCGGCATGACGTTTTTACGAAAAAATTCCATCATGCTACTACTGGCAGTTTTAGGTGTCCTCAAAAAAATAAATTTGTATCTTGGTGATATAAACACTATTGTCCCTCATTATATTGTTTAGTCCATGGCATTCCAGTAGAACCCCAATGGTGCTCAGCGTATACTTTATCTGGTCCATTATAATATTCAGCTCCGCGCGCATAATATTGTGGGATAAAGTAATGGGATGGCCAAATCCTTAAATCGTCTCTATCAACATAACGTGATAGGTATTTGTTACCAGTAGACATATAAGGTTCTGGCATTAGTTGTCCAGGATATAATTTATGAAGATCGTCAATAATATCTTCAAGTAATTTGTTTCCAGGATTTGCTGCCATAATTGGCTGCACAAAGTTTTTATAGTTAGGATCTGTATGCTTGCTATTTTCAAAACAAGTATAAGCAAAGTTATCAGGAGAATCAAAAAGTTCTTCACAATTATTTAAACAAACCATATCTGCTTCAGGCCAAAAGCCACCTTCTTCATATATCAATTCATAACGAATTAAATCAGAAACTCCACACCACTTACGAGTATAATAATAACGATCAATAAGTTTTTGATTTCTAAATGTTCTTTGCTTAAGCATATCATCTGTAAAGATTTTATACTCCCAGTCTGGATGTTTATCTTTCCAGGTATTCATCCATTGAAGAGGCGGTTGATAAGGACCTATCCAAATTTGAGTAATTTTTTTTTCAATCATTGTATTAAATTCCACCTTTTATTATCATCACATAATTTCAATACACTATCTCTTTCAACAAACCAATCGTGTTTAAAAAAACAAAGTCTTTTACCCTCTTCTGTCATTTCAATTTTTTCTTTTGGAGAACTAAATGTAGGTGTTTCTTTAAAATCAAAACCGTAAATATTTACTGATTGCACTTGATCACGATTTTTTCTTTTAATATTTTTATTAAATGCGTCGAGTATGTGTAATACTGTTACACCAGTAGATGGGTTTCTAAATTTTCGCCAAAGGAGCGCTTTTAAATCCCTTTCATTAGCATATTTTTCATTGTATTCATGTTCAAATTCTTTTTTAGCAAGAGGATTTTGATATTTTAAAGGGGTGCCTTTTGGAAGCCAAAAAAAGCCTTTTGTCATTTTATTAAAGCCTAGACCTAAGTCTAAAACATTAACTTTAACACCATCATCTCCATTTAAAGTATCTACCATTTTTGGTGCAGCTATAGGCCCTGGCACTACGCCAGGATGATCTGCACCTATTCTACTAACCCAAAAGTGATAATTTTCGGTATCCCATACAGACCAAACATCTATTTTAGATCCAACAGCTGACTTTAAATCATATTCTTCATTATCATACCTTTCATCTCCAACAAAAAAAATTCCTGAATGATTCATTCTAATCACGACATCGTGTGAATCTATTTCTTCACCATATGTTTTAGAATTAAGAGATTGCGCGTTTCCTACAACTGCAACCCTTTTTTCAGCTACTAATGCGTGAAATTCGGGTATCATTTTTATACCTTTTCTACCCACCAAACAAAATCGTCTGCTGTAGTATAAGTATCGCCAAACGCTTCCTTTACTGCTTGTTGTACAGTTGGAAAATGAATGTCGTGTCCAATGATTCTACCACCTTTCTTAATCTTAGGTGTCCAGTCCTTAATATCTCTTGAGCATCCTTCGTAACCATGATCAGCATCAATAAAAACAAAATCTAAGCTTTCGTCTTCAACTTGCTCAGCGGCTTTTGACGTGTAGTCTCGAATAAACGTTGTTCGATCTGGATGTTGAGCACAAAATTCCATGATATTAGAATAATATTTGTCATGATCCCAAGCATGGCCATTTTCGCCGGGAGTCCATTTTTCAGGTCCATTGTTTCCTGGTTGAGGAGCATATAAATCAACGCCGATCATATGCATATTTCGACACGTTTTAACTAAGTGCCTAAACGTATGTCCTTCCCAAGTACCGAGTTCAGCACCTTTAGTCCAGCCAAAAGATCTTGCCATTTTTTCAATTACTAACCATCTCCACATATCACCGCCGTCGTGCCCTCTGTCTCTTATACGTCCCATAATATAAACTCCATCTTATAGTTTATTCTATTTATTGATTATTCTTCGGTAACATTATTACTTAATAATCTTCCCGAAATAAGATCTGCTTTTTCTGATTGTATTACTTCAATACAAAGATTAGTAACTTCTATTTCTTTACGAATCCACCACATTTTTTGTTGCAATTTATCTAGCTCTGCTTGATAGTATTCTAACTCTTTTTCTTTCCGAATTTTTTGCTCAATAATATCGGTTAAGAGCAGAATATTATTAGCCATTTTATTACAGTAGTTCAGACCACGACAACGATGCTATACCTGTTTTATTACCAAGCGTCGAAGCCATAGCTATAGTTATAGTTTCTGATTCGACTGAGGCAAAAGAATTTGTAGTGAATTTTCTTTTTAATTGATAACCTACATCTCTATCGAATAAAACGGGAACGCTAGTACCAGATAGAATAGTAGCAGAATAAATGATATCGTCTTTTGTAAAAGACATGTCCGTGGCATCCTCATCGACTTCAACTGCGGAATATAATTCACCTTGATCTGCAAATGTAGCACCGGTAAGTGTGGCATTTCTCACTATCAAAAGAAATACAGTTGTGTTATCAGTGGTAGCAGCCTGGATTCCTCTCAATTTCACAGCAGATTGTTTTGCTACATCTTTCAATCGCATTGTTAAAATTGGGAAAAATGTATTTGCGGCTCCTATATTATTGCCAGACGAATCGATTTCGACAGCTGGTGCACTAGATGTATAATCTAATTTATTGATTACAGTATGAACTTGACCAACCTCTTCATACTCACCTTCAGAAATAACTGATGTAGAAGATAGATAAAAATAAGCACCACTACCTGCATAGGTTGGACTAGCAATTAATTCAGCACTTAGGGGAAGAAATGGAGTTTTGATCCAGGTACCAATGGTATTATTGGCATTATTAACTGTATGGATAACATGAAATTCGCCATCAATAACATAACCAAACCTAATACTACCAGTTCCGTACCACTCGTATTCGACACCGAGTAATTGTTGTGCAAGTGGATTAGCAGTAATTTGAGATCTGCCGTCACCTTCAAGGGTATCACCATTCCATTCTCCAGCATTTCTACCTACTCGAACGGTCTCGACACCATTCTTTTTAACTACAAGGAAGTAATCTCCAGTACCGTCATCTTCAAAATAGAATCCGTTATTTGCATCATACATACCTATTCTTCGAGTGATTCCTACTTCTGGTAAGTCGAATCGACATGCCATAGTTACAAATTGCTCTTTACCAGGCACATAAGGAATAATAGTAGCGGTTTCTCTTCGTATCGAATCATTTGCAGCAATAACATGAAGTACGGCAGTATTTTCTATGATACTATCAGCACCAGGGTTAAAAGGATCAAACGCTGCAGGATTAGCTGCATTATTTGCAATATATGATTCAGCAGTACCAGTCTTCTCTTCGAGCCAAGTCGGATCTCCAACAAGTGTATGAGAAAATGTATGATGGAATACTGTGTGGGGATTACTAACTCTTAAACGATTTTTAGAGGTGAACGAAGGTCGCCAGTCGGACTGGGCACCAAATTTATCTGCTAGATTAACGGTCTCAAATATCGAGGTGCCATTAGGCAAATATGATTGTGTCTGTTTATTCCATTGAGCCATTTATTTTTGCCATCCTTTAATATATTGATCTGAAAAATTAGCATTACTAAACTGAAGCCTATCAACTAGCTTAAGAGAATTTTGACCAAGATGATCAATAGCTACAAATCCTTCTTGACCCGTAATTTCATAACCATTGCGCGTCTTAAGAAATGTTTTCAATCCACCAACCTTTTCAAGCTTACGAACAATCATTAATTTAGCATCAACTAAATGATTATAAAGCGTAAATACTTTTTCTATTTCTCTTGCATTATTCTTTTTAAAATAAGTTAATGCTTGATTTCTGAGATCATCTTGTTTTTTCTTTCCTTTAGGTGTAGATCTTTTATCTGCTTGCTTATCATAGTAATCATTAACAAATACAATCAAACCCTTTACAAATGTTTTTACGTTTGTAATTCTTTGACCTTGTCTTACTAAACTATTAATATACGTATTCACTCTCATGTTTAATTCGGGATCAGCCAAGTCATTAAGCGCATTCTTTGGAATAGTTCTAAACAGAGAACCGGCTTGAGAAAGAATAGAAGTAAGAGCAGCGGTTTCTTCTTTTGTAAATGTGGCATTACCCGATTTATCTTCGAAGGTAGCGTCGACAGACCAAACAGAACTTACTTCTTTGAGGCCTGGTGTAATCGCCTTTCCAAAAGTTGCTGACATTGTTTCAAATGATTCTCCTCCGTATAGAGTGTGCCAGACCACACCGATTTTGGATCGCTTGATTCTCTTAGCGAGACTGCTATTTTCCGGTATCGCATAAACAATGGTATTAGGATGGAAAGTAATATACGATTCTCCATCAATCGTATCCGTAGATATATCTTCTTGCGTAAAGAGAAAATCACCTTGAATTACGCCTTTCTTAATGCCGAGCTTTGAAAATTCGGCAAGAGCAACTTTAAATTTAGCATTGAGTTCACCACTTAAATCATTGTCAATTTCAGAATTTGTTTTATAAATTTTTGGGTTCTTATTAAATACGCCTTTTTTTGCTATAAAGAATTTTCCATCAGATGGATCTATACCGGCAAAAATTGCCGGCGCTCCATCCCACTTCACACTAATGTTAACTGGGGCACGTGCGTTACCTGAGAGCATATCTCTAATAGCACGAAAGTAATTAATAACATTACGTGTACCAATTACTCCACCATCTATAACAGCATCTTCTGCATGAGTCATGTGAAGATTTTTACCGGTAGCCGCTTCTTCTAAATGCGTTTTAAACGTTTTCATTACCGGCTGCCTTAAGTGTTCTATCAGAATTTGTTTGTTTTGCTTTTTCTTTAAACTTTTTACTATCTACGTAATTTATTTTGATGCCTTGTTTTCTAATATGACTAGCAGATTTTATTTTTTGTTGTTTATGTGGAATTTGATCTTTTTGACTAACATTTTCTTCATCTCCGCCGTCAAGGCCTTTAAAACCACTATCTTTTTTAAAATGAGATATTGTTGCTGTATGCTTTTCTACTTTATCTTTATGTTTTTGATCAACATATAAATGCTTTTCGCCATTTTCATGATGGTGATATACCCAAGGTGTTTCTCTAGGAATAGCGTAAGCATGTCCTATAGTGTGTTTTTTATGAGTCGCATATACGCCAGTTATATGATTCCCGTCGTCGTCGTGGCCGTGAGATTGTTTGCCAGAGAATTTTTTAGGAGCGTCACCGTGATCTATTCTATAGTATCCTTCTTCGAGAAAGTTCTTAAACGTTTTCATATTTTTGTACTTGTTCCTACGATTTTAGCCTTAGGAAAAATACCGACACGAGCATTTTTTACTGTAACGCTAGCAGCCTTAGCATCACCTCTTCTAGCTTGATATCTAATAAAGTAATAAGCTTCAAATTCACCTTTAGGAAAATCTCCATTGGTTCCTTTGTGACTAGAAATAATTTCATAAGGACCTTCACCAGAACCTTTCAAAGACATATTACCTAAGTGAAACTCATCGCAATTACTAATACTAGGTTTGCCACCGTATTCCGGTCCATATATTGAATCAAAAACCATTGATCTATCTTTTACTACTCTATAAAAACTTTGACCTGATTTAAGCCCATTAGGCGCTGCTTTGGCAACCGCTTTCATAAATGCCGCAACATCTCTGTTTCTATTATATCTTTTTGAAGACAATCCACCATATTGTTGATAGTCTTTAGCGCTCTTACCGGCTTTATGAGAAATATAAGCTTGAGGTTCTCCAATTGCATTTACAAGTGTAAAGTCAGACTTAGGATCTCTACCTTCAAATTTACCAGTAGTACTAGCCAAATGTGCAGCATCAACAATTCTTCCATTAATCTTTATCTTAATTTGTGGAAGATTTTCTTTTGCTAATATTGCTTCAAGCTTATTATTAAAATCAGACCTTGCCATTTCTTCGGCAGAAGTACCAGAACCAGCACCTTTACCTCCAAAAGAAGGAGTCTTTAAAAAATCTTTAGGAATCGAAAGCGAACCTTTATTTGTTTCAACTTCAAGTTTACCGCCCTTTAGAGGAAACTTGCCGTCATCAGCTTTCATAAACTCTGTTACTTTTTGAAGTTCGCTTTTATTGATAATAACTTCATCATGATCTACACCACCAAAAGGAATACCATCTTGAATTTTTTTAATAAAATTAAGAGGGCGATTTTCATCTTTACGTAAATCTGATATAGTTAATGTTCTAAAGGGAACTTTAGCTTCTGCCATAAAAGCTTTAAAGCGAATCATTTGTTTATCTCTTAAGCAATTTTAGTTATTTATAATCACTTAAAATCAAACTTGAGTTCTTTTACTCCATGAAATTTCTTTTTTCTATTACTATCTTGAAATCCAAACTCGGTATTATCAAAAACAGGTTTGTCTTCTTCCTCTTTTGATTTTTTGGGTTTGTCAGTTGTAATACCTTCTTGAGCAGATTCTTCGAGATCATATATTTTCATTTTAGCTCGATCAATACCTACTAAAAATCTACGATAATAGCTCAAGTCACCCCAGCGATTTTTCAATTGTTTAAACATAAGTTGGCCAAGCTCATCGAGATATTCAGAAGTTACTAACCCAAAAATTGCATCGGCTGTATGCGTAATACCCATTGACTCAGAAGTATTCGTGAGATCAACATCAGAGTTGCCATAACCATCTCTATTGAATTGTGATGAAGTGACGATAGCGCAATTGAACTCCATTGCTAGACCCCGAACTTCTTCTGCAATTGACTTGACAAGAGTGTAGCTATTGGCTGCTGCAGCACCTTTTACTCTCGAGGATGCACAAATATTTAAGTAATCGACAAACACAACATCAGGAACAAAGTTTTTCTTCATCCTAAGTTCATTCAACAAATGTCGAAAGTGACCAACATGGGCTGAGCCAGTAGGATATTCTTTAATCACAAGCTTCCCAGGTGTTTTTGATTTGTATCGATTCATTCTCTTTTCGAGTACATCACGAGGAATTTCACCAACTTCATCTAAGGTAATATCCATTATATTAGCATCAATACGTCGAGCAACTTCTTCCTCAGCCAACTCCATAGTAACAAACAAAACGTTTTTACCGTGCATTAACATAGACGACGCCATGTGACATTTTACCAACGATTTACCACCACCGGTTGTTGCCAATAACACAGTCATTGACTTACGAGGTAGACCACCCTTTGTTATCTTGTTTAAGAGATCAATGTCGAATGGAATGCGCTCTTCTTTCTTATGATAATAATCGTAACGCTCGTCATAATCGTCTAAGAAATCATGACCAACGCTGCTGTCAAATGTAACACCAAGAGAATCAGACAAGAGTTTTGGAATTTCACCTTTATCTAAATTCTTTTCTTCTCCATCGAGAATTAAAATTGCTTTTCGTATTGAATTATATAAATCTTTATCTTGACAAAACTTTTCAGTTTCATCTATTAAAAATTGCGTGTTAGTGTCTGTATCGATTTTAAGATCAGACAGTTGTTCTTGTATAATCTTATAGCCGTCTTCATTGAGATCCTTTCTCTTTTCAATAGACAAACGCAGAGCCTCTATGGATGGAGGCTCTTTGTATTGTTCTACATATTGAGAAAACGTATTGAAGATTTTGCTAAGATTATTGTCTTCAAAGTAATCAGATTTGATGTAAGGAAATACCTTGCGGTAGTAATCCTCATTCAGAATCAGATTCGACAGTATCGTAGTCTCTATCATCATGTTCCTTATTAGATGTCGTCAGTTTAAATTTATTTTCAACGAATGTCTTGAACTTAGAATTTTCAACTAAAGCTTTAAAGAACTCATCATCTTTTTCGATGTCTTTTGCTCTTCGCTTTGTATCATCAATCTCACCCGTTTTTGGATCGACTATATTATACCATCCCGTACTGGCTTTTGTCAAATGGCCAGATTCAAGTGCTAAGTCAAATAAGCTAGACCACTTATCTATACCTGTGTCAAACATGACTCGGAATGGAAGCTTAGCTTTTTCCTTAACATAACGCGATTTTTCAATGTTAATCGTAAATTTAAATCCCGCCAAATCACTTCCATCTTTTTCTTGAGATTTACCAATGATAAAGATTTGATTAGCAGAATAGTATATACCAGTACCACCACTAACAATGTTCTTTGGAAACAAACCAATCTCTTGATAAATGTGATTGATTGCAACACAAGGAATATCTTTAGTAGTGAGTCTTGGCGTGACAATTCTAAAAAGTGACTTGAGTTGTTTAGCTCGTGACATGTCAGCAACTGACTTTTCATTCATAGCATCCTCAACTTCTTTCTTCGAAGCAAGATTACCAATTGAATCAATAAGTACAAAGACATGATCACCTTTTTCAAGTTCGTCTAGACGCTTTGTCATATCGAACTTAAGTTGTTCAACATCCTCAAGAGGAACGTGTAGAACTCGACTCGTATCAATATCATAACTCTCTAAATAATCTGGAGTAGCGCCGTACTCAGAATCATAAAGAATTGCAATACTGTCATCATACTTGTCAAGATACGCTTTCATACAATAGAGACCAAGAAGAGTCTTGAAACTCTTTGATTGTCCAGCCAATACTGTTAAGCCGGGAAGTAATCCACCATCGAGTGAACCACAGAAAGCGATATTTAAAATAGGCAAATCAGTTCGAATAGGATCTTTTTCTTTAAAAAAAGAAGAATCCGCAAGAATTGATGAACCTTTGACTGTACCAGCCTTAAGCATTTTATCCATTAAACTCATATTAATCTCCTGAATTCAAAAGTTTATATAACATATCTTCAAAGGCTTCGAGTTTTTCATAACGATTAGGCCAATAAATGTAATCTTTTTCAGGATTAGATTTAAGATTGGTGAGCAATGGAACAATTGCATTGTAAATTTGTTGAGCTTTAGTACCTTCCTCTTCAAGACGACGATAAAGGTTTACGTTTTGCTCATTTTTTTCACGAACAACTTCGAGCTCATCTTCTGATACAACCGAGAATCCAAAATCAAAGTCTAATGGATCATTAATAGTTGACATAGAAACCTCCTAGAAAGAGAAATAGGGATGACTCACGCCATCCCTATGTTATAATTAACCTTTAGCGAGTTCCTTAAAGATTGACAAATCATCGTCATCATCGTCAATAGAAGGTGACTCACTAGTACTCTCTTGCATACTAGGAGCTTCAGCAGTTTTACCAAGTGAACTCAAGTCAAGTTCATTATCTTCATCATTTTCAAAGTTATCTTGACTGCGAGAAACCTCAGCTGATTCACCAAGTACTCGATAGAGCTTAGCTTTTAATTCAGCATAGGTCTTGAAGTTTTTAGGATCAAGCAACTCTTGAAGAGAGTGCTGTTGTTCCCAAATAGATTCAAGGTCGTCATCATCAGCAAGTTGTTCTGGTGGATCAAACTCAGACTTATCGTAATTAGGATATCCTTCAAACTGTCGAATTTTCAAACGAAAGTTTGCACCTTCCCAGAAATCGAAAGGATTAACGGGATTCTCATCTTCAAAAGATGGGTTCATCAAATCATTGAGCTTATCAAAGATTTTTTTGCCAAATGAGTACAAGAATACTTTACCTTCATTCTCAGGCTTGGCTGAATCTTTAATTACGTAAATGTTTGAAACATACTTGAGTCGTCTCTTTTGCTTACGTGCCTGATCTTTGTCGGAATCAATTCCAGAGTTCCATAGTTTAGAGTTAAACTCGGAAACAGGATCGTCTTGACCAAGTGTAGTCAAAGAGTTTTCGATATACCATTGACCAGTAGTAGGGCCTTGGAATCCATGATCCCAAATGCGAACAAACGGCATTTCTTCATTTTTAGGGGCAGGTAGGAAACGAATAATTGCAAACCCATTACCAGCTTTATCGCGAGTAGGTTTCCAAAACTTACCTTCGTTTGGATCTGAGTACGAGGACTTAGATGACATTTTATCAAGCTGAGAAGTCAACTTGTCGAGGGACTTATTGCGGTTTTTCTTAAGTGAGGCAAAATCTGTTTGTGCCATTGTATTTCTCCTTATATTGCGTAATATTGCATTTTATTTTCATAACGTAAATCGATCTTTAACGTATTGCTTAAAGCGTTTTTGATCGTATGTTAGAAAGGGTTTATACTTTCTAGCATATCTAATTATATCACGTGATACGATTTTGTCAACTATTTTTTGATCCCAATAATCAAAAATATTCGCATAGGCTGTAATAATAGAAAAAGTTTCAAGTGTAATCTTTCTTTCTACGTACAACCTCATGATGTAAGGATGTTGACCATCCACGGATATAAAGTTTTCCGAGTAATCATCTCGGAGTTTATTTAAATCAGACTTAAAGTTATGACTCAACGAATCAATTCTTTTTTTCCAATCTAAATAATTTTTTTCTCCCTCATCATCGAGTAATTGTCTAATCCATACATTTGGATTACGCAATACATTCGATAATATAAGTTCGAAACAATTTTCTTTTGATGCCAGTTTAGTAAAAAAGTAAGCATCATTTCTTGTTCTAAACGTCTCGATTGACGCTTTCACTTTACCATTATATTTATGATAATCGTATTGATCTGAACTAAAATGTTTTTTAAGTGCTAGATATTCTATATAAACATTATAACCCGGATCATTTAACGATGTCGGTGAGGTCCTTTTCATCTTTTTTTACCATTTTTAAACCGACGGCTTCTGATCTAATTTTTTCTTTAAGAATAGAAGACTTTTTTACTACATCTGCGACAGATTCAATTTCAAGATTATTTTTTTCTGCGTATGTAATAAGGGCGTCGATGTAAGGTACACCACTAGCAATCATTTCTGAAATTGCATGATGAATTTTTTCAGGTGTCATTGAAACTACCATGTCAAATGGATCCTCCCTTTCTTTCATTTAATTCCTTATTGAGTGGCTATTCTACCATAGTCAAGGACAAATGTCAACCGTTTATTTATCAATGCCGATTAAACATATCTTAAATATATAAGAAATCTTAATAAATTAAAGGAATCTTAATATGAAATACTTAATTCTTGCAATAGGTGTTTTGTGTATGCTTGCTGCGTGTTCAGTCAAGGCAGGACCATACGTAGAAATCAAATCTGAAGTAACATACAAAGATTTTGCTACTACTGATGCAGTCAATCATACTCGTTTCGGATACGAGAAAAAATCACTCACAGGCAGTAACGTGTACTTCGAAGCAGGGCACATGACGGGTGGTTCATCTTGGGAAGCAGGATACAAAACTCGTTTGTCCGATACCCTCACCATCAAAGGCAAACTCGAAGGCAAACGCGAACGAGGCACGGAAGCAAAGACTAAACTCGAAACAGAGATTCGATTTACTTGGTGAATTGCTAGTTGGATAGTTTGGTGCGAGAGTTTTTGTAAGTGGCCCTTCCCAGGCCCAAGGAACTCTCGCCAAACCTTGTATTCTATTTAAGATACCGCTATCACTAAAAACACTGGTACTACAAATAACGCCAGAGCTAATTGGCCAATTGCAATCATTTGATCTTTTTTAGAATCTTGAAAATTGTTGCTCATATACTTTTTCATTAAATTTAGTTATCTCCTACAGGTAAGGTGTGAAATTATAACCAGCCATGTGGCTGAACGGCATTAATTCTGGGTACATGATGGGACCCAAAAGCCCCATCACACAAGCACTTACTACCAAAAAGGCAAGCGCAGAATTTCTTAATTTAATTAGCATGTCTTATTCAGCCGCCTTAGGAGCAGTTACTGTGTAACCTGCCTTTTCCCATTGTTCGAGAGTACGACACACTCTTTTTTTCATAGGAAGACCAGCAGGTCCACGAACTTCGATACGTGCACAAAACTTTCCATCTTCGGTAAGTTTGGCTGTTTCTTGTACTGCTGGTTGAGGGCTTGCGCTTGTGGGCAGCGCGATTAAAAGACATACGAATGCAATAATTTTCTTCATTAGAAAACTCCTTAAATATTATACATGGGTTGGGCTCAGTGATTCAGCAAATCACGGTACATATATATAATGCTTTTTTCATAAGACCGTTAATATTGTGTAAAAAAGTTATAAAATATAGCTCAACTATTATATTCCATTTATGAATGGAAAGTATTGGTTCAATAAACACAAGTTATAGATGAGTATGAACCGTTTTTGATCACAATTCTTCGAAGAGAACATTATTGACGTAGTCGTTTTTATCTTCTTCTGATATACCCATCGATAAAATTGAGCGATGTAATTGTACGTTTTTCTTTTGATTATGGCAATACTTATTTTGAGCTGGTAAAAAATCTTGACCCATGTTTCGATAAACTTTTGAGGTAATCCCGTTCATATAAAACGAAACAGAAGTCAATCCTACTTTACAAAATTGTTCAAGCTCATTTTCATTATCAATTCCACCCGCCGCCACGATGTTTGGTGAAAAGATTTCAAGAGCCCACTCAGGAAGTTCTCTTTCTTTCTTCCAGCTCAGATTAGAAGTTAATCCTGCAAAGTATTCCATATAAGAATGATTCTCACTCGAAACCGGCGAGTAGTCCATAAACGACCCGCTAATTTTATTTGGTCCTGAGACAATATCAAATCCAAGGATAGGAAGATTCATCCAAGGTTGCGGAAACACATTAATGTGTAACAACCAAAGCTTTTTATTTCCTTCTGTTCCTGGTTCAATAATTTTTAAGTGAGCCTTTCTAATAGATTCAGATTTCCAAAACTTATCAGTCCAACCATCAAAATGTTTTGTCAGTTTTGGGTTTTCATAGCGAGCAAGATTTTGGTCGAAAATATTTTCGATTTCGTTAGATAGCAACCTTAGTCTATTCCAAATCACACTGTCCATAATATAAGTCTTTTTTTAAGCCAATTGTGCTATTGGTACAAACAATCCAAACATGATTACACCAATAATGACAATTTCTGCGGCTTGCATATTTTCTGTAGTATTAAGCTTATTTAAAATTTTATTCATTGCTTCCATTAATTGTATTTTTTTTCCTCCGCCGATCAGGCAGTCGTTATAGTTAATAGTCGTCATTGTAATCAGACTCGTTTTCGTATTCAGGATCTATGAAACTTGTGATTTCATCTAACCCATCTTCTAATCGCCAAAAATCTATTAGCTCATAGAATAATCTTTCAGCAAAGCTGAAACATATTTTGGCCTCTTTTACCATGTCATCATTTAAAAGTTCTCTGATACCAGCTATGAGATCAGAACGATTCTCGAATTCATACATCAAACCAGAACCGGGTACATTCTTTTTAATAATTTGTCCGCCATGCATATCTCCAAAATGCCGAACATATACGTGTGCAATCAAACTTTCATTATCCAGATGACTTAAATGTTCAACGTAATCGTCAACCGAAGGTAAAAAATCTGTAAGCTCCTTTAAACGATGTTCTGCTTCAAGCTCTTGCAAATCTTCCAGAATAAGAGAAGATCTAAAAACACCCTCTAACTTTAAAGGTAAATCAACAAGCGACTCGAGTGTTGAGTAAATAATGAGTTGTGAATGTAAATATTTTTGATAAAGCCTTGGATGTATATCTCCATCAATTAATATATTTGCGAACTCAGTTCTCTCAGCATTTTGATGGTGCTCCCAAGTCAATTCTTTAAGATTGTTAGACATACGCGAAATACCCCAAAAAAAATAAGTGGGACCTTTCTGTTGCCAGGCGATCCCGAAACCCCGTCAATAGCTATTGCCGCTAGGCAGCCATTGGCATGTCATAAACATTATCGTTTGCGTTTATATTTAGTGCGTTCTTTTTAACGTCAGTACTTGACGATTCTCCACAATTCTTATTTACCGCCCGTCGAATCTAGTACACCCCCCATTGAAGTTTATTGGTGGAGGTGGTGGGATTTGCACCCACGTCCGCACAGCTTTCAGTTTTGCTTCTTAGAATTGGTTAAATACGTAACACGTTCGCCATCATTAATAAATTGTTCTTCTATACACTTTCCACATTTGCTTCCTATAATGGGAAGTAAAAAACTGTTCTCAGCGAGATCAGATTCTGTAATGGCGTTACATATACATATATACATGTTTACTAATCCGGTAATTCTACACTATATATACACAAATGTCAACCCCTTTTGTAAAAAATAATAAATACAATTGAATGCTAAAATTTTTAACGGAGAAAAATCTGTGAATAAGAAAATAGATTTTTGTCATGAAGATGTTGTTGAGTGTCATAGGCACGCGGTTATGGCCCAAGAAGCTTATTTAGATGGTCCTGAAGCAAAACCCAAATTTAAAAAACTAGGATGGACAGGACACAAATTCATCGATATTGATGGAGCACAGTGTCATGTTGTGTGGAATAAAGATGAAGTTGCTATTGCGTTTAGAGGAACAGAACCTTCAGAATTTACAGACATCCTTGCAGATCTTAACGCTTGGCCCGATGAACCCATGATTGGTCATGGCAAAGTTCACAATGGTTTTCAAAATGAATTAGAAAAATTATGGCCTGTTATCACTAGAGAAATAACACCACATCTAGGTAAGAAATTAACTTTATGCGGACATTCTTTAGGCGGTGCTATGGCTACTGTTGCTGCATCGCGATTTTCAATGGATATAAATGTTAATTGTTTATTCACATACGGTTCACCAAGAACAGGAACCAAAGCCTTTGTGAAGGCGTTTGAACATGTGAAACATTTTCGTTTTGTTAATAACAATGATATAGTACCAACAGTACCTTTAGCTCTTATGGGTTATCGTCATCATTGTGGCCCAATGTATATCGATTTTCACGGTAACATTCATGCCAATTTAACTTGGTGGGCTCGATTCAGAGATAAAATGAAAGGTCGTTGGGCTGCATTGAAGAAGGGTCAACCATTTGATAACTTCTTCGATCACAGCTCTGCATATTATTCACAATACACCGGAGAAGAAGTAGATGTTAACAGAAATGTTTGATGATACGCTGTGGATCTACACAGCTATTGCAGGATCACTGCTTGGTGCAGCGTTTTTATTTTGGTTTAAAGATACAAAAATGGCTACGTGGGGTGTCGCTAAATTCGACGGATTTCTTGAATATCTAGCCATTCGTTGGGGTTGGACTTGGTTACAAAATGATCCAGAAGCTTGGAGAAAAAAGTACCCAAAAATCACCAGCAAAATAGACGATTTGGAAGCAAGACTGACCAAACTAGAAACACTTGATTAGTAATAAAAATGCGAAGAAATAAAACCCCCAGTATACATGATTATATTGAAATGAGAATGGAAGATCTCAAAGAAGAAGCAGCTAAGTGTCATGATCAATACGATAGATTGTGGTATAATAAAATCATAGCGGAGCTATACTGGGTTGATATGTATATTACAGGCGGAGAAGAGTCAGACTCAAATTGCCCATTAACTGAAAAAGAACTACATGAGTTTGATGTGTAGCTTAAACCGGATGAGAGGATTAAAAAACTCGAAATGAAACAATGACAGAATTTGTAAACAATGGTGAGCACAGACATTATCAACAATATGTGGGTGGAGATTGGACTAACGTTCAAAGTTTTTCTTTTGAGTTTATAAAACAATCAAAAGAATTTAAAACAGATATGAAATTTTTAGACGTAGGTTGTGGCTCTTTAAGACTAGGTGCTCGACTCATACCTGAATTAGATGCTAATTGTTATATTGGCACAGATATAAGTAAAATAATGATTGATAAAGGTATAGCAGCCGAACTCAGTAATAGAACCCAACAAAACAAGTTACCAAAATTTATTGTTAATGGTGATTTTAATTTTGATGAGTTGAACGGCGAAAAAATGGATTATATTTGGTGCTACGCAGTTCTAATACACTTAAATAAAGACTTAGTACACAAATGTTTATCGAGCATAAGAAGTGTAATGAAAGACGATGCGGTATTTTATAGTAGTTTATGGCCTGGGAATAAAAAACAAAATCATGTACAGCCAAAAGAAACTTATATGTATGATGGGTCACAATTAGCATTTAAAAGAGAATGGCCGCGCTTTTGGGAACAAGCTTATGAAAAACACGGCTTGAGTTTTGAAATTGTAGATAATGGATTAAAAGAATTAAAAATGATAAAGAGTGTAAAGATATAAAATTAAAATGTCTCTGATGACCGTATATTATAAAAAATAATACGACAAAGGAGTTACACTAATGAAATACATAACAAAAATAATGGGTGAAAGAACTAGCCTAGATGGTGCTATGTTGATTGGTATTTGTGGTGCAACTATATTATTAGGCGGCGTAGTTAAATTAGTAGCTTGGGCCGGATTGATTTATGGTATATACACTTTACTAAAGACGGAGAGCTAAAATGGCTGGTAAGAAAAAAGATGTGACAGTAGATGAGTCTTTACACGCTGCTGACATTAATGGTGATGGACATGTCACCATGGAAGAACTCGAAGCGCACATGAATCTCGAGTTCAAAAGAAAAGAACTAGAAGATCAAGATGCACAACGAGACGCCATTCGTAAGATGGCTTGGTTCTCATTATGTGGACTTTTGATTTATCCTCTGGGTATCGGTGTGACCTCTGGCTTTGGTTTAGACCAAGCAGCAGGACTCATTGCTGATATCGCTCCTACATATTTCGCATCGATTGCTGTTTTGGTTTCAGCATTCTTTGCGGCCGATGCAGTAGGGAATAAAAAGAAGGACTAACAAATGAAAAAAGATGACGGATTCTCGGTCAGCGAGGATTCCGCCATCACAATACCAATTCGCAATTTGGTGGCAATGATTTTTGCAACTGGTGTCGTGGTGATGGGATATTTTGAATTGACTGAAAGAATATCAATCTTAGAACGAGAGCTACATCTAGCTGAAACCTATATTACTCAAAATAATGAGTTTCGTATTCGATGGCCTCGAGGTGAATTAGGTTCATTACCTGATGATATGATGCAGAATGCTGCACTCGAATCTCTTAAAAGGGAGGTTGATGCGAATACAGATTTTAGAACTACATGGAAACCACCAATCGAAGTTCAAGAATCTGTTCGCAAAAATAATGAACAAGAGATACGAATTGAGTATCTTGCTAATCGAATCGAAAATGTCGAAAAACAATTAGATAGATTAAGTACATTATCATCCCAGGTAACTCGACAAGAGGTCGATATTAGTACCCAAGAAGAGAAGATTGAAACTCTGTTCGACCTGTGGAACGCTAAGTTGAGTGGTGGGAATTAATTCCCACCTAAACTTTCTTTTGATACTTAATTGTATTACCGTCTTTTGCTCGAGCATTAGACGCCATTTCTCCGTATCCGGTTTCGAGTCTTTTAATAACACCGTGTTCAACTTTTGGATTTTTTCGAATTTCATCTTGAACTGCATACAATTCTTTTAGACGTTCTTCGGAAGTTGACTTTTTAAGCTCATTAATTACAATCTCATATAAGCCATGCAATTGACTTTTGTTAAGATTTTTAGTGAGTTCGTAAGCTTCTTTAGGATAGTTTCTATTATCAATGTGCTTAGATTTTCTATTCATGTTTATTAAATCTCTCAAAATAAGTTTTACCTTCGTATACGAACTGTATAGTACTATGACTATACACTTCTCGTGTCTTCTTTTCATATCGAGTAAGAACTTGGCAATGAATTCTCTTTTGGGCACGTGCATCTGATTTATTATGCCCGATCAAACCGCCAATGGCTGCACCGGCTAATGTTGCTTCGGTATCTTTCCCGATAGCATTACCAATTGCTGCGCCTAGTACTGCTCCGCCTAATGTATCGCCGGTCTTATCTCCACCAACATAAACCTCTTTACACTCTTCTGTGGTATAAGGCTGTTCATAGTATACTGTTTTGTAATGGTCTTTCACAGTTAATTCATTTGCACTAGCTTCTGCAATAAAAGCATAGTGAAATAAAATACCCAGGGTACCACCAATAATAATACCTCGAGTTCTTGTTTTAAATACGACATTAGCTAAGTTCATAATATAGTTCCTTTATTTTATAAAAGCCGGTTTTCCCATATATTCATATTGTTCATAACCAGCATTTCTAAATTCTTTAAATACATAAGAATCCCGTTCAAAATCTGAAATTAATTCCCATTGAAATTCAGTAGCCGAAGGATTATCCTTTAACCATTTTTGTTTTGCTCTTTCGATGAGTGGCGTAAATTCGTCTTCTTCGTTTTCCATTGTGTATTATACAGTTGCAATCCAGTAATAAGGCAAAAGAGCTCGATATCCAGGCACACCGTTATGTGCCTGAATTCTATAATAGCGAGTCCCATCACCCGGCTTTTGATAAAATCTATTAATCTGTTTCCATTGATTCCCTGCTATAATTGAAAATTGATTACTAGCGTAATTAAACTGGCTTGGTGTTACTCCGCTTGGACCAAGCGATTGAACGTAATAAACAACGCTCCCAGAGCCTGCAGCTGTCACTGTTGGATTGAATCTTAGATTCCATCGATTAATCGAGCCATCAAAAAACCAAAACTGGATTCTTTCTGGCCCAGGGGCAGGAGAAAAATATCCTTGGGGGCGCGCATAGTAAGAATTCCATGAATAAGTAATTGCACCTCTATTCCAAGATCCGTCGAGCCCGCGATAATCAGTGGCTCTATCAGGTCGCCCACCACCCATAAAATTACTTAACACATCAATACTAATTGTGCCTGAACCTGGAGTTGGCATACTTAAACCTTTATAATTTCTATTGTCTTAGTTATATATTTGGGCGACACAATTGTGATAATATGATTGTTAGAAGATGAAAATGTTATTGTACCCGACTCAATATCGAGTGTAGATTCATCAAGAAAAACAGCAGTATATGGCTCTGTCGGTATACCACTTATTGTTATATCTTGGGTACCATTTACTTCAATTTTGTCAGAAGGGTGAAAAAAAGTAATTGCGTCATCGACATCATTTAGTGGAATCGCTACTTCTACAACGGTATTTGCTTCCTCATCAAACATCGGCCGATATACGTTTTCGTCTAATGTTCTACTTATCGTGCCGGGCCCGACATTGATTTCTTCAAATGGGCCGTAAGTAGTATGAGGATGAGAATATGTAAGAGCAAATTCTTGTTTAGGTACAGTGGTATAGTTTTCCTGATCCCACCAATGAGTTACAATATCGTTAAAAACGGTATTTCCATAAAAATGTACGCTATCATTAACGTCTATATCTAAGAATTCTGTATTTGCTTCTGTGTTAACGTAATAAATTTCGCCAGATATATTATTTGCAACAAGAAAAGTCATACTGAGTATATCCCATGATAAATTATAGAGCTACATTGTTTATACTGTCAGCACATTGAAGTTTTGACAATATTCTAAGTAATAGTGTTGCCTCTGGATTATTTGGATTACCAGATCCTCTCCCCCAAAATTCAATAGTACGATAAGCGGTGAGTGAAGCGAACGCAACTTGCTCGGTTGGAGCTATATTAAAAAGTCCAGTCGCACTGTGTATAAATTGAGTAGAATCGCCAGCAGATACCGCTGCCCACGTGTTTGGGTTTAAAGTTGTGTTTCCTCTCATAGAAGTAATAAAACCATCGTTCGCCGGAACTGGACCAACAACACTACTAAAGTTTGCTAGCGGCTGTGTAAATTTTCCCGTTGGTACATCTTCAGGCAATCCAACCGTACTCGATCTCCACATAATTTCTGCCGGCTGAATATTTCCTATCATGAATATCCAAGGTGTTCCTATATTCTCTGGCACATCAGAAACATAAGTATTGGATGGGTTATAATACGCTGTTACGTAAGTAGAAGCGGCGAGGTTACTCGGATGCGCAATTCTTAATTCAAATCCATTTGTTATAACTTTAAAATTAAAATAATTATAAGCTTCTGGAGTACCTCCTTCATCATTTTTTATCGTCTGTGTTGTAAAAGATACATCTGCAGCATCAGAACCCCATCCCAATCCGTCATACGGGCGAACAAGAGAAAAACTAGTTTGGTCTGGATATGGATCAGGATCTGGAGGAGTAATACTATCATTATTAACTGTAACAACTAATGAAGGGCTACTAGTATTTATGCCATTGCTATCGAATTGTTCAATATTAAAATGAAATTCTTCACCGGGATCGTTAATTCCATCAGCAATACCTTTAATCCAAAAGCGATATCGTTGATTAGGTTCATCGATTGTTAATGTTCCAGTAGATATATTGAGAGGATTATAGGTGGAACCATCTAAAGAATATTCAAGATCACTACCATCGAGCGAAACAGTACTTCCAGTAGCGTTCCATGTTACAGTAGAAGCTGCAGGAATTCCTTCGCAATCTAATGTAAATCTACATATTGTTCCCGGTCCAGATACGCTTTCTTCGTTTATATTGTTCGTGGTAGCTGATAAACCATCATAACCTTGATTTGTGCTAGCTCTAATATTACTCATTGAAATTGTCCCGGACGCAGGTATACCCGTCCCGGCATTATAGTACTCGCTGATAGCATGAGGTCTTGTTCCGCCATAGACAGTTACTATGCTTCTTGTTAAACCATCGTTTTCTAAAACTTCTGCGGCGTTTTCGAATGATATTGCACCGTTGGGCGCGAAACTAGACATTTTTTTCTCTCTATTTTGGTTTAAATGGTGAAATAGTAAGAGTGATCGTCATAGTATCACACTTATCTACTACTGAAAGTACTGTTATATCATCAGCTATTAAAATATTAGACACTACTGCATCAGCCAAATTCCAATCAAATTCGAGATCTTGCTCGAATTCCATTTCCATTATTTCATCGAGTTTTTGTTGTCTGTAATCACACAAACTAATTACGTTATTCATAATACTGGTTTAACCTGTTCTATTGACACAAGTGATTCTTTTCGTATATCCATGATAAGTCCATCATGTCTTTTTACAAAAACAAAATCACTAGCATCGTTATTAATGTCTTCTGGCATATCACCATGAATTTCTAGTTCTCTATCTACATCTTTCCAATGTTTATAAACAACTCTAAAAATTTTATCCATTTATTCGAAATCCGCTAAAACAACAGAACCAGCAATAGGCCAAACATGGCCTTCCCTTGAAAATTCTTTTTTTGGTTTTTCAGTTAACTTGACAAAATGGCGAGTTCCATTTGCTGTGTGATGAGTAGTTTCAATTGTACCAGTAATAGTTTCGCCTTGCCATTGGAATGTTCTAACTTCGCTCATAGCCTTTTATTCTTATAGAAATTAATAAATTCTGGCCAAGGATATAATCCTTGTCTAATGAAGCAAAAAAACTTCCCGTTATAAGGGGGATCTAGCTTTACTGCAATGTTTAATTCTGTTTGGTGCATTGTTAGCTCCTTCATTATTATTTATAAATCACACCCTCACCTTTTTGGGTTGGGCAAGTTTTTGTTTTATCTTCTTTGGTTTTCTCTTACTTTTTGTAGTAAAAATATAAGAGCTTCTCTTGTACGCTTTTCATTAAGCTGAAATACTGTTAATTCTCTTCTTAAGAGTTGATTTACTATTTGCTCTGTATCATTCATACTCTTTTCTCATTAGGCGGGCGAGCAGGGATTTGAACCCCAAGCTCTGGCTGTGGACACCAGGATGTTTAGTCTTTACACCACTCACCCGAATATAAATTGGTGGAAGGGGTTGGATTCGAACCAACGTAGCTCTCGCGTAGCATTTACAGTGCTATGGTTTTAACCACTCACCCACCCTTCCTATTTGTTTTTGCCCGAATATGTCTCTGTCTGGCTATGACAATTTGGGCATAACATTCTAAGGTTTTCTAACCTATGGTCGTGCGAATTACCGTTTATATGGTCTAGCTGAATATTGAGTTGTTTCCCATTCCATTCAGCCACACCACATTCTTCACACTTATTTGATTTTAAGCCAACATTAATCAAACGTTGTTTCAATTTATATGTTTGATACTGTGGATGTTCACCATTCAATATTTCATTTAGATCCAACTTTTTCGCACCTTCATGAGCGGGAAGATCACTCCATTTCAAACCTAACTTTTTAGCCCTTCTCCACCATGTGACAACAGTTACGCCATGTTTGGCACAGGCCTCTTGTTGAGTGATCTTTTGCTCATAAGCTTCCATAATCATTTCATCGGTCAGTTTCATTGTTCCTTGTCTCATAAAAACCTCTTTTTGTTTTTATTTATAACGAACAGAACTTTAGTCCGATCAATTTAAAAAGCAGACTTCGTTTAACGGTAGCTAACCGAACGCGGTTGGGTATATTGAAAGGGGCCTGCCATCCCATCCTCACTGTGCTTTCCGAGTTAGCACAGATAACTCCTCGAGTCGTGTTTCATAAAATATACATTGTATACTATAAGAAACAATTAACAGTCATTTGCTCTTTAACATGAGCTAGTAGGGAATTAATTTTCCAGTTTACCTAACTTTTCGTAAGCTTTATATTTTAAAGCAACTTCTTCTGCTAATTCTTTTCTCAAGTATTCAATTTCTGTTCTAAGGCTATCATTAGTCTTAGAAAGTTCTATAATACGAACTCTTAAATCGTCATATATTGAAGTCTTACCTGGATAAACCATTTTTACTCCTTAATTGGTGCCGCCAGTAGGATTCGAACCTACGTCTAAGCATTACAAGTGCTTTGCTAAACCGACTCAGCTATAGCGGCGAGTTGGTGTCCCTAGAGGGATTCGAACCCCCGTTTCCAGATTGAGAACCTGGCGTTCTAGGCCGCCTAAACTATAGGGACAAATTAAATCAAATAATCCACATCATTAACGTTTGTTATCGTATACGATTGAATCATGCCGTTTTTATCATATAAACCAATCGAATACGTTGTCTTGATTTCCTTATAACCTTCCATCTTAATAACAGAATAATCATAAGTTTGTTTTTTTGGAAAAGCGACAACGTTTGTTGGCAGTATTTCCATATATTACACCTCAATTGTTTCTTGATCTACATTTTTATTTACTACATACAATAATACATCACCAATACTATTAACAGAAGATTTTAATATATTAAATCTTTCTAAAATTTTTGGTTCCCACCACTCACGCGGTTGTACTATTAAATGAGCATTTCTTCCATCACTAAGAATTTGCTTAGCTGATCGAGTAGCTATAGCAAAAAAACCTGCGCGTAAGGTGCACCTTTGCAAATCATCTAAAACATTATCAATTAACTCTGGTTCCACGTGTTCTAAAACATCCACACAAACAACAAATTCTTGAGGAGTATTATTGCTACTTTTTTCTGGATAGCCAGGATCGTATTCTTCAAAGCATTCAAGTTCTTCTAAAATATTTGATTCCTTAAATGAATTTTTAAGAGAGCCCCACGCAGATCCATAATCTAACAAACTTTTGATATCGTTTTTACGAATAAAAGAAATCAAATTTTTTGTATAAGCAGGCGCCGATTGACCCCAACGATGGTTAGTTTGTTTGTGGGTATTTTCTAGAATAGCTTTGTATTCTTCACTCACGAGAACCATATTAAATCCTTTATTATATACCACCCTTTATATATATTGCCTTGCTCGTCTTTTTCATTAATGGACACTATCGCGACAATAGTGATCATTAACATAATAATCTTCAGGATGGTGAATGTAATCCCATACATGAACATTTGTTTCACCATACTTTTCAATAAATTCTTCGCGAGTTAGCTCAGGAGCATCTTCTTGCATGGCCAGAACCCAATCACCAATTTTGCTCATAGGAATACCTCTATCACGAAAAACGCTCCGATAATAAACCAGACGAAACCCATTAGAGTTTTAAGCCAAAAAAACATACCACCTTCAATATCGTCAACTGCATAGATTGGAACAGGCTTTTTGCGCCTATCATAAGGTGGTAACCAATTACCGGTTCCATTTTTGCTATCCATTATATTAACCTCTCAAATCTTCCAACCATAGAGTGTTGCAACTTCCTTGCTTCTATTTCCCAAGGCTGATTCCAGTACTCAGTATTAGAATAGTCTTTGCCTTTCCATTGAGAAAGACTCCAATTAATTTCTTTGCGAAGATACTGTTTAAGGTGAACCATTTCGTGAGCTAATGTAGATAACCAATTTCCATAGAGACAAACATCTATCACAAAGGTACGATCATCTATTGGTTCAATTTCACCTTCGGAATTGCTATTCGCTAATGATAAACGTTCATGAATTCGGAGAGTGATGTTTGCTTTGAACCGATCAATACCTAACTGCCGAGAGAAATTATGGACTGCATCTATAGCATAAGCAAATAAATCAAAGTCTACTTTTCCCATTCTGGGACCACACACTATTACATTAAGAGCCATAACAAATTCCTATACTAATGACAGCAATATGAAACAAATGATAATCGCCCATACTGGATTTGCAAATATCATCTTCAGTAATTCATACGAAAGTTTAGCGAAAATCCAAGCAAAGCACAAGAGTATCGTGCAAACAAGTAATGTATGTAGCATTACCAACGGCCATTAAACGATCCGTTAATGTCTTCAACATCTTGGTAAGGAGTCACTCGATCTTCTTCTAAGAAGGGACTAAAGTCTGCACTCTTAGTCATTTTATTAAGAGCTTTTTTGTTGCGACGATCTTCGAGTTCAAACTCAAGATCCATTTTGCGCAATTCTTCTTCATACGACATCATATAGCTTTTCCTAATCAGTTTTATTTAATATAGAGCTATTCTACCACACTCGTGGAAAAAGTACACCGTTTTTTCATTTTATTTTTGTAATAAAAACAATAACTTATGTCGGTTAGTATGTAAGTTATTGTTTTTATTAGGATTTTAAAATTGATTGTGCGAAGTATCCTGGGCCTGGCGCTTTTTTTGTAGCTCATAATCACTTAGATATTTGTCATCATCTATCCAAACTTTTTGAGCTCTAAAGTCTTCGCCATATCTACCACGGCTTTCATTACCATCTGAATTGAGTTCAGTCATTTCTTGTAGCACCTGCTTGTAGTTAGGCATATTCATACTCCTGTTTGTGGGTATAGTTATTTATCGTAGCTATACCCAAGAACAGAAGTAAACTATTATATTCCTAATCTTTCTAGAACGTTAGAAACAGCTATTGCATTATGACCACCAATATGCCATTCATACTCCGGATTTGAGCGGGCCGTAAGTCCACCATCATAGTCTTTCCAGTTATAGATCGTAGCGTCTGTACCATCGCTGAATTTAAGGATCCACTCAAAGTCGACTTTATCATCGCCAGACGTTTCGCTGTAAGTAGGATCACCAAACACTTCAACGAGTTGATCGTAAGAGGCTACTACAAAACCTTGAAGTGAAGTACCAGAACCGCTTGGATTATGTTCGAACTTTAACATTACGCCTCCTTCTGTACGACGCGTTCTTTAAGACTGTATCAATACTTTCAATCTGTTGCTTTGCTAATTTCAGAGCAACTTGCAATCCGATTGCATGTTTACCTGCTTTTCGCATCACTGGGTCACCTTCCACTGCATTCATCAGGGTTTCGATGGTAACACGACTACTAGCAAGTTCAGCACGAGCACCACACATTTCAAAAAAATAATCATTCATATACACTTTTTCCTTTTCAATTTGTTTATTTGATAGTAGCTATTCTACACTAATACTTATCAAATGTCAACCGTTTTGTTAAATAAATTGTCTATATAAAACAATAACTTACATACCAACCATTATAAGTTATTGTTTTTATTAACAAACTTGATATATCACACATACCTCTTATCAAGAATGCCATTGATAAACCAGAATGCCCATTGGTTTGCCGACCATTCTTCACAAGCACCTGAATCCACATAACGATTCACCATCTCTATGGCAATATCTTCATAGACCTTATCGTTGGACTCTACACGCAGAAACCAATTATCGTCTAAGACCTCATCCCCAATCAGTGCTACAGACCTCTTAGACAAGGCTTCGAGTTCGTTAAGCATTCCTTCAAAAATATCATAATCATCCATTACGCTACCTCCTCTTCAAATCCACTAGAAACAACTCTCACTTTCGCTTGGGTGGTTAGAAAGGTTGCATTAAGATACGCAGTTTCACCTTCAAATCGAGCAAAGTAAGGATCAAGTAAAACTGAAACCCAATCACTCTTATGGATTGGAGACGCGGTGTCTTTTTTACGGTCAATCCGCACGATTTTGCCTTCAAGATATCCAGCAGCAGACTTCCAGCCAATGGCGTCACCAACATTAGCAAAGGTAAACTCTTCGTAGATTTCGTGTCTCATGCACTTTTTCCTTTTCAATTTGTTTATTTGATAGTAGCTATTCTATACAGTTTCACGTAAAAGTACACCGTTTTGTCAAATAATTTGTCTATATAAAACAATAACTTACATACCAACCATTATAAGTTATTGTTTTTATTAACAAAAAAAGTAATGAAAAAAACGGTTGACATTTAATATGTATTAGTGTAGAATGGCAATTCAAATTTGGAGATGATATGTCCGAACAATTTAAAATTTTAACAGCTCGACAACATGTGCGGGAGCGAATTGGTATGTACATGGGATCGAGTGCTCGAGAAGAAATCGAGCGATTCGTGTTAGGTGAGTGGAAAAAAGCTACGTACGTGCCTGCTTTATCAAAGATGGTTGACGAAATTCTCGATAACTCAATAGACGAAGCAATCCGTACGAACTTTAAGCACGCCAATAAAATTAATGTTTCGATCGACGGTGACAAGATTACTGTTACTGACAACGGTAGAGGAATTCCACAAGATGAAGTCTACGATGAAACACAAGGTGAGCATATTTTAAGACCAGTTGCAGCGTGGACAAAAGTCAATGCCGGTACATCGTTTGATGATGAACGAGTTACGATCGGTACGAACGGTGTTGGTTCTGCTGCAACAAACTTTTTATCAAGAAAATTCGTAGGAAAAACTTGGAGTTTAAATAAGCTTCTTACGATTTCTTGCACAGCAGGTGCAGAACAGGTAGATATAAAGGAAGGTAGTCGTGACGGCTCTGGATCAGAAGTATCCTTCATAGCAGACTTTGATTTATTCGAAGTTGATAGCTTACAAGAGCTTGACACAGTTGCTCTTATCGAAGATCGTTTAATTGGGCTTCAAATGGCTTTTCCAGAGATTGCCTTTTCTTTTAATAAGAAAAGAATTAAGGTAAGTGATTTGAAAAAGTACGCAGCACTTTTTAGTGACGCAACTGTGATTGAAAAATCTGACAATTTATCTTTCTTTTTCGCCCCATCTGAAGACGGATTTCGTTCTAATTCATTTGTGAATGGAGTGAACACGAGGCAAGGTGGTAATTACGTTGATTATATAGTCAATGGCGTTGTCGATGAACTCGTCACTATGATTAAGCGTCGGCATAAGATTGAAGTCAATAAGACTACAATCAAAAGTGGGCTCACCTTTGTCAAATTTGCACGCAACTTTACAAATCCAAAGTTTGATAGTCAAACAAAGGAAAGACTTACGAATCCTTATGGTAATATTAAAGAGCACGTTGAAGCGGCAAAAGTAAAAGACTTTCAAGCTTTGGGTCGTAAGATTATGAGTGTGCCTGAGATCATTGATCCTATCATTGAGGCTCAGCTTGCTAAAAAGCTTGCTGCTGACAAAAGAGCCGCAGCATTAGCTCAGAAAAAACTTCGTAAAGTAAAAGTTGCTAAGCATATTGCTGCAAACAGTGATGATGCTACTTTGAAGATTGTCGAGGGTGACTCTGCTATGGGCTTCCTTTTAAAGGTAAGGGATCCTAATAAGGTTGGCGCGTTTCCTCTTAGAGGTGTAATCATGAACACCTGGGATATGAAACCAGCAGACGTGCTCAAAAATAAAGAGCTAAGTGAATTGGTTGCGGTCCTTGGTTTAGATATTAATAATCCAGACAGTGTTGACGATATGACGTATGCTCGTATTGCTACATTGACTGATGCAGACCACGATGGAATCGGGCATATTAGTCCTCTACTCATAGCGTTCTTTTATAAGTTTTGGCCTCGATTATTAGAGGAACACAGGGTGATGATTACTCGAACTCCGATTATGATCACCGAGGGTGGAACTAAAGGTGGGATGAAAGGTGATGAATCTTGGTCGACATGGTCTTACACCTATGCTGAGGCTCAAGAGAGAAAACAAAAATCAGATGGCAAACATCGATACATAAAAGGTTTGGGATCATTACGCGAGGATGAATATGATCGTATCATTAATCATCCAGTCTACGATGTCGTCACAGTTGACGATGTTAAGTATTTTGAAATGATGTTTGGTAAAAATAGTGAATTGAGAAAGGAATTCATGTATGACTAATTTGACGATGTTTATGAGTGATAACACTAATGAGTATCCCATATCAAATGTAGCTAAAAATGAATGGCTTGACTTTGCGATGTACACCGTTGAAGCTCGAGCCATTCCCAATATGATAGATGGGTGCAAGCCCGTACAAAGATTTTACCTGTATTCTTCGATCCTCAACTCAAAGCGAGACTTCAAAAAAGTATCTGCAGTATCAGGTATCATTTCAGATTACGGGTACTCACATGGTGAACAGTCGGCTGCAGGTGCTGGCCAATTAATGGCGGCTACTTGGAATAACAATATCTGTTTAGTAGAAGGTCGAGGTTCTTTTGGAACGCGGCTCGTACAAGAAGCTGGCGCGCCAAGATACGTATACACTAAGCTATCGAGTAATTTTGATAAGTATATTAAAGATACTGATTTATCTCCACAACACGAGGATCCAGAACATGAACCACCTGCTTTCTACGTACCAATCATTCCTTTGGTGCTTGTCAATGGAACAAAAGGTATTGCTACTGGCTTTGCCACTCATATTCTTCCAAGAGATCCTCAAGATCTTATAGTTGCATGTTCTGAATATGTTAAAACTGGCAATATTAAGACTGAGCCACAAATAAAATTCCCTGAATTTAAAGGGATGGTAAAAAAAGAACTTGAAGAAAACAAATATCAGGTTCTTGGTTGTTTTGAAAAAAAGGGTAAGACTACTCTCGTAATTCACGAAGTTCCTTACGGATTCGACAGAGAGTCTTATGTAAAGATTCTTGATAAGCTTGAAGATGATGGCGATATTGTAGGTTATGAAGATCTTTGCGATAAGGAAGGATTTAAATTTGAAATAAAGCTTAAGCAAATAACATCTGCTAAGTGGAACAATAAACAAATCATGGCAAAATTTAAATTGTCAAGACCACTTTCAGAAAACCTTACGGTTATTGATTATAACGGCAAGCTAAGAGAATACAAAGACGCAAAGAAACTCATTGCTGACTTTTGCGATTATCGACTTACAATTCTTCAAAAGAGAATTGAAAAGAAAATTCTCGAAAATGAAGAAGAAGTTCGTTGGCTTGACGTCAAACTAAAATTTATCGAAGCAGTTAGGAATGGTGAAATAGATATAATGAATCTTCCAAAAACCGAAGTAATAAAACAAATTGTAAAGATTACTGGTTGTAGTGCGAACGAGACTAGTAAGCTTATGGGAATGCCTATATCATCTATAATGAAATCAGAACCTGCTACATTCAAAAAGTTTATTACAGAAGCAAAGAAAAAGCTCAAGTTTTGGAAAACAACTACATCAACAGATCAATTCATTGAAGATTTAAATACATTATGAAACATTACCTTCATCCAAACTTAGATACTGCAGACCTTTCAATGCGAGAAGTCAACCTCATGTATTACGAGCATATTTGGGGAAAAGACTATGATATGTATTATAAGATTATGCCCGATGATATCGTAGTAGATGTTGGAGCGTGTGTAGGATTATTTAGTTGCCACGCCTTAGAGTTAGGTGCTGAAAAAATATATGCAATAGAACCAAATAAAAAATATCTTAGAACTTTAATGAGTAATGCAACTGACGCTGCAATTGATCATAAAGGATCAAGAATTATTCCAGTTCATGCAATGATAGGTAATGGAAAAAGAGCATCGCTAAACGTCTATGGTGATGATGATAGTGCTCCAATGCTAACATTCCAAGAGTTCATTAAAGAATACGATATAGACCATGTTGATTTTTTAAAGGTTGATTGTGAAGGTGGTGAGTACGATATCTTTACTGCCGAGAACGTAGAATTTCTTAAAAACAATGTTAGACACATGGCAGTTGAGTTTCATCTCAATTGTTTTAGAGAAGCACCATACGAATGGTTAGCTTTTAGAGACCACTATATTCATAATTTCTATCGGCACGAAATTAAAGAATTACCTATGAG
>Ga0208899_1000352_pt1 | contig 33643 bp, 52 predicted proteins | sample VirMetDEL_Nov_24_FD_184518 | JGI IMG/M metagenome (GOLD analysis project Ga0208899, IMG submission 184518) | Aqueous microbial communities from the Delaware River and Bay under freshwater to marine salinity gradient to study organic matter... | ecosystem: Environmental > Aquatic > Marine >... | reverse complement strand
TAATGCCGTTGATCTTGGCAGAAGTAATACTCGCTTCAAAGACCTCTACCTCTCTGGCGGTGTCTACCTTGGCGGCACTGGGTCGGCTAATAAGCTGGATGACTATGAGGAGGGGACTTGGACGCCTGTTTTATCGGGTGCCACCACTACAACTTACATTGAGCAGACGGGGACATACACTAAAGTCGGACGCTTAATTTTTATTTATTGTGAACTTAAAATAAGCTCTATTGGTGATGGTAGCCAACAAATAATTTCAGGTTTACCGTTTAGTGCAGGTGAAGAAGGAACGCTAAACGTAAGTAAGATGCAGTCTGCTGCTGCTAATTTTTACAGCATACAGCTTAGAACTTCTGGCATTAATGTGTATGCAAGTTTACAAAATAATTTGGATGGAACTATTACCACCAACTCAAACTTCATAACAAGTGGCACGCAAATGCAGTTTTCAGGAGTTTATTACACCACATAACCACCCCTGTTGGATTACAGGGTAGTCAGTCCAAGCCATAAAGGAGATAAACGATGGCACTAACAGAAGAAACAGTACAAGACAAAATAGAGATCGTAGGCGACTTCAAGCACGTTCAGGTGCGTACAGCCACGGTCATCAAGCGTGACGGTGTAGAGATCAGCCGTGGATATTCACGCCATGTCGTTGCACCAGATGCGGACATCACAGGTGAAAGCGCAGAGGTGCAAGCCATCTGTAGCGCAGTACACACGCAAGCGGTTAAGGATGCTTATGCCGCACATCTAGCAGCACAGGAGACACCATAATGGCTGTAACATTTACTTGGACTATCCCAACACTTGAGCGTCACACGTCAGATGGTGGCGTTTACATTGCACATTGGCGCTGCACAGGCGTTGATGACGATGGCAACTCAGCAAGCTCATATGGCACCTGTGGCCTAACCTATGATGCTTCTGCGTCCGACTTCACACCGTATGACGATATTACTGAGGCTCAAGCTCAGGGCTGGGTCTGGGGTCATGTATCACAAGCTGATACTGAAGCTGCCATAGCGTCAAAAATCGACGCAATGGTAAATCCAACCACTGCCGCGGGAACACCTTGGGCAGCATAACTTGAAAGGAGATCAATATGACTGAAGACAAAAAGGTCATTACGATTGACGATGTGGAATACACTGAAGACCAACTAAGCGACACTGCAAAGATGTGCATAAATCACATCAACTCGCTAGACCAGAAGATCGGCTCTGCGCAGTTTAACTTGGTGCAGCTTCAGATGGGCAGGCAGGGCTTCATGGCCGAGCTGAAAGCCTCCCTTGAGCCTGACGCGGAATAGCCGCGCAGCATAGCAAAAACGCTAGGGGCAGCAAAGCGCTGCCCTTTTGCGCATCAAATGGTCATGTGTTACACTGCGGCAAGCGCGCAACACCAACGAGGCAACGATGGCCCTGATTAGATTAGACGTACCCGCTGGGGTTTACCGCAACGGCACCGACTTGCAGAGCATGGGCCGCTGGCGCGATGCCAGCCTGATACGTTGGATCGACGGCACGATGCAGCCAGTCAAAGGTTGGCGCAAAAGATCCGACACGGCAACCGCTGCAATCACGCGCGGCATGACAACGTGGATCGACAACAGCAGCGACCGCTGGATTGCTGCCGGAACATATAACAAGCTTTACGTTTACAACAGCGCGGGCAACCAATTCGACATCACGCCGAGCGGCCTGACCGCTGGCCGCGAAGACGCCATAGCGTTTACTGGATACGGCGGCGGCCTGTTTGGCAGCTACGCATACGGCGTTGCGCGGCCAGACACTGTACGCATCCAGCCAGCGACCGCTTGGGCGTTGCAGCCGTGGGGCGAATACTTACTGGCCAATAACGAAGACGACGGCAAGGTTTACGAGTGGCAGCTAAACACCGGCACGATTGCCGCGCAGGTCGCCAACGCGCCAGTCAGTAACCGCAGCATTGTTGTCACGGCAGAGCGCTTTCTGATGTGCCTCGGCGCAGGCGGCAACCCACGCCTTGTTCAGTGGTCTGACCGCGAAGATAACACGACGTGGACGCCTGCCGCGACAAACGAGGCTGGCGATCTTGAATTGCAGACGAGTGGTCAGATTATGGCTGGCGTGAATGTGCGCGGGCAAACGCTTATCCTAACAACGACAGACGCGCATGTCGCCAACTATATTGGCCCGCCATATGTGTATGGCATCGAGCGCGTTGGCGCAGCCTGCGGGCTTGCGGCTAATCTTGCATATGCCAAGGTTGACGCTGGGTGCTTCTGGATGGGCGTGCATGCGTTTTACGCCTACACCGGCGGCGGCGTGCAGGAGATCCAGAGCGACGTGTCTGACTACGTGTTTAACGACATCAACCGCGCGCAAATCAGCAAGGCGTTTGCGATGTCAAATGGCGACTTTGGCGAGATATGGTGGTTCTACCCGTCCAGTTCATCAAACGAAAACAACAGATACGCCGTGTATAATTACGTCGAGAATACGTGGTCTATTGGCGAGCTGGCGCGCACAGCAGGATCTGACTCCGGCACATTTAGGCAGCCGATGATGTTTGATCCGTCTGACAAGAAAATATATGAGCATGAGATCGGCTTCGAGTATGGCGGTTTGACGCCGTTTGCGGAAACCGGCCCAATTATGCTCGGCACTGGCGATAACGTCATCAGCGTGACGGAGATGATCCCCGACGAGAAGACGCAAGGCGATGTCAGCGCAACGTTTAAAACGCGTTTCTACCCCAACGGCACCGAGAGATCATACGGGCCGTTTAGCATGTCCAACCCCACCAGCATGCGCTTCACTGGCCGTCAGGTGCGGATGCGCGTTGACGGGGCAAGGCTTGCTGACTGGCGCGTTGGCATAAACCGGCTGGACACTGTTGCGGGTGGACGTAGATGACGCAGCAGTACCGCGCACCAGAGCCGCAGGGCGATGACTGGAAGTCATGGGCGCGGCGCATGATGCTCTATCTCGGCCAAACGCGTTCGCCTCTGGTGCAGCAGACGGGCGGCGAGAGCGCGGCAGAAGACGGCGTGTTGATGTGGGATCGCATAAACGAATACCCCGTTGTCAGTAAAAACGGCGAGTGGCGGCAAGTTGTGCTGGAGGATGGCCACGCTGATTTTATATTGACGTCTGACGTCACGCCTGTTGCCGCTAACACGGCGTACAAGCTGACATATGACGCGCCCACGGGCAATGACGGCATCACGCAAGGCACGCCTGCGTCGCGGATCGTGTTCGAGGAGGCGGGCCAATACGTCGTATCGTTTTCCGCGCAAATATCATCGACGTCAGCCAGCACGGTTCACTTCTACTTCTGGCCCAGCGTCAACGGCACCAACGTAGCCAACAGCGCAATGACCACTGCGCTGCACCAGAACAACGCCACGCTGGTCACGTCGCGCACGCAGATATTTACCGTGGCGGCGAATGACTACTTAGAAGTGAATTACATGATCGACAGCACGCAAGGCTTTCTGAATTACACCGCAGCGTCTTCGCCGGTGCCAGCGATCCCCGCGTCAACTTTAGCGATTACGAGGCTTCATGGATAAGGAGCTAGAGAGATGCCGCGACTGGATTGAGGCTGCTTTGGAGTATTCTGGCGGCACGCATGACTTCATCGACGTGGCCGAGGGTATATACAAAGGTAGCATGCAGCTCTGGCCCACGCCGAGGGGGTGCATAGTGACCGAAATAGTGGTATATCCGAGAAAGAAAGTTTTAAACGTGTTTCTTGGCGGCGGCGAGTTGGATCAGATTTTAGAAATGCATGAAGATGTGATAGCATGGGCAAAAGCGCAAGGATGCTCTGCGTTGACCATGACGGGCCGGTTTGGCTGGAAGAAACCACTGAAGGCGCATGGCTGGGTGCCACTGCATGCTTCATATGTGAAGGAGTTTGAATAATGGCAGGCGGCAAGGGCGGGTCAACAACGTCATCAGTTACGATCCCAGAATACATTGAAGAGGCGGCGCGCCGTAACTTGGCAAAAGCCGAAGGCATTAGCCAGATTGGATACGTGCCATATTACGGGCCGGATGTTGCCGCGTTTACGCCGTTCCAGCAGGCTGGCTTCCAGCAGACCGCTGACGTCGCGTCTGCGTTTGGGTTGGGAGCGCCAACAACGCAAGCTGATATTATGGGCGGCATGCCAGAGCCGACAGAGTTTGCTGGCGGTGTACGCGGATATAGCGCAGCTCCACTGTACCAGCAGGCCGTTGACGAGCTTGCCGCGCAGCGTCCAGCGCAGGCTCAATACATTGAAAGCTTCTTTATTGACCCAGTGACAGGCCAAGCAGGAACACGCGTGCAGCCTGCTGTGGATTACAGCACTATGGGTACGATGGCAGACATCCGCGCAGCAGATCGCGCAAACGAGTTGGCGATTGCACAAGCGCAGGCGGCTGCGGGGCCGCAAAATGTTACGTTTGAGACAACAAGTTTTGCCGCCAACCCAAACTTGGCTGTGCAGCCTAATGACCAGATATTTAATATCGCGCCGCCAGAGGTTCAGATTGCTCAGCAAATAATGGCAACTGACCCCACAAACCCTGATTATAATGAGGCGTTTCAAACCGTTTACGAATACCAAGCCGCGCAGGCGGCGCAAGACCCGACAGGGCAGTCAACTGGTCTTGGCATAACGCCGGAAATAATTGATGCGACAGGTGTCGCAGCATTTTTGCCACCGTCAAATGTGCAGGCTTCCACGATGATTACAAATCCAGCCGCAGGAATCACTGACACAAGCGAAGCGTCAACCGGTCAGCAGGTAGTGGACGACATCCAAGAGGGCGTAACTGGCATTGCAGCGAATACATTGCTTGGCCAGATATTACTTGGCGACACTTATCAGGTCGGCGGTGTAAATAACCCGATTGAAAGCCCGACCGTAACAGAAATGCAGGAGGCCGCACCTACGGGTATGGTTTACGACACTTCAACCGGCGGTTACGAGCGGCCAGACGATGTGAGCGCAGCCCCGACGCAATACCAAATGGTCGCTACAGGAACAGATGCTGCTGGGAATACAACCTATTCTATGGAGGAGACCGCTGCCGCAACAGCGCCACCCGTGAGGCCCACATCTGACGACAGCGGCGGTGGCGGCGGTGGTGGATTAGACACCGTGCTTTGCTCTGCATATTACAGCCTCGGATACTTGCCGCGCGAAATTTGGCGCTTGGATCAGCGTTACGGCGTGTGGCTGCACCGCAATGATCCTGAGCTTATGGAAGGCTACCACGCGTGGGCTGCTCCGTTGGCTGAGTATATACAGAAGGATACACGCGGAGCCAAAGTCGCTCGCGCAGTTATGTGGCCCATTGTTAAGTCGTGGGCGGCAGAGATGGCGCATAGGCAGCGCCCAGAGAAGCATAGGCCGAATGTGGCCGGTAAGATGATTATGGCGATTGGCGAGCCGTTTAGCCGCGTGTGCGGCATGCTCAAGCCACGCGCAATACGAGGAGAAGCATAATGGCTGGACAAGGTGCAAAAGGTGGCGGTCAGGTAGCGATGCCAGTAGCAGGCGCAGGGCCGCAGCTTGGTATGATGCCAATCGCCCCGACAGCGCAACCGGCAGCGCAGCCTGCGCCGCCCGCATTGGCCCCGACTGCTGGGTTTAACGTAAACCAAGCCGCAGCAGGCGCATTGCAGCAGGCGATGGGAACCGCGCAGAGCGGCCTCGGCTTCACGCCACGCCAGATCGAGGCAGTTGGATATACGCCAGCCCAGCAAGCCGTCGCCGGACAGCAAACTGGCTTCGCATACCAGCCATCGCAAGCAGCGGCGCAGCAGCTCGCAACGACTGACATCAGCCAGTATCAGTCGCCGTACCAGCAGGAAGTCATCGACATGACTATGCGCGATATTGCGTCTGCGCAGGAAAAAGCGCTCAACGTGCAGGGCGCGCAAGCTCAGCGCGCGGGAGCGTTTGGCGGGTCACGCCAAGGCGTTGCCGAAGCGGAAACGCGTGCAGCATACGGGCAGCAGGCGGCAGACGCGGCAGCGCGTTTACGCCAGCAAGGGTTCCAACAGGCGATGGGCGCGGCTCAGTTTGACATTGGCCAACGTGCAGCAACGGAAGCGGCAAACGTCGCGGCGCGTCAAGCTGCCGAGCGCTTTGGCGTTGGATCGCTGCAGCAGGCGCAGGCGGCAAACATTGCTCGCGGCCAGCAAGTTCAAGCATCCAATGTGGCGGCGCAAAACGCTGCGGCGCAATACGCTGCTCAGCAGGCGGCATCTGCTCAGGCGCAAAACTTGGCGGCGCAGCAATCCGCGATGGGTACGCGTTTGGGTGCAGCAGGGCAGCTTGCCGGACTTGGCCAGCAGGCATTCGGCACAGGGCAGGCGATCCAGCAGCAGCAGATGCAGCAGGGTCTTATGCAGCAGGGATTGCAGCAGGCGCTTATCGACGCGGCGCGTGGTCAATATGCAGGCTACACAGGCGCACCGCAGGCAGCGCTTTCAGCGCCATTGGCGGCGCTCGGGGCAACGCCAACGCCTCAGTCTCAGGCAAGCACAAAAGAGGCCGGTCTGTTTGATTATCTGAAGCTGCCATTTATGTACGCGGCGATGTAAGGAATAAACGACATGATTAACCAAAACTCAGGTTTCGACGAAGAAGACTTTATCGGTCAGGAAAAGTCAGCACGCCGCAAGGATATGGCAGGCGCGTTTGCTGGATGGTTAAACAGCATGTCGATCAACCCTGACCCAAACTTGCCGCAAGTTTTGCAGGCGGCGCAGCTGAAGCGCGCAGACAAGATCAAAGGCAACCGCACGGTAAATATGCTTGAGAAAGCTGGCCGGACTGATCTTGCCGACATGGTAAAAGCAGGAACGCTAGACCCAAAGCAAGCAGCAGCGCAGCTATTTGCAGAAGCTGGTGAGCGTCGTGCGTTTGAGCGGCAGAAGGAATTGGCAAACTATAAGTTTGGTTTGGAAAAGCAGCTATTGGCAGCAAAGCCCACTAAAGTTTCTGCTGCTGAGAATAAAATTCAAAGGCTGATGGAGACTGGCCTTAATCGAGCAACTGCCATAGCAATAGCGGATGGGAGATTGACCACTAGCCAAGACCCGATAACAGGCCAAGTGCGGCTAATAGATAAAGGCACGGGCAATGTCATTGCACCAAGCGTGCCTCAATCTGTCGCCGCAGAGGTAGAGACTTCTGATGCTGCCCCCGAAGGTCAGTTTGAGGGGCTTGATCCATCTGAGGCACTTGGGCTTGGTGGTTGGACTAAAAATGCAATCAATGTAGTCGGTGACGCGATTGGTGCTGGTCAAGCGTATAAAGAAGCTGGCGCAGTGTCATCAGCGCTTGAAAACTTGCAAGGCAGAACAATTTTACTTGCTGGTTTAGATGTTGCAGGGAAACCATCAAACTTTACAAGAGAAGAAATAAGGGACAGGTTTACCATCTCAGCCAACGAGCTGACAACTGGCCCAGATCGTGCCTACCAAAAGTCTCAGGAAATGGTCAGACTTCTTGAAGAAACTTATGCTGTCACCCAAAGAAATGCTCAAGGCGGCGGTGGGGCGTCAGTCCAGCAGCAAAAAGCCGCTATGGAAGCTTTGCCCTCCCTTGAGGCATTGCTGCGGGATTACAAGTCACTGCAAAATGCCTTTGCCACAAAGATAGACCCACCCTCAAGCCTCGCGGTTGACCCGCAAATGAATGACATCCTCGAATTCTATGCTCCAACCCCAGCAGGAAACTAATCATGGCTGACCCGCAATACGAGAGAATGCTTGAGGCGCTTAGAAGCGCGCACAATGCCGCTCAATCTGCCACAGACGAGCAAGACAGGCAAATGCACACTCAAAACGCAACAAAAATTGCTCAGGCTATAAGGTCAATGCAAGCCGAGGCAGAGGTGCAGGCGTCTGTCGAAGAGGGTGATGGTTTTACCGCACAAATGAATAAATCCATTGCCGAGGGCATTGGTGGGTTGGTTGATTTTGTAAACCCATTCGACGAATACACAGGCTCCGCAACAACTGGCTTAAAAAACCTTATGGCTGCAGGCGGGGTTAGAGTTGCTGAAGGCGAGGCAGAAGGTTTTGTGGAAAACCTTGGAGCGGGGGTTGGATCTGCTGCTGCTGCCGCTGTTCCTGTGGCTAAAGGTGTGCAGGCTTTGCAGGCCGCGCCAAGCCTTATTGGGCAAGTAGCCAGAACAGTATCTCCGCAACTTGCAACAACTGGCGGCTTCGCAGCGGAGCTTGCTGCTGGTGGCGCTGCTGCCACTGCCGCAGAAGAAGCAGAACGTAGGGGATATAGCGAGCCGGTACAGCAAATCGCGGGGCTTGCTGGCGGCCTAACCCCCGCAGCAGTTGGCCCAGCATTAAGAACCGCCGGACGTGGCGCAGCCGCTGTTGCTAGATCCACGCCTTTTCTTGGAACCGGAATAAGCGCCACTGCTGGTGCTGTTGCGCCGTTCACGCAAGCTGGCGCTAGACGTCTGGCTGGGGAGCGTGTTCGTGAGCTTGCTGGAGGCAGGGAAAGGGCGATAGAAGTTGCCGGAAGAATTAGATCAGGCGATACTGAGCTTGGCTTGACTCCTGCCGAGCAAACAAACGAAGCAAGGCTTATTGAGTTGCAGCGCGCAGCAATGCAGCAAGATCCAAAAGTTGCAGAGGCAATATCTCAGCGCCAGTTTGAGGCCGAGACAACCGCAAGAGAAGGTCTTGAGTTTGGTGGCAGGGTTGAAGACGCGCAGGCATTTGTAGCCCAGCGCCAAGCTGAGTTTTCAGACACGCTTGATAACTATATCGCCGCCGCAAGAGCATCAGCACAAAAGAAAATACCGGCCTCAGAAACTGACTCAATTAAAGCCAGCAATATTGTTGCCGAGGAGCTGCGCAGGGCTGAAAAAGTTGCTAAAGCAAATCAGAAAATGCTTTGGGATAAGATACCTGATGAAGTTGAGATGGATGTGTCTGGCATAAGGTCAACCATCCAGTCCTTGACTGAGGGGGCAACCCGAATAGGTCGCAAAAATATTCCGGCAGAAGCAAATTCATTTTTAAAAGCTACTGCCGCTCAAGGCACTGACAGGGTAAAAGAGGTAAATTCTTTATACACGGCCATGCGTGATACTGCGAGAAATGCAGTGTCTGGCGACAAGGTGAATAGAGATCAGGCTAGAATAGCCAACCAGATCGCTGACTCTATTCTTGCAAGCTTAGATGACATTCGGCCAGATACCGACGTGAATAGGGCAATCGTCGAGGCCCGCACATTTAGCCGACAGATGCACGACAAATTTTCCAAGGGAACAGCGGGAAAGCTGCTGAAAAGAACTGTGCGGGGCGAAGAAGCAACGCCAAGAGAGCTTACGCTGCAAAGCACTATTGGGGCTGGTGGAGATAAAGGCTTCCTAGCGCAACAAGATATTCTTACCGCCGTCAGAAGCGCGCCGGACACAGGCGAAGCGACAAACGCTACAGCAAATTACTTGCGCAACATTTTTAATGAAAAAGTGTTTACTGGCGATCAGTTCTCAAGATCAGCAGCAGAAAACTTCTTAACAACAAATAAGCGATTATTAGACGAGTTTCCCAACGTAAGGTCTGAGATTGAGCAATCAATATCTAGCCAGCAACGGGTAAAAGACGTTACAGATCGCGGCGCTGATTTGTCAAAATCTATAAAAGAAAGCACATCTGCTAAGTTTGCTGCGTCAAACCCAGAAAGAGCGATAGACGCGGTTATATCTGCGCCAAACCCAACCAAAGCGATGGCTAATCTGATTGCGTCTGCGAAGAAAGACAAAACAGGTGCAGCGCTAGATGGTGTAAAGCGGGCAATATCTAAGGCGCTAATATCAAGGTCAACAAGGGTGCTTGAGGTTGCGGGCGAGGCTGGCGCTACATCAGAGCTTCGCGGAACAAGATTGTCCGAGGCATTGAGTGACGAGGTGTTAGGCGGCATTGCCCAGCAAGCACTGTCTAAGGGTGAAATGTCTAGGTTGCGTATAATTTCAAAAGAGCTTGAAAAACTAGACAAAGCTAGGGTTTTATCATCCACCGGCAACACAATGGCGATGTTTAAGCCAAATGTTATCTCTTCTGTCGCCGGACGTATCCTTGCGGCAAGATATGGCGCTCAATTAGGCGGCGGCCTTGGCGGTAGCTTGCAATCAGCACAAATTGCGTCTGGCCGCGTTCAGCAGTTTTTAGAAGGCATTACGAATGCGAAAGCGCAAAGGCTACTAATTGATGCCGTGCAAGACCCTGATATAATGAAGGATCTTTTGCTGGATGTAAGTAATCCTAAAAACTTTGCCAGAATAGAAAAGACAATGGCACCTTATATCGTTGGCGCAATAGCTGGAACTGAGGAACAATAACATGCAACCACAACCAAAAGATCGCCGCGAGATAGAAAGCATTGTTCAGAATGCGATCAGCGAGGCCGTTGACTTCGTTGAGAGCGAGATCAGCCAAGACCGCATCAAGGCGCAGCGCTACTACGACGGCGAGGTTGATATTGGCCACGAAGACGGTCGCAGCAAGGTTGTGGCCACAAAAGTACGGGATACCATACGCTCTGTGAAGCCAAGCCTAATGCGGATCTTCATGTCCACCGCAAGACCGGTAGAATTTATCCCGAAGGGGCCAGAAGACGTTGCGCTGGCCGAGCAGGCCACCAGCTACATCCAGCACGAGTTTACGCGTTTGAACGGATACCGCGTGCTGAACGACGCCTTCCAAGACGCCATGGTGAAGAAGCAGGGCATCGTGAAGGCGTATTGGCACGACTACCCCGTTGCCGAGATATACACCTACACCGACTTGTCTGATGACGAATACACGTTCCTGATCCAAGAAGATGACGTGGAGGTGATTGAGCATACGATGGAAATGTCCATCGAGGTGGACGAGATGGGCATGCAGATCGAGCTTCCTATTCATTCGGTCAAGATTAGCCGCACTGAGATGAAGGGCGAGATGCGTATAGAAAGCATCCCGCCGGAAGAGTTTTTTGTAAACCGCGATTGCCGGTCATTTGATGACGCATATGTCGTGGCGCACCGCACAGACATGCGCGTTGGCGATCTGGTCGAAATGGGCTTTGATTTTGACGTCATATCCAACCTGACGCCATTTGACGGCACAAACGACATGTCTGGCGCAGAGGTTCTTGAGCGCCAAGGATACGAGGAAGACTTGTCAGACGAAGACGAGCTAGACCCATCCATGAAGCTTGTGGGCATCACGGAAGCCTACATGCGTATGGATGTTGACGGAACCGGCGTGCCGGTGCTGTACAAGTTTCTCTGCGGCGGCACGTCATACGAGCTGCTAGACTTTATGCCGTGCGACGAGATCCCGTTTGCCAAGTTTGAGATCGACCCAGAGCCACATAGCTGGTACGGACACAGCCTGTCTGAGCTGGTGGAGAATGACCAAGACGCAGCGACGTCTATTCTGCGTGGCATCTTGGATAACGTTGCGATGACCAACAATCCGCGCATTGGGATTGTGGATGGCGCAGTAAATATTGACGACGTGCTGAACAACGAGATCGGGTCACTTGTGCGGATGCGCCAAGCCGGATCTGTGCAGGATCTGAGCGTGCCGTTTGTTGCTGGCCAGACGCTATCTGCGCTGGCGTATATGGATCAGCTTACAGAGCAGAAGACGGGCGTCACAAGCGCCTCTGTGGGGCTTAATCCTGACGCATTGCAGTCCACCACCAAGGCAGCCGTTCAAGCGTCTGTGCAGGCCGCTGCGGGACAGACAGAGGTGATGGTGCGCAACTTGGCTGACGGCTTGCGTGACCTGTTTGGCGTTATGCTGCGCCTGATGAATAAGAACATGGATGAAGAGGTGATGATGCGGATGAACGGGCAGTATATCCCCGTCGATCCGCGTGTCTGGGATACGTCTATGGATATCAGCATTAACGTCGGGCTTGGCACTGGCCGCGAAGAAGAAAAGCAGATGGCATTGAACCAAGCGCTTCAGATGCAGCAGATGGTTTACCAGCAATATGGCCCGATGAACGGCTTGGTATCGCTGACCAACATCCGCAACACGCTAGCCGACAGTCTGGCGCTGTCAGGCGTGCGCAATGCCGACCGCTACTTCGCGCCAATTACGCCGGAGATTGAAATGCAGATGCTACAGTTGCAGCAGCAACAGCAGGCCATGATGGCGCAGCAGGGTCAGGCGCAAGATCCAAACGCCGCATTCTTGCAAGCCGAGCAGATCAAGGCGCAGAGCAAAGCGCAGACTGACATGATGAAGCTGCAACTTGAGGCGCAGAAGGCAGCCGCAGATGATGATCTGAAGCGTGACCAGATGGCTCAGGATCTCATGGTGGACGCAGCCAAGGTATATGGCCAATACGGCACTGCCGTAGACGTGGCGCGCATCAAGGCAGAGCAGGATAAAGTTCGCATGATCGGCGGCATGGCTCAGGGTACGCCTCAATGAGCGCCGACATCCGCATGCAAGCCGACGACGCAAAGCGGCTAAAGAATGACACGGCGTTTCAGGCGTTCGTGGACGACGTTCGTGAAGAGCAAATGCGCCTCTTCGCTAACAGCGCAGCCTCTGACATAGAGATGCGCGAAGAAGCACACGCAATACTGCGTGCGTTAAACAAGATCGGTGACGCACTCGACGCTGCAATCGCAGCAGAGGTCATTTTAGATCGCAAACAGAGGAACTAGCACCGTGGAAGCGACTAGCCTAGATAATGCCGTAGAGGCAATGCTGGCCCCAGAGCCAAGTGAAGAAAATCAAAGCGAAGCAGTTGAAGCAGCTGAAGAGCCAACTCAAGACGTTGAGAGCGAAGCAGTTGAAGATATTGCCGAGGGCAATGATGACGTCGAGGTATCCGGCGATGACATAGAAGACGCAGAATATGTCGAAGATGACCAAATTGATGACGACGACCTAGTAGAGGCGGCTGAAGACACCAACCTCATCCCCGTTAAAATTAACGGCAAAGAAGAGCGTTGGACACTGGATCAGTTAAAGCAATCTGCGGCGGGTCAGGGTTACATCAATCAAAAAATGCAGGAAAATGCTGCCTTGGAAAAGAAATACAAGGAGCAGTCTCAAGCATTGGCCCAACAGCAGCAACAAGTCTTGGCTATGTATCAGAAAGCCCAGCAAGGTGGTCTGCAAGCCCCAACCCCACCGTCTAAAGAGCTTTTCGACCAAGATCCAATCGGATACATGGAAGCGAAGCTCACATATGACGAGGCAAAGGCTGCGCACGACCAGCAATTAGTCCAGTTGCGGGGAATGCATCAACAGCAAGCGCAGCAACAGCAAGCGGCTAGACAAGCCTACCTTGCCGAGCAAGCGGAAGTGTTGAAGCAGTATATCCCCGAAATCGCAGATCCCGACAAAGGCGAAAAGCTGAAGGCGGGTATCATAGACACAGGCGTTCACTACGGCTTCACACCCGAAGAGATGGCTGGCGTGTCTGATGCGAGATATGTGCGGGCGTTAAACGACGCGCGTAAATATCGTCAACTGGTTGCCAACAGGCAGAAGTCACAGTCAAAAGCTGATGGCGCTCGACCCGTTGTCAAAGCTGGTGCAAAGAAACGCCCAGACGGACAGGCTGCTACCCGTAAAAAAGCGCAACAGCGCTTGCAGAAGACAGGCTCAATCGATGACGCATTGAGCTTGATGTTAAAAAGCTAAGTCTTGAAAGGACGAGAAAATGGCACAGCCGACTAATACATTCGACACATATGATTCCGTGGGAATCCGTGAAGATTTGGCAGATGTAATCTACAATGTAGACCCATCTGAAACACCGTTTTACAGCAAGTCTGCTAAAACAAAAGCCAAGAACACTCTGGTTGAGTGGCAAACACAAGCGTTGCGCGCATCTGCGGTAAACGCTCACATTGAAGGCGACGCAACAGCTGCCGATGCCGTCACGCCAACTGTACGCCTCGGAGCGAGAACACAGATCTTTAAAAACGCTGTGGTGATTTCCGATACCGATGAAGCAGTAGACAATGCTGGCCGCGCCAAAGAAATGGCGTACCAAACATTGCTTATCGCTAAAGAGCAGAAGCTCGACATCGAAAAGGCGTTGTTTGCCAACCAAGGAAACGTAGTAGGCTCCAACGTTGCCGCACGTAAAACTGGTGGTGTACCATCATGGTTGATTACAAATGTAAACTTCCAATCTGGTAACTCTGGTGCAAACCCAACCGGCGACGGCACAGACGCGCGTACAGACGACGGCACTCCAACTGCATTCTCGCAGGCCAAGTTTGACGACGTTATGCAGTCAATCTGGGAAGAAGGCGGCAAGCCAGATACCGTGTATCTGTCAGCCTTCCAGATGAACGTTGCTCTGGGCTTCACTGGTAACAACAACCAGCGCTCAGCGGTACAAGCTGGTGACGAGACTGTGGTCAAGTCGCTTGCAGTCTACGTGACACCGTGGGGTACGGTTCAGTTCATGCCGTCACGCGAAAACCGTAGCCGTGACGTGTTCGTGCTGCAGGACAACATGTGGGAATGCGCAGTATTGCGTCCGACCAAGAACGTTGCCTTGGCCAAAAATGGCGACAACACTACACGTCAGGTGACAACAGAGCTGGCGCTTTGCTCGAAAAACGAGAAAGCCAACGGCGCAATTTACGACAACACAACATCGTAATATAATAAAAGAAGGGGCGATTTGCGCCCCTTCTGCTTAACGAGGGATCGACATGAAAAAAGTTACAGTTGTAGGCCACAAAGTACACACGTCAATCGGCAAGCTGGTCAAAGGCGACAACGCCGAGCTGCCAAACGCAGAGGTTGAAACGCTGATGCGCGTTCGCCCAGACGCACTGATCGTCACTGGCGATGTTGAGCCAGCGCCTGCACCCGCGCCAACGAAACGCGCCAAGAAGAAATAAGACATGGCGAAGATTTCGGAAAAGATCGACTTTGAGCATGACCACATGGTCATCAAGCAGCGTCACGACGTCAGCCAGTCTCTGAGAGACGCGCAGGCAGCGAAAGACGCTGGCATAGGCATGTCAGGCGAAAACCGGCTTGTGGGCTTCGTAGACGGCGCTGTGCTTGGCGCATGGCTCAAGGAAGCCGGTGTGGCTTGGTCTGATACAGAGGCGGCCAAGGAGGTCGTCAAGCGCAAGATGATGTCAGGCGAGTTCGCCAAGATGCGCGTCTGGGAAGGGTCGTACTGATGGACGCTGACTTGCTTTGGACGGCGGCATTGACTGCCGGATTGGGCCTGATCGGCTGGGTATTGAAGAGCGCTGTGGACGAGATGCAGCGCCTCAATATTCTGCTGAACAAGACCCGCGAAGAAATGGCTAAAGATTACGTCACCAAGGCAGACAGCACAGCCGTCATGGCGCAGATCGTGGCGCGCTTTGATCGCATCGAAGAAAAAATAGACCGTTTGATGGAGCGATGAGCCATGATAGACCCCGCCACGGCAATTATGGCAGCGTCCACAGCGTTCAACGCAATACGCAAGGGCTGCCAGATCGGGCGGGATCTGGAGGGCATGGCAGGCGATCTGGGGCGATGGTCTAAAGCGATCAGCGACTTCGACTTTGCAGCGAAGCGCGTAGAAAACCCAAAATGGTATCAGAGCTTCGGCAGCGTAGAGCAGCAGGCGATGGATCTGTTTGTGCAGAAAAAGCAGCGCGAGAATATGCGCGACGAGCTGCGTAAGATGATCTCGGAAACGCTTGGCCCGTCTGCGTGGCAGGAGCTTATCCGCATGGAAAACGAGATCCGGCAAAAGCAGAAGGACGCGATGTATAAGCGGATCGAGCGCAAGGAGACGATCATCGCGTGGGCGGCTGGACTGCTCTTGTTTTTGATCTGCGTTGGCGCGCTGTTTGGGTTTGTCTGGATCGCGGTGCGGCGCTGATGGCAGACGGCGTGTCAGGCATAGGATCGGCACCGTTTAACGTAGGCAGCGACATACACCAGCAAGCGCAGACGCGTGAGCGTATAGAAGCGCATCTGGTGGAGCAGAGGGTAGCCAAGGAGCATAGGGCCAACCACACGCATCTGGACGCGCTCAGGGAGCAGAAGTTGGATCTGGGCAAGGGGTATGATAAGTTCGGCACCAAGACCAATGCTGACAGGCCGCAAGGCACAAACATCAACATAGAGGTGTAAGATGGAAAAGCTTTTGGAATATAAGATCATGCCGCGTCTGATGATGCTGGTGATGACGATCATGTATATACGCGTGATTGAGTGGTTTATGTCCTTGCCGCAGGATGTGGTAAGCACGCAGGCTACAGCGCTCACAGCGACCGTCACGGGCGCTATGACTGGTGCTTTTGCCGTGTGGCTTGGATCTGAGAAATGATTGGCCAGATTATAGGCGCGGTCGGCGGTCTGGCGACAAGCTACCTCGACGGCAAGACGGCAATCCAGAAGGCGAATGCCGAGATCAAGCTAAAGCAGGCCACCGGCGAGATGGATTGGGAGCAGTCAGCCATCGAGGCCAGCAAAGACAGCTGGAAGGATGAGCTGTGGACAATCGTTTTCGTGGCCATATTGTGCATGAATTTTGTGCCGTCCATGCAGGACGTAATGGCAGAGGGTTTCGCCAATCTTGAAACAACGCCGCTCTGGGTGCAGTGGGGCATGTATGCGTCCATCGCCGCCAGCTTTGGAATCCGCACAATGAAAGGCTTGAAGAAATGAGCGTTGCATTAAAGCTGCTGCAGGAAAAGGTTGGCGTTGAGCCAGATGGCGCATACGGGCCGAATACGGCGCGTGCAATCACAAAGCACTACGGGCTTGACCGCGTGAAGGCTGCGCATCTTCTTGGGCAGGCGGGCCACGAAAGCGGCGGGTTCAAGCTGACACGCGAAAACCTAAACTATTCAGTGGAGGCCATGATGCGCGTCTGGCCGTCACGCTTCCCCGACGAGGATAGCGCCAAGCCATATGCCCGCAACGGCGCTAAGCTTGCTGGCAAGGTGTATGTCGGGCGCATGGGCAATGACACGCCAGAAGACGCCGCCAACTTTATTGGACGCGGGTTCCTGCAGCTTACCGGCAAGGACAACTATAAATCGTTTGCGCATGACATGCGTTTGCCGGAAGTGCTGACAGATCCGTCGCTGGTCGAGGAAGACTACGCCTTTGAAACGGCCATGTGGTTCTTCGACAAGAACGGCCTGTTTAATATCGCTGCTGGCGGCGTAAATGACGAAACGATCAAGCTTATCACCAAGCGCGTCAACGGCGGCTATCATGGTCTGGATGATCGTGCCGAGCGAACACGCCAAGCATTTAACTGGCTAACCTAGCGTCGTCTCAATGCTGTCATCCATAGCCTGCCGCGTAAAATCGGCGGGCTTTATGCGTACCGTTTTGCCGCTTGGCGCGGTGCGCAGTATAAACAATCGTATATCCAGCGCCACATACGCAAATATGTGCGCATCGCCATTTGCGCGTGTGAACACGTAGCGCGCCGCGCGGTAACGCTCGGCGCGCGGCTCAAGGGTCGCCTTCACCTGCATCGTCAACAGCTCACCGCTGGCCGACTTAACCCAGAGGTCATCGTCCTGCATGTCGACTCGATGGCAGCGTATCCCGCGCTGCTCAAGCTCGGCGGCGACGAGAAACTCGCCTGCACGTCCGACGTTGATGCTGTTGGCCACAGCCGGAATATACTATAAATATCATAATGTTACTACGGGCAAAGCTGCTCGCACTTATATGACCGCCAAAGCTCCTCAACGCCCCATAGCTGATCTTGCGGCATAACAAAGCATTTCCCCTTACCTAAATCAGTTTGCATTGCTTTTTCGACAAATGCCTTGCGCGATATGCAGCCAGCAACATCCATCACATTTTCGTCATCTGTCTTTGTCACAAGCACAGCAGCGCGTGACTTAAACGCTTCAAGCGATTTAAACAAAAGCTGTCCTGTCGGGTAGAACGTAGACTTAACGTCTATGCTTATTTCGCCAAGCCATAAATCAACGCCGTCATCCACACCGAGCGTGTTGGGATTATATGAAACGTCATAAAGCTTGGCGACGGCAACCTCTGAGCGTATGCCAAGGAAATCCAGATCAACGCCGCTGCGCGTATCGCGCTGCTGATTTACTATGCCACCAGCACGCGCAAGTGTTGAGCGCAAATTAGCGCTTTGGCGGCAATCAGCCATATCCTTATCTGTGAGCTTGATTAACATTAAAACGCAAACTCTTCCTGCGTGCGCAGCCGGTACAGCTGCTGGCCCTCGATAAACGACGTTTTGATGATCGTGCGCCGCTCCCGCATGGTCTTCAGCCCGATGTCGATATGCACGGCGTCCTGCTCGATCATGCTGCACAAGTCGCCCACCGACAGCTCGTCATGCCTGCTCAGGCAGCGCTTGATCTCCTTGCGCAGCTTTTCAAGCGGCCACGGCTTATGGGCATACGCGTGCATGTCATCGCGGCCAATCAGCCTGCGCTTCATGCGCGCATTCTCGATGATCGCCAATTCTTTCCAGCGCTCCAGCGGTGTTAAGCTTTCCGTCATAGCTTTTCCTCCATTTCATCGAATCGGTGTGCCAGCTTACGAAGCTGTGTGGCCATGCCCTTCTTGACGTAGCCGGTGAACAGCGGGCGCCGGTCTTTCACCTCCAACGCCTGACCGGCGATCAGCGCAAACGTCCTGCCGTCTTCTGGGTGGTCGCAGATTTCAAACGTTATGTGGCCCACCTCAAAGCGCTCACGAATCGCGTCTGGATGCCTACGCTTGGATTTCAGAGAATGCTTGCTCACAGCCGCTTCTCCAACATCTCACAGAGCGCCATGATCTCTTCGGCGCGCTGCTTGATCGTCAGGCGCTCGGGGCCACGCCCCGCGTCCATCCGCATGATGTCTGCCTTGCGCCGGATCGACATGACCAGCATCTGCGGCGTTGGCTGCGTCGGCGTGCTGCTGTCCTCGTCGATATGCGCGCCCACGCTGGCGCTGTTTTCCAGTTTTGATAGATCCCATTTAGCCATTTTCGTTCTCCTGTGTTGGCTTGCGCTTAGGGCGAACAGTGTTTGATTTTTCTCGCTGGATAACGCATTGCACCGGCCCGTATAAATTTGCCTCGTATTTTTCAATAAAGTCTGCGCATTCATATGGCGATGAAAATACCATCAGGGCAACCCATGTTGTTTTAATCATGCTGCTTTCCATTCTACAAATAAATCACGCACCAGCTTCTTTGTCATGTATCTCAATGCACGATTATGCGCGTGGCCATCGCTATCTACACGCTCGCGCTCAAGCGTTTTGCGCGTGTCATATATCCTGCGATACGGGCCAGCGTTTTCTTCTTTTCCTTGGCTCTTGAGTAGGCTGTCGCCAATCGTCCAGAATACCGAATGACGTGACGGGCTATATCCATGCGCCAATGCCATCTCCGCATTGCTGCACTTGCGCTGCCTCTGGCCATCTATCACGGCAAGCCCAGCGCGCTTGTATATACCGTCAAGCTCCTTTTCGTATTCCATAAAATCGCCCACCTCGCCAACAATTCCAGCCAAGCCAAGATGGCCAAAGCCTTTTACCTTATCGACAAACGTTGATACTGGTAGCTCCTTTGCCAGCCCGACAAGCCACTTCTCAAACTCGGCGCGGCTTTCTAAGAGCGGCTGCCTTGCTTCAAATAGTGGCTTTGTGGCGGCGTATTCATCCATTGTGCCTTCGCCCTTCTTTAGTTGAGCGAATAGCTTATTGGCTTCCTTGATGTCGCCGTCACGAAAGCTGCGGCAGATTGCTTTAATCTGCAAAACGAGCTTTGCTTCAGCGCGAACCATGTTCTGCCTGTTGCGCCAAGTCAGATATATCTTGGCAATGGTTGGGTCTTCGTAACGTTTATCCATAATGGATCTCCTTGTTTTATGCGAGGCGGAGGCAAAATGACTTTTCTGCGTAGCTTGAGTGGCCTCTGGTTGTTGGTGCGCCAGTTCTATGGCATCTCTGCGGGTTCTGATCGGCACCAAATAAAGTGGGAGCGCGGGCTTCTTGGCATTTCTGCGTAGAAAATTTGGCTCCCTGTTGTAAGGCGGGGGTGCATGATCGGTGGCATTTCTGCATGCTTTAGATGACCCCCTGTTGAATGGTTGGGAAGGGTGACGGCTAATCGGCATTGCTGCATGGTCAGTATGACCCTTCCCATTGGCGCGCTCAGTATTCGGCATAATGCGATGATCGAGTGGCACCAAAATAAGGTGGGGGCGTGGATTGCATGGCATTGCTGCGAAAACCCAATGACCCCCTGTTGTAAGGCGGGGGCGTCGCATCGTTGGCATTTCTGCGTTGGTTGACCGACCCCCTGTTAAACATTATTCTACCAAAGCCTGCTCATACTCAGCTTTGACTTCGCTGATATTCCAAACATCTCTGACGACTTTATCATCAGTGACGCGGGCCTTGATGGCAGAATAGAAGCTGCGCTGCCCCTCATGGTGCTTGCTGCGGGATGTCTCGTGCATAATCGCCTGCTCAAGATCCTCGCTTGTTGCATCGCCCAAGCAGATGCCGGTATTGGGCAATAGCCAACGCTCAAACATATCCTTGGCATATGCGGGTGCCATGTTTTTCAGCGACACGGCTGGCGTTGATGTCTCGCCCTTGTTCAGCACAGTTTGATGCGCTGCACGTTTAAATCGCGCGCGGTAGCCTCTGGGCTGCGCAACAACATCTAAATATGCGATGCGCTCCAAATGGCGGCGTGTAGCCTCTTCGCGCAAAACATCGTCTTGCTGAAGCATAACTAGATATTTCTCCGATGCTTCCTTTGCGCTGGCAGATCCCTCCCAAGCCTTTTCTACGGCCTCGGATACAATCGAAATAATATTTTCTTGCTTAGTCATCACTCTTCCTTTTCTTCATTGCGCCAGTCGAAGTCGTCTTCGTCTTGGCATTCTGGGCAGCGCACCGTTGTCCACGCGTCGCTGTCCGGCGTGTTGACGAAACGCGGCAGCTCAATGAAGCCGGTTCCGTCGCAAGTCGTGCAGATCATTTGTACACATCCGCGTTGATGCTCCACAGCACCAACGACGCGCGCTGCTGGCCTGCACGCTGGTTTACATGCGCCTTGCATATCTCGCCGCGTGCGTGCATGTTTTCGAGGTGCTGCGATAGCTTGCGCGTGTCCACGTCAACGACGTCGGCAATGTCTGCCGTCTCGCAGTAGGTGACTTCGGCGCTCCGCAGGAACGTAAGTATCATCCGCTGGACGTCAGCCCAGTCTACCTGCTTAGGCTCCTCGGTGGGCGCTTGTACGGCCTCTGCTGGCACGTCAGTCGCCGCACCCAGCACGTCACGCGCTGCGCGTCGCTCTTGCACATAGGCGGCAACCCACGGCGTGCGCTCGCGTTGCTCTTCCACGGCGTTTTGCACGATGATGCCAATGCAAATGTCGTCGAGGTTTGCGTGCGCCTGCTGCAGTAAACGCGGCGAAATATGTACGCTCTCGCCGTTGTCGGTGCGCACGCCAAAGCCTGTGCCGCTGTCGGTGATGTGCGTGATTAAAAATTCATGTGTATGCGTAAGGTTCATTACGGCTTCTCCTGTTAAGATTTATTGGTCATTGCTTGTTCGTAACCTGACTATAATTTATCTAAAAGATATCTGTCAACAATTAATTTATATCTTAGTGCTATTGACACGATATATGTTTATCTGTAGCTGTTGCAATTAGGCTACAGAAGGAGAATGAAAATGGAGCTTCAACAATTATTGGTACGCGTGCGGCCAGAGGTGATTGCGGGATTGGACTTGTATAAGGACAAGACGCGCATGACAAAGGCGGCAACAGTAGAAATGGCGCTGCGTGACTTCCTTGCGAAGCACGATATTGTAGTTGAGCAACCTTTAACTGAATAAGGACTCAACCATGAGCGATCCAGTGACCATTGGCATAGACTGCGGATATCGTACTGGCGGCGTAGCGCTTATCACAGACACATGGTCTGAGGTGCATGACTTGCCGGTGTATAGCGAAGGCGGCGTAGATGTCGTGGCGCTAAACGATATTATAATGAGCTGCGATGCTGTCGATCACATATGGATTGAACGGCAACAGGCAATGCCAAAGCAGGGCGTTAGCTCAACGTTTAAACTGGGTTACGCGTTTGGTCAGATCACATCTACTGTTGCGCTTTCTCGCTCAAGATTTACATTGGTAGGCCCAGTCAACTGGAAGCGCGCGCTGAATTTGCCAAAGGATAAAGACGCAGCAAGACGTCTGGCGCAGCAATGGTTTCCTGATCGGGCGTCGGAATTAAAATTAAAAAAGCATGAGCATCGCGCCGAGGCGTTGCTAATTGCATTATATGGAAGGGGAAGGGCGTAATGGTTATGCGCAAGGACATGTCCAACGAGGCATATCATTTAGATCCGGCAATATCATCGTCGGACGTAAAAACGGTCAGCAGCAAGTCTCTGGCGCATTGGAAAGGTCAGGAGCGTAAAGAAAGCGCCGCGTTTGATCTTGGCAGCGCCTCTCACGCGCATTTGCTGGAACCAGAAAAAAACTTAGTCAGATGCGGGCCGGAAACAAGGCGCGGCAAGGAATGGAAGCAAGCAAAAGAAGACGCTGATAAAGCTGGCGCTGTGCTTTTGCCGGAAGCCGAATACAAGCAAAGCATAGATATGGCGCAGTCCGTATTGCAGCACAGCGTGGCGCATCATCTGCTGACGCATTCTGATCTAATCGCAGAGGCGTCATTTTTTGTAACAGATCCTGACTTAGATTTGCCGCTCAAGACACGCCCAGATGGATTGCTGGTTAAGCAGGGCATAGCGATAGACGTAAAGACGTGCGTTGATGCGTCACCCAAAGGATTTGACCGATCGGTCAGAAATTTTGGCTACGACATACAAGCGGCGTTTTATCTGCATTGCCTTAATCTTGAGGGGCTACGCATAAAGCAGTTTATGTTCATTTGCGTCGAAAAGGAAAAGCCATACGCCGTATGCGTTCACGAAATGAGCGAAATGTATTTGCGGCACGCGCATAATCGCATGATGGAAACATTATACACGATCAAGCACGCGACGGATAACGAAGAATATGACACCGGCTGGGATGAAATAAATACTATTCATTTGCCGGACTGGATGAACGCATCTGGCGCGTTCTAACAAATGTTACAACAGATCCCAGCGTGGGGGTGCCACGCAATAAACTAAGGAGTTGCACATGCAACATATTATCAGTAACGCCGTTGCGCGTTATCCACGACTAAACGGCACATATAAATTTGACAGCGGAGAAATGCGGTCTGTGAAATGCGATGCATTGGATGATGGCGCTGCCTACGACATGTCATTTATTATGACGCCGGATCAGGCAAAGCAGCTACATTCTTTATGCATGGAGGCGTATAACAATGCCGCATCTATGGATAACAAAAAGAAATGGCCTGAAAAGCCGTCAAACTTGCCGTATAAAAAAGGCGATGATGGCGAAATCATCGGCAAAGCCAAATTAAAAGGCGCGTATGGAATGGAAAAGACCAGCCCGCCGCGTCAGGTAGATGCCCAGCGCAATAAGCTGCCAGATGACTTTATGCTGACGTCAGGAAGCAAGGTAAACGTGGCCGTAACGCTTGTGCCGTACAACACGGGATCAATAAACGGCATAAGCTTGCGATTGCGTGCTGTTCAGGTGCTTGAGCTTGCCGAGCTTCAGCACGGCGTCGATCCATTTGATGCTGTGATCGGAGGCTATACAGCCGCAGCAAGCCCAGCGGAAGATGATCCGTTTGCATTGCCGCCAGCAAGCCCAGCGCCTGCCACGGCAGCGCCCCAAGCGGCGTCGGATTCATTCGATGATGAAATACCGTTCTAGCACATAAAAAAGCCCCGCCCGAACAGTGCAAAACCTAATCGGGCGGGGCAATCATGGGAAGAGAGGTATGTACGATCATGTTAAGCAATTTAAGGCAGGATAGCAAGTTTCCCACCGCGCATTGGGCAGAATGGGGCAACGAGATAGTCAAACTCCTTAACCTAAAACAAACCAGCAAGGGCGAGCATCATGGGGCATGCCCGAATTGCGGCGGCAAAGACAGGTTTTGGATAAAAGAGTTTAATGGCGAGGTCATGGTTAATTGCAGGCAATGCAATGATTTTAAGGCCATACAAGAAGCATTGCGCAGCCAAGGGTTATGGCCGGACGTAAATAAAATGCCGGATCTTGCAAGGCCGCAAAATAAAGCAATAGAATGGCCAGCGCAGGGGGAACAGATAATGCCGGAGATTGAGCAAGCGGAAGACGCGCAGGAAACGGAGACGCACCCATATCTCGTACGCAAAAACGTACAACGTCATAACGCTATTATTGACGGGCCTGATCTGCAAATACCAATCATTGACGTGACAGGCAGACGCCAAGGCATGCAATTTATTGACGAGGACGGCAAAAAGAAATTTTCGTATAAAATGCCGGTCAACGGAAATTTCTCCGTGATCGGCGGGCCAATCAGGGATTTTGCATATATCGCGGAAGGCTGGGCAACGGCGGCAAGCATAGCGCAAGCAACAGGCAAGCCGGTCGTATTTGCGCTAAACGCGGGCAATATTCACAAAGTCGTGGCCGGTCTTAGGGAAGCCAAGCCGGACGCAACGCTGGTGGTGGCAGGCGATAATGACGAAGCTGGCATAAAAGCAGCGGAGCAAGCATTTGCTGAGCATGGCGTTGAATATATTTTGCCGCCAAGCGAAGGCACAGATTTCAATGATCTTTGGGTCACGCAAGGGCCAGAGGCCACACGCAAAGCATTAACCGTGCATAACTTGCTGGACGAGGTGTTTTTCCCAGAAGATGCGCAGGCGCAGCTATCTAGAAATTATCTGGTCAAGAAATGGCTGGGCGAGGGGCAAATGTCTGTCCTATATGGGCCAAGCAACACAGGCAAATCATTCTTTGCGCTAGATATGTCGTGGCACGTAGCAGCAAGCCAGCCGTGGAACGGATGCAAGGTGCAAGGCGGCAGCGTGCTATACTTAGCAACAGAAGGCGGCAATGCGTTTCATAATAGAATTGTTGCGCTGCGCCAGAAATACCCAGAACATAAAGACGTCAAGCTTGCTGTCAGACCGTCGCCGGTTAATTTGCTTGACCCAAACGCGGATCTGGAAAAGCTGGCAAAGCTGGTGCGCGAAGTATCACGCAAGCACGGGCCGGTGCGCATGATCGTGGTGGATACATTATCGCGCAGCATGGCGGGCGGCAATGAAAATGCGCCGGATGATATGACGCGATTTATCGGCAATGTGGATGCGCTGCGCCAAGTAACGTTGGCGCATATTATGATCGTGCATCATAGCGGCAAAGATAAAGCAGCGGGCGCGCGTGGCCATTCAAGCTTGCGCAGCGCAACGGACGCAGAAATTGAGCTAGACCATGATGCGGAAACCGGCATTCGATATGCGATAGCCACGAAGCAACGCGACATGGAAACCGGCGCAAGGTTTGATTTTGTGCTGGACGTGATCGAGCTAGGGCAAGACGAAGACGGCGATGCCGTCACAACTTGCACGATATCAGAGGCCAGCGCAGAGCAAATAGAAGAAGCCAGCAAGCCAAAGATAACCGGCAAAAATCAGCTATTGCTCAAGCGATGCTTTACGCAGTTGCGCGGTGAACGCGTCGGACAACCAAACCCAGCAGGCGCAGGATTCCCAGAAGCAAGCGCCTACTGGACGATTGACGAAGAAGTCTTGCGGGATCATTTCAAGGGCAAAATTACCGGCGCAAGTAATCCTTGGCAGTCTTACACAAGGGCGCTTGATGCGCTAATTGCAGGCGGTCATGCGGTGCAAAATGAGGGTTTAGTATGGTTTACGGCAAAAGATGGGCGCGTGAAAGATTAGGCGGCAAAAATAAACGGCTTAACATTTGATAACGTTTTGCGGGTTCAATGAAATCAATGGGTTAGGTGCTAAAATGGTAGTGAATGTTAGTAAATGTTAAGTCTATGTTAATAACTTTGGCTAAATGCTCTGCTAACTACCATTCTGAACAAAACCCTATAGGGTTGTTCAGAATGGTAAGTGATGCATAGCTGCGGTTTTGCCAAGGTTAGATTTAGATGGATAAAAAGGGTTTGGAAAAATGGTTGGATCGTATGTTTGCCGAGGGTAAAGCGGTGACTTATCCTTGCGGTCATTTTGTCGGGCGTGAATGGTGCAGGTCATTTGATGAAAAGCTGGCAAGCTGTTCGACGCTTGCCGAATTGGAAGGCTTCGCTAACCGGCGCAGGTTCGATCCAAGCTTGCCGCGCTGGACGGCAGCAGAGCGCGCGGAAATACTCAAGCGCAAAATTAAACTGGAAAAGGGGAAACGAAAATGAATACGGATACGACGCGCGGCAAGGTGCTGGCGAAAGCAAGCACACTGGTGCATGGATCGAGAAACAGGGATTACGGGCCACCGCAGGAGAATTTCCAGCGGGTCGCGGTCATGTGGAATGCGTATATTGCGGGCAAGGAAACGCTAACCGCGTCGGACGTGTGCATGATGATGGGCCTGCTTAAGATAAGCCGCGTATCGCATCAGGTTGACGCGGATGGGTTCGTGGATTTGGCCGGATATGCTGCGCTGGGCGCGGAATGTGCTGGGATAGATATGGATGATGGCGATTGGAAGCCCGTAGAGGGGCCATAGAGGCGCGAAACGATGCGACGGGCTAGGGTAGGTGCTGAATTGGGGTTACGTGGCTCTGTTCGGGGTTTTATGGGGCTTGTCTGTTGGACATAACTGGCGTAGGTTTTGTCCAACGTAGTTTCCTCCCTGTCTACGTTTGTCGCGCCTTGATTTGCTCTTTACCCGCGACATACTTGACCGTGTAAGGCAAAAGCTTTGCACGGTCTTTTTTTTGGGATAGCGTGGGCAAATGATAAAGCTCACGCTGATAATGCCGATAGAGAATAACGAGGAAGCGGAAGCGGAATTGGACGCGCTGGCAGAATATATAGAAGAACGCCTGACCGACGGGTCAAGCGTTCAACAAATTGCGCAAAGTATGGTTGAGGCTTTGGCAGGCCTAGCTGACGATGATGTCAGCGCGATGCTGCATTAATCGGGTTTTGCTGGACGCCCACGCGGCGCAGGCGGCCATTCCACGCCATGCTCGGCAAAGCGCTCAAGCTGCCATTCGCTAGGTTCTATATCGAAGAATATGCTTTGCAGCCTATGGAAGGCGCTTTCCAGCTTGGCAACGTCTGACACATAAAGATCATTGCACTCGTTAAGCATCCAAACGGAATTCTGCATTGCGTCAAATGATTTTTGCAAAGCTTCGCGCTGTTCTTCCTGCAATGCATCAAGAAACTTTTTACGCGCTGCCATGCGGTTAGCTTGATTCTGAAAGGTTCGCTTTTCGTTAGTCATTTTTTAAACTCCTGTTTTGACAATGGTTGCGATAATTGCCGCAATGATTGGCGCGGCGAATAGGATCAAGCCGCCCGCGATGTCATGCGGGCGAATTGATTTAATAATTGCGATTAGATCGGGGCGGGTCATTGGGTGGCCTCCAAAATAATTGGAAGAAAAACCAAATAAGACATTGAGCTAAATAAATGCAGCAAAAATAAGCAAGCGGCTATTTTGTGAAATATGGGCATTATGCGGCCTCATTATAAAGTTTAAGGGTGTTTATGCCGCCAACGTCTGACAAGATTTCTTGTAAGTCTATTTCAGACAAGCGTTTATCGCTGCAAGCTTGCAAATAATCGCTATCGGCTAAAATATATTCTCCGACGATGTAAGAGACCATATTAACCACAAGCTCAGGTTGGGAAAGGTCGGTTGTCACCTCTCCGAAGTTTGATTGCTCGTAATTCTTTACCATTTCAATCGCCTCAAACGCGCTGTCACCTAAAAAACGTGTCGCGGCATATGTGCCAATGATAAAATAATCTTGATTGCAAAGATAATGATGCAAATCTGAGCCGAAACAATCCAAGCCAACCTTGCTTTCCAGCTTTTCGCAAACGTCATCAAGCACGCTTTGGTAAATATCAGTCATTGCCATTTTAGATTCTCCTTGTTTTGCATTGTTATATCTTGACGATATCTTAGGGCTATCATGTGGTCAAGTGTAAATTTACTGACACATGGCAAGGCAGCGCGGTTAAGCGCTGCTAAGCGATGGGTCATGCTCCTACTTTATAAGCCATCATTTCTTGATATTTGGCGCGAGCGTCTAGCCAATTTAGGCAGTCGCGTTTTGTGGTGAATGTGTTTTCCCACTCACCATCTGCGTCGAATATTCTCCAGTCATATTCTGGATAATCGTGCAGCCTCTCAATTTTAAACCCGCGATACTCATAATGGCCGTTTTCAATCTTTTTAACGTTGTGTGTCATGTCTTGCCCTCAATTTTCTATGTTTTCTTGCGTTGATATCCAATAGATAGCACGGAGATATAAAGAGCGCAAGCATAAAATGCAATCAAACGCAAAAAAAGTGACGCGCAGCACAGTGAAGCGACGCCACGCAGACGCGCGCGCGAATACGCATTTTTTACCAAATGGTCAAATTTTATAACCTGACCAACTGGTCAAGATGCACCTAAAACGCAGCTATGATACAACCATAGATAGCTGTAAAATGCTAAGGCATTGTTATCGTTACACAATAAATTTAACATAATAAACATTATGAGATAAAGGCCATGCACCAGACGCAATCCGGCCAGCTTTTGCAGCTTGCAAGCGCAGAACCCCCCCCGCCAAAGCTTTTCGCCGGTAGTGTTATTATTATACCCTCACACACACAAATCCCACATGTTCAGCTGCACCCCCCCCATACACCCCCTTGCTATCCTTTGCCGCCCCACGTAAAATTTTGCAAAATTTGGGGAAAAGCAAATGGCGGGCAGAGCGTTAAAGAAGCGCATACTAAGCGATGTGGCCAAGCGCGGTGGCATAGATTACATAACGGACAAGGTTGCATCTGGCGTGACTTTGGCCAAGCTTGCTGAAGAGTACAAGTGCAGCAGGTCTTACCTAAGCGCGGCCATTAATTCTGTGCCGGACTACCGCGAGGCTTTGGAGCGCGCTAGGAAAGACAGCGCTGATGCTTTTGTTGAGGAAGGCTTGGCCATATTGGATGATCTCACGCACAAGCCTGACCTATCATCGACTGACGTTAGCCTTGCGCGTGAGCGTGTTCACCATCGCCGGTTTATGGCGGGTTCTGCGAACGCTGACAGGTACGGCACGAAGCCTTCGGCTCAGGTGACGATTAGCTTGGGCGACATGCATTTGGATGCGCTGCGTAAGAATAGGTCAAGCATTATTGACGTTACGCCGGAGCCAGACAATGAGTGAAGCGCAAGCAAAACTGATGAAGGATTTTGTGACGCGGTACGCGCAAGATCCTGTGCGTTTTGTTAGGGAGATGCTTGGCGCTGAGCCGCTGCCGTATCAGGCAGAGTTTCTGCAAGCCATTGCGGCTGGCGAGCGCAAGATTAGCGTTAGGTCTGGTCATGGCACGGGAAAGTCCACATCCGCGTCTTGGGCCATGCTTTGGTTTTTGTTATTGCGGTTTCCGAATAAAGTTGTTGTGACTGCGCCAACCAGCGGCCAGCTTTTTGACGCGCTTTTTGCCGAGCTGAAACGTTGGATAAATGAGCTGCCTAAAGAAATATCGCAGCTGCTTACTGTGAAGTCGGATCGCGTTGAGCTTGCCGCTGCATCGTCAGAGGCATTTATATCGGCCCGCACGTCTCGCGCCGAAACGCCGGAGGCGCTGGCTGGCGTTCACTCAGAGCATGTTTTGCTGGTTGTTGATGAAGCCAGCGGTGTGCCTGAGAAAGTGTTTGAGGCTGCTGCTGGATCAATGTCGGGCCACAACGCGACCACGATACTTTTGTCTAACCCGACCAGATCCAGCGGAACGTTTTACGAAAGCCAGACGAAGATGGCATCTAGCTGGTGGACGCGTCGGTGGTCGTGCGTGGATAGCCCGCTTGTGTCGGAAGAGTTTGTTGACGAGATGCGCGTCAGATATGGCGAACAATCTAACGCGTTTTTGATAAGGGTCATGGGTGACTTTCCTCTTGCCGACGATGATACGATTGTGCCGTATCATTTGGTGGAGAGCGCTATGAAGCGTGATATTGAGCTTGCGCCGAATGCGAAAACTGTGTGGGCCATAGATCCGGCAAGATTTGGCAGCGATAGGACAGCGTTTTGTAAGCGCGAGTCTAACGTTATAACGGAAGTTAAGTCGTGGCAGGGCTTGGATCTGATGCAGACCGTGGGCAGGGTAATGGCTGAGTATGAGGCGTTGCCGCCCAGCCAGCAGCCTGATGAGATACTTGTGGATAGCATTGGCGTTGGCGCTGGTGTGGTTGATAGGTTGCGTGAGCTAGGCGCGCCTGTGCGTGGTGTGAATGTTGCCGAGGCTCCCAGCATGGGCGAGACGTATAATAATTTGCGTACTGAATTGTGGTTTAAGACAAAGGCGTGGTTAGAGGATCGTTCTTGCAAGCTGCCGGAAGATGATGATTTGCGGGCTGATCTGACTGCCATAAGGTATAGCTTTACCTCGTCCGGCAAGATGCAAGCCGAGAGCAAGGATAGCATGCGTAAGCGTGGCTTGCGTTCGCCGGATTTAGCTGATGCTGTTTGTTTGACTATGGCGTCTGATGCAGCAACGGCATTGTCCGGTCCGATGCTGTCTTGGCGCGGCGCGATACGCAGGAACCTGCGCGGTATAGCCTAATCTTGCTCAATATGTTACGCTGCGCGTAATTTATGGAGATTGTTTTGATGAAAGCACCGAAGTTTAAGCCGTGTAAGGGCTGCCCGACACCCGCCGCATGTAAGCGCGCTGGAACGTGTATGGCGAAGAAGCGCAGGGGCGCTTACTAGTAATGTGGACGGCGCTGCTTTTGCTTTGCAGCGTCGAGCGTGGTTGTTTTTCGTTTGGTAGCCCCGTGATGCAGAGCGAGAGCCAGTGCATACAGTCCATACCGAGCGGGCTGAAATACGCGCAGCAGATGTTTCCTGCATACCGCGCAACGGATTATAAGTGCGTCCAGTGGGGCGAAGGAGCATAGGATGCCGAAGAAGGGTTTATACGCTAATATTCACGCAAAGCGTAAGCGCATTGCTGCTGGGTCTGGCGAAAGGATGCGCAAGGTAGGCAGCAAGGGTGCGCCCACCGCGAAGGCGTTTAAGAAATCAGCTAAGACAGCAAAGAAGAAATAGCATGGCAGATAAATTTTTAGACTTCATTGATATGATCGACGGCGGTGGCGCTGGCAAGTTCGGCAAAGAATTTGAGGGCGGCGGTATATTTTCTGTGCTGGCCAATGCTCTTGCAACGCCATATGGGTCAGAAGATGAAGAGCGTATGCGCAAACTGCGTCAGATGCGTGGTTTACTTGCGCCGGATGAAAGCATCGCGCCAAGAGCTGCCCCACGTCCAACAGTGACGCGCGGCGGTGGTGCTAATCGCACACAGGTTAGACCGCAACCGCGGCCTGCGCAGAGTATGCCGTTTGGCAGCACGCCTGTTGGTGGTGGTATGCCAGCCGCGCCAAGCATGACGTTTGGAAATATCCCTGTTGGTGGTGGTATGCCTGCTGCTGCTGCGCAAAATATGGTTAGACCAGAAATGCCTGCGTCTGGTATGCCTGCTGCCGCGCAAAATATGGTTAGACCAGAAATGCCTGCGTCTGGTATGCCTGCTGCTGCCGCAGATCCAGAGTTTGCGCAATTTATGGAGCGTGCGAAGCAAGACCCTATGATGTCTCAGTTTATCGACAACGCAGATGTAATGCAGAACATATTTAAAATGTATAAGCAGCAGCTTTCAACGGGCAGAATGTACTAATGCCCCGCACCAAGTCAGAGAAAATAGCAGCAGCCAAGAAGCGCCACGGGTTTACGGCGGTGAATAAGCCGCGACGCGGCGGGCCGAAGAAGTTTGAGGTGCTTGCTGTTGAGGGTGACACGGTGAAGAAGATCAACTTTGGCGACCCCAAGATGTCCATTAAGAAGGATCAGCCCAAGCGCAAGGCATCATATTGCGCAAGGTCGGGCGGGATTAAGGGTAAGTCTAGTAAATTAAGCGCGAATTATTGGTCGCGCAAAGCATGGGATTGTTAGATGGCAATTACAACATACGCAGAGCTGCAATCCAGCATAGGCGACTTCCTTGACCGCGATGACCTGACGAGCGTCATCCCGACGTTTATTTCGCTGGCCGAGGCAGACATGAACCGCCAGATACGCCACTGGCGTCAGGAGAAGCGCGCCACGGCGAACATTGATACGCAGTACAGCGCCGTGCCTGCCGACTTCTACGAGGTCATACGGATGTATATTACTTCGGGCAACACGCAGCCGCTTGAGCTTATGAGCCAGTTTCAGCTGCTGGAGCGCAAGCAGCGCACGGCCAACGCTACCTACGAGCCGCGCTACTACGCGATCACGGCTGGCGAGATCGAGGTGTTTCCCGTTCCCGATGGCACATATTCGACGGAGCTATATTACTACGCCAAGATCGACGCGCTGTCCGACAGCAACACGTCTAACTGGCTGCTGGAATACTTCCCTGACGCTTATTTGTATGGCGCTCTGTCGCATTCTGCGCCGTATCTGAAAGACGATGCGCGTTTGCAGGTTTGGTCATCTTTGTATGGCAACGCGATTGGTGGTATAAACGCAGACAATGATAAAGCGAAATTTGGCGGTTCTGGTCGCCGCATGAAGATAAAGGCGTATTAAGATGAGCTTCACCAACACTTTCGAGACAACCGTCCTTACATGGTCGTTTACCACCAACAGCGCGACACGCCCCACAGAGTGGCACACCGCGCTTTACACCGTTGCGCCTGACGATACCGGCGGCGGCACAGAGGTATCCGGCGGGGGCTACGCGCGTCAGGAGACTGCGTTCACCGTGTCAGGCAACACCGCGTCAAACACATCCGCTGAAGAGTGGCCTGTTGCCACGGCAGGATATGGCACCGTTGTTGCCGTCGGCATATTTGACGCGTCATCTGGCGGCAATCTGCTGGCCTACGCCAACCTGACCGCCAATAAGACGATTGACACGGGCGACGTGTTCCGCATTCCTGCGGGCGATCTCGACATCACGCTAGACTAATGACGTATCGCAGCGGCTACGGGCGAAGCACCTACGGCAGCTACAATTACGGCTTGGACGGCGCTATTATTGGCGCTGCTTCCATTATTGCCGTCACGTCTGCCACCGCCGCCGCGTCTATACGCGTTCGCGGTGCTGCGTCGATCATCGAGACGGTTACGACCACCGCGTCTGCGGCTGATCGCGTTCGAGAGGGCAGCGCCACCATTGCCGTCGCCGCATCCGTTGCCGCGTCTGCCACGCGCGTCAGGGAGGCGTCTGCCACGATTGCAGCGTCTGCCAGCGTTACGGCTGCCGCTGAGCGCGTGCAAAGCGGCTCCGCTTCCATATCCGCTGCTGCATCTGTTGCCGCGTCTGGTCTGAGGGTTCGTGATGGCGCTGCTGCGATTGCTGTGCAGGCGTCCACAACGGCAAGCGCCGTTGCGATATTCGAGGACAGCGCCACCGCGACGTGCGTAGCAACTGTCAGCGCCACATGCAACCGCGTGCAGAATGCTGCGTCGGTTATCGTGTGCGCGGCGTC
>Ga0208899_1000350_pt1 | contig 33680 bp, 41 predicted proteins | sample VirMetDEL_Nov_24_FD_184518 | JGI IMG/M metagenome (GOLD analysis project Ga0208899, IMG submission 184518) | Aqueous microbial communities from the Delaware River and Bay under freshwater to marine salinity gradient to study organic matter... | ecosystem: Environmental > Aquatic > Marine >... | reverse complement strand
CTTATGCCCGCTCTGAACATGTCGTTCTATCAGGCCAACAATGTGACGCTGACCCTCAAGGTGACGCAGTGATGCGTCAGTAATCTCAGGGCCACCAACCATTTCAATTGTAATACTACGCAAGTATTTTAAAACTGCCTGTCCAGTAGGTTCTGAGAATAAAGAAGCTATGTTCAGGCTAATCTTGTCTTCATCTTCCTTGGTTCGATGTATTCCATCTAATCCAATGTGACTATTCTGCGGCAAGCTGTGGTCCTGCGATCTGTTGCTGTTGTTGCATCTGCTGCATTTGCTGCATCATTGCAACTATCTGTCTACGATCTTCTGCATCACGAATCAAGCCCTCTGGTACACCAAACTTTTTAGCAAGGAATACTGCTGTCTCTTCTGAGTCGATCAGTATGTTAGTCATATCAGGGCCAAAGTATCCATTCACAAGCTCTAAGAAGCGAGAAACGGAAGTAATATCTTGGTTCGATTGTGCTTGCGCCAGTGGGGAAACAGAGCGAATCTTTACCTCACGACCATTTACAGTTGGTATTTCAATGCGGCCTTGCTTCTTCAAAATATGAATAACACGCTGCAATACTGGCTGAACTAACTCAGCTTGAAGGCGACCAAATGCAGAGCCAATACGACGAGATAAGTCTGCCATACGCTCCGCTACTTCGGTGGCACTTGCTGGGGTGCGGTCTGGGTTGCCAAGCATATCATTATATAAGGCACGTTTAATATTCAAACGCATGTCACTTAGAACAATATCAGCTACATCAAAGCGACCAGCGGCCTGTACTGGCTGTAATCCAACGGATTGTGGTGACTTAGGAATGATAGTCCCTGGCACTAAGTTAATTGTGTCAGGGTTAATAATGCCATCATCATCCATTTGATAGATGCCAGAGATAGCCATTTGTGCATTCTCTAGGATCAATTGAATGGTAAGGTTGGTTGTTTTGATAGCAGACAGAGCATTGATAAGCGGCCCACGACCATAGACTTCACCAGCACACTTAGACCAACGGAAACAAACATATGGATTTGAGCCAACGCCAGTAAAGCTTTCGTCCATGATGTAAGTCTTAGTGTTCATATCAATCACATAGTAAAGATATGCCTCTTGGTTTTTCTTTGTGTAGTCTTTGCAAACTACTTCAAGCAATGTGCATTTGCCCTCTGGGTCACGAGTAATGCGCTGCTCTACACGCGCATCGAATGTTCCCTTTGGATACATGTACTTCAGGTCTGAGTTGCGAATCCCTTTACGTTCACGGAACACATGGTCAATCTTATCATCTGGGCCAGTATCCAACACTACATGTGGCAGCGGGATTGCTGAGAAGACAATAGGATTAAGGGCATCGCCCTCTTCTACACAAAGAATGCCAGTCCCAACTGCCAAGTCCATAAATGACTCGTGTACTTCTTGGCCAAAGTTAGAGTTCTGAAGAATCTCAAAGACGTATTCTGTCACTTCATCAAGATCATTGTCTACAATGTCACGCTCTTGCGGGGGTATTTCTGATCCAGCGGCTAGGTCTGCCCAACGTGCAAAGTTAGGAACAAGGCCAGACTGTAAGCGAGATGCAAATTCCTGAACACCAACAACGGCTGTCTCGTCGAATATCTTATCATCTCGACGCTGACCTGCGGTTTCATAGTAGAAGGATTCACGTTGAGGCAGCGCGTATTCGTAACACTCCTCAAATAAATCAACGAAGTTCTGGCGGTGCGCCTTAGCTTTCTCGTACCGTTCTAGGTATTTTTTTGGATCATGCATTATTTAAACCTACTATAGTATCCGATCCCACCGCGAGAACCTGTCATTAATGAACGGCGACCACGACCACCACGGCGACCTTGTGGCCCAAACTTCTGTGCGCTTTCTAGGCGTGTTCTTAATCTCTCAGCTTTTCCAATGGCACGTTGCTGACGTTGACGACGAAGCTCTGCCGCAGCCAACTTCTCTTGGTCGCTCATAGCTTCTTCTGGATCGCGGGTATAGATTGACTCAGCAGTTACGCTTGTTGTGCCAGCACCACTTATATCTGTGTCACGTTCTGTTGTTGTGGTTGTTGTTGTTGTTGTGTCCGTAGTATCTGTATCATCAGTGTCGGTCGTTGTGGTAGTAACCTTCATTGCATTGTCATCGCCACCACCTCTTTTTTCCATTTCAGCTAAGCGTTCTTTGCTTCGAGCAGTTCGAGCTTGATAGTCTTTAATAGCAGCGTCACTGTAGCCTTGAGACTTCAACTTGTCAGCTTGAGCTTTTCCACTTAATCCAAATGTGCTTAAACCCATCTTAACGTCAGTAGAGATGTTTTTGACAACTGTTGGAGCTTTACTATCTTTAGAGCTACTTTCTTTAGAAGCTGTGGTTTCTTTTCCGCACATAACAAAATCCTCTTTGTCTATTCAAAAGCACAGAATGAATATTTTTTCAACGCACAAAAGACCAAACGCTTGGCTTCTTCTGTGTCTTGTTCTTCCCAAAGACATTGAAGTTCCTTGATGCATTAACAACTCTGGCTGGTTTCTGATTAGTCATAAGTGCGCGACCCTCACCAGCACCAAGCATCATATACTGTAATGCATCGTGGATATGCGAATACATATTCTTGTCTGGCTTATCAGCGTATCTTTCACCGCTAACTTCCATACGCTTGTACTGATAGCCGCCCTCGAACCCTTTGATTAACTGTTGGCACCTACGATCAATTAAGAAGGCTGGCTTACCATCTACCATCTTGTTCAGCTGGGAGGAGACTGACTCAAGACGGAGGTCAACAGAGTTGGAGGGTGCAGGGAACGCCCTCAAGCCAGCCCCACGCAGAATGTGAAAGGGAGTGGATTCATCAGTCTGCGCTCTAAAGTCACCAGCGGGATCACCATAGATATACACATCAGATACTTCTGAAAAACGTGTGGCAATCTCTTGGCGTAGAACTTCGGCAAATCGAACAATGCCCATGTCAAAGGCAACAATCTCAGACTGAATCAGCCATCTGCCACGCACCTTCTGGCCTATAGTGGCAGCAGGGGTAAGCCCAAAATCCAAGCCAATATAAAGAGGCATAGAGGCTGCAACTGGTATTTCTTCCTTAGCCACATGAACATCTTGTGCAAACATCGGATAGATAGGCTTACCATCCTGAATGGCACCCAACTTGTTCATTACATAAACATCAATCCAACTCTTGGTCTTACCGCGTATAAGATTAGGGTAATAGTTCTCGAGCATGTGCCGACGATTCTCAGCGTCCTTGTTTGGCTTGTAATCCTCAATCTCACCTTCTTCACTGCGAACCTCTATCATCCCAGAGGGTTGCGTAAAGAACTGCCAGTTATCAGGTTTCACCAGCATCTTAGCTTGTTCGCGCGGAATGTGGTCTGGGATTGGCACCTCACCAGACATAATAGGCCACCAGTGATCTTCTTCTGGGGCGTTGGTATCTGCAATAACACCAGTCCAGCTTGGGCCACCGTCACGCATAGAGGGGTAACGACCAACACGCATGGTACACGCATCAATGATAGACTTCGGTATCTCCCTTGCCTCATTGATCCAGATGCCAGTCAGTTCGAGAGAGAGGAGTTTCTTGACATCTTCGGGACGATCAAGGGCAAGGAAGATTACTTCAAGTTCGACTTCGCCGCGCTTGATATTGTGGGTGTATGGGACTGACCATGTGAACTTTCCCCATTCGTTTTCTGGGAACCAGTCAAGCCATGTCTTAATAGTTGTAGTTCGTAGCTGTGGGTTTGTGTTCCGTATAATAGCCCATCGAGACTTTCGTAATCCGTCTGGCCCTTTCTTTTGTTGAAGCGCCCTCCGAAAAACTTCAACACAACATCCAACACTTTTACCACTCCCTACTGGCCCTCGAATCCCACGAAAGAAAGTATCGTCCTTCATAAAGGACTTTAGCACTTCACCGTCAGGCTTGTACTTAAAATCAACCACTATCGCAGTCCTTTGTCTACTCCGACCTTAATCATGCACTCTGCCACATCAGGGCCGATATTGTCTATCACTTGGTCTAGCATATAGTTTGTCACAAACATCTTCCCATGCTTTTCATCTACATGCTGGAAGTGAACCTTCTTTACAATGCCACGAAGCATACGAAGTTCTTCTGGCTTCAGTGAATTTACAAAGCTCATTTCTTCTTTGTGGCTTTCTTTTTAGGCTTAGAATAAGCCTCATTAACATCAGCAGTGGAAGGGTCGTCTGCCTTTAATCGTCCCTTGGAGCTGCGAGAACGTGTTGGTTCTGGCCCTTCCACCAAGCGGCGCGAGTCAGGGGTTCTCGTTTTGCCGCTGTAAGTTGTTCCAGCAAGCTCATGTGTCTCGCCAGTATAGAGTTCACCAGTGGGTAAATACCATGCCATTACGGAAACCTCTGCTCTGTGTCAGGCATATCAGAAAGCTGAGTGCCAAGTTTGCTAAGAAGGCTGCGGAGCTTTCGAGCGCGATCATCCTTCTCTTTGCTCAACCCACCCTCTGGTATGTTGTTCATAATCTTCTCTAGCTCTGCTTCGGCAGCATCGTATTGGCTGAGAAGAGATTGACGTTTCTTTGGTGGACGACCAACCTTCGATCCATAAGTTCCCTTACCCATAGGCATAATTAATCCCCTTGTCTTTGTTCTAGGTACCGAGCTTTTGTTCTTGTAGTGTATTCGCGCTTACCTTTTTCCATGCCCTTGTCCATTTCAAAGCCAATTTCTTTTAAGTCCTGTGCTTCTTGTATTAAGGATTTTAGTTTATTCCTTTTAGCAATAAGGCTTGGCTTGCTCTCTCCACCTGAAAGAATCCTAATGCCACGACGTAAACCAGTTATCGCATTCTTAACAGCTTCCACGTTATTATAAGCCGACCTTGATCCAGAAGAAAAAGCCTTCTCACCTGTATACTGAGGTATTGATCTAAGTTCTTTTTCTACCTTCTTTAGCAAAGAAGTGGCACGACTAGCCGATCCTTTAGGCATTTCTACTATCCTTGTTCTTATTTCTCTTACTAATAGCCCTAGCCTTGGCACGGGCGTCAGCCTTACTACTGGCACCCCACGCTCTTAGGCTGAGAAGAAGACGAGTAGGTTTGCCCTTGGCATCCCGCTCTGGGCCACGCATTCCAGCCATCCTTGCCAAGAAACTGGCGCGACGAGGATTGTCACCACTCTTCACTGGAGGCTTCAACGTGCCACCCTTGTAAGACGCACGGCCCTTGGCATTCAAGCCACCCCTAGGGTTCTTACCTTCTTTACGCGTCCAAGCTGGTGTTCTCATAGCTAAACTCCTATGCGTACCTTTCTAAGGAAAAATATTTTTTGAAGCAACGCACAAAACCTTTAATGGAAAAAATGGGGGTAAGGGACATCGCTAGTGACAGAACGACAGGTTTTTTGACCCCCCTCTCTCTAAGACAAGTCGATACTTACCCGTATGTCCCCAGCAACTTGCACTTGACTGCGATCTATAGGCTTAAAGCCAGCACGATCCAATATGTCTTTGGATGCCTCAAGCTGGACATACTCTGACTTGGCACCTGAAGCTAACTTCAAAACCTTTGCAGCCGCAACTGTAGCATTCAAACCGAGTTGTTCTGACACACGCGCCATCATATACTGTTGCACATGTGGTTGCCGTAAGGCCTTGGAAGCACTCACTCTTCCAGACTCGCCTTCAGCATAACCCGCATCTCTAGCGGCTTGAGTGACACTGCAACCAGTAGCTACGAGTGTATCAACTAATTTCGTCTGTTTGTCAGTCAATTTCCTAGTTTCAATGGTATTCATTGTATCCTCTCTATCGCCCCCCCTTCCCTCTTCCCCCCCAGATAAGCCGATTGACTGACAATGTGTCAAGTAGTGACGTAGCGTCACATTGCAAAGATTGCAGTGTCGGGGGTCTTGACAGGCTCGCCACAAAAAGGAGCCAAAGCCCACCGTGAGACTCAAGCAATGGTCAGTTCGAAAGCTGCCACTTGTTGATGAAGGTAACGCTTGGCGCAGCCACCACATCGTGCAGTAACGGCTTGAGACTCACAGTAAGCTTTGCGCCGACCAGTTCACAAGTATGGCCCAGCATCTGAGAGCTTCACTTCGCCCAATCTTAATCAACGACACGGCACTGCATCACTTGGCACCACTCAAAAGCCCTGCATGATGCTGCATCTGATCTTCCACACAGCGATTGCGCCAAGTAAAGCAGCACTCAAACCATCGACTCCCCGATGTATTCATCGTCACCATATAAAAGTTGTGGGAAGTCATAAAAGGCCGCTTTCACAGCAACTAGGTCTTTGTGCCGAAGCTCTGTTTAGTTTGACATCTCTTGCGTCACCACAGTAGCTCGTGCGCGGCCCCTCCCCGCGTGGTCTTATGTAGAACCCACCCAGAAATAGTTCGCAATGACGAATCCTCTTTCTGTTCCTCGGTTATCTCTTGGTGTGACGCTGCACTCTGCTCTTAGGGTGCCTTGTGGGGATTCTATGCGAACTACAAGCACGACCGCCAGCGGTCGCGTTTCTCGGGTAGGTTATACAACACCCACGGCGGGGATTGGCCCCGCCGACCTACAATGGAGACTAGAGATGACAAAGCTAAACATCACTTCTTACAAAGACCTAGTTGCTGCGAAAACGGCTATCATAAATTACCACAAAGGTGACGAAAATGAATACATCAGAGAGTCAATGGCCCGAGATGCATGCTTCACCAGTCACAATAGCATGATGTGGAAGACAGGTCAGATGGCAGACATCAAGGCAGAACTTGTTGAATGGCGCAAAGATAATACAGGTGCCGAGGTCATTGACGTTAAGATCGCGCGGAAGATGAAGCTCTACAGAAGCATGGAGCCAGAACTTGCCGAACTGGAAGAGCGGCACCAAGCTGACCGTGAGGTCTACAAGGCCATCACTGGCGACGAGTGGAAGCCGCGCGGCAAGCGTGACCATTCATCAGACAAGCTGGGCGAGCTTCACGAACTAGACGCAATGCTTGGCTAACGGATTGGGGCTTCGGCCCCTTTTCGCTTGCTCACCTTTGAGCCTGCGTGTCGAACAGGTAGCAGGTTGGGAAGGTTGGGAAAAGTACTGGCGGCTCACGCCAAAAAGTAAGGCTCAATAGAATCCAAAAGGAGAACAAAATGGATACTCGTGACACCACTCTAACAACCACACTGCGTGGCATCATCAAGCAAGAGATTGAACTGGCACTCTATGTTCGTGACAAAGAACCAAAAGATGAATTGCCAATTGATATTGAGAATTATCGTGGCGAAATTGAAACGATGATCTCTGAATACATTAACTACAATGTCACAGTGTCAATCGAAGGCTAAACCAAAGTGACGTAACGTCACAAATATAAATGACGCTACGTCACACAACTATTAGCTATTAAACTACTGCATACTTGCAGTGCAACAACAATCCACGGAGAACAACAATGGATATAAACATTCACAAAGTGAAAGAGGTGCGTGAACAAATCAGCCACTACACTAGTGGCATTAAGTTCATTTGCCGCAATCTGATTATCGTAGATGAAAGCGGTAATGAATTTAAAATCAATTTCTTCACTGAAAAAGATGAACGTGCAATTGCACCACTTAAAACAGAACGGAGCTATCACAATGCTTGATATGACAAACGAATGGAGCTTTCCAATTGAAACGCAACCTGTCTTTGACATGCATGGCAATGAGATTGATGGGCAACAATGCATCATGCGCACTGACACCAACAAAGTGTTAGGCGTACACGGCTCTCGCTACAAAGCAGTAAGCCATGATGATGTTGTCAATTCAATCTTAGATGGTGTGTCACAAGCAGACTTATCGAATGACTACACCGTTGACGTTGAAGTCTTAGAAGATGGACGCAAACTACGCGGTCAGATTCTATTCAACGATTTAGTGGTAGAGCCTGAGGTCGGTGACCACGTTAAGTTCAGAGTCAACTTCTTTAATAGTTACGATGCCTCTTGGCCTTTCTCTCAAATCGCAGATGCCTTTAGATTATGGTGCAAGAACGGATGCACCACGCCTGATGCAGTAGCTAAGACACGCTACAAACATACTGCGTCTATCAACGTAGAAGGTAGTGCCAATAAAATGATTAATGGTTTGCAACACTTCATGTCACGCAAGGAAGTGTGGCAGTCATGGATGCGCACACCAGTGACAGACGCACAGATAGAGAACTTCTTTAAGAAGACTGTAGCCAAAGCGTTCACGCGCCAAGTGACAGTCTCTAAGACTAACGAGAAGCAGCTTGAGAACTTGCTGTCTATCTGGAGCAACGAAGCGGCTGCGCTAGGCCACAACAAATGGGCTGCGTACAACACGCTAACCTATTGGGCAACGCACACTGGCGAACTGCGTTCACCGCATACTGCGCGTTACAATCGTGAAGCAGCCATTGCATCTGCAATGCGCAACAAAGAATGGGAGTTTGCTTAATGCTTAATCTATCAACCGAACAAGTGGATGCACTCAGCGATAAGCTGGGTGTAGACCTATCACCACATGCACACATGGCTATTGCGGAAGCAATCAAGTCAATCAATCCTAACTTCAATGCAGACAAGTTCCTAGCTCGTTGCATGCAATCATGGGAGGACAATCATCTTGCCCCACTCAACGACGAAATACCCTACTAAGTATTGCAAAGTTTGCGAACGAAGAGTCATGGGCAGAGCAGATAGAATCTATTGTTCAAAAGCCTGTAGAAGTAAAGCTCACAGAGAAAAGGTGAAAAATGAATCCAAAGATTGAAACCGTTGCTTGCCCAGAGTGCCTGGGCGATGGCAAGCTAACATATGAGCGGCGTGAACCGTGGATAGATCGTGACACACCGCCAAGCCTTGAAGAATACAGAGATACCTGTTGGAATTGCAAAGGCTCTGGTGAAGTAGAAGTTGACTACGATCCGTACTAGTTGCATACATGCAGTATGAAACCATATTTTTCACAACTGCAAGTATTAGCTAATGAGCTAAACGTACCTTTGCTTGATGCATTTGCACGAGCAGAGGTTCCAACTTCTACTTACTATCGGTCAGTCAACGGAACAACAGAGATGCGTTACGACACAGCTTGTCGTATCTACAAGGCGATCTATGAAGAACACTCGGCTGTCTCAAAACTACGATCAGCTAATCAAGATGCTGGTCAAAGCGAGACACGAAAAGAAACTGAGTCAACCAGACTTAGCTAAAATCATAGGCTGCACCGAATCTCTGATTCATAAATGGGAGCAGCACAAACGTGTTCCGTCTGGCTTCTTCCTAATGTGTTGGCTTGAGGCACTAGACTATGACATCGAAGTCAAAAAGAAAAAAACAAACGATTAACTGCATTGCGTGTGGCACCATCACCGAATGGTTTGTTGCCATACTAAAGCGCAAGCATCGTCGCACAATGGAGAAGCATTGGTTTGTTTGTCTTCATTGCTATGAGGAGGACAGATGGCAAACCGTAACAAGTCAAAAGGAACTTACCACGAAAAGTGGTTTGTCGATTGGCTCAACAAAATCAAAGCGAAGATCGAAGCGAAACGCGTCCCCCTCTCAGGAAGCTTGGGAGGCGAGTATTCAGGGGACATCCACCTCTTCATCAACGGACGAAAGTTGGTAGGCGAAGTTAAGTACAGAGATACGTCCAACTTCCCTAGCCCCTTTAAAGTATTAGAAGGCAGAGACATTGCTTTCTACAAAAGACGGAGAGGAACTCCGCAAACTCTAGTCATAATGACTGGCGAACAATTTAAAAAGCTAATGGAGAACAGCAGTGAGTAAACACATTGGAAGAGCTATTGAAGATGAAGTTTGGTCAGCAAGCGTAAGCCGACCATCACACAAAATCTATGAAGAAGATCGCAAGGCACAAAAGGAACGCGCCAAATCATGGCGACCAGACAGCTTGCAAGTAAACGCAGAGCGCATCAAGCGTGGTGAACTTGTGGGCGTAGAGTATCTCTGGGGTCGTCGTGCTGTGCAAATGATTAAGCTTGGCATGATCCTCGAAGAAACTCTCGACGCTCATCGCAAGTCGTACATGGATGAGTACAAAGAACTGTACTCAGAACATCAGTACAACATTCACATTGGTGATCTAACGTCCAGACATGAGGCAGCAAAAGAACAATATAACTTGCCTTAACTGCACATATGCAGTAGAATCAAAAAAAAAGGAGAACACAATGAACCGCAAAGGTTTTATAGGCGGTAGTGACTGCGTTAAAATTATGAACGGTGAATGGTACGAGCTATGGCAAGTAAAGACTGGTCGTGCTGAACCAGAAGACCTGTCTAATAATTTACCAGTGCAGCTTGGTACATTCACTGAAGACTTCAATCTGCAATGGTTTGAAAAGCAACACAACGTAGTGCTTGCCGCACATCAGAAAGAATTTATTAGCAAGGTTGGTGAAGTACCAGTCAAAGGCACAATAGATGCTGGCGTTCGAGGAGAACGCAACATCGTTGAAGCCAAACACACTAATGCCTTTACCAATATGGACGAACAAATCGGACGTTACATGCCACAGATACAGTTGTATTGCCACTTGGCAAACTGTGAAGGTGCCTATCTCTCTGTAATTTTTGGCAATAGTAAATGGGAAAGCGCACATGTCGCGTATGATGAAGAGTATTTCAATTCAATGTGGGCAGTGGTGTCAGACTTCTGGGGCTATGTGCTACGCGACGAAGAGCCGATTGGTATTGACACGCCGAAAATCTCAATCAACCAAATTAAAGTTGACGATATGGTCGTTAGAGATGCCACTCTGGACAACCAGTTCGTTGACGCAGCCGTTACTTACGTTAATGGTATCGAACACAACAGAACGTTCGAGAACGCCAAGAAACAGTTAAAAGATATGGTCGCAGATAATGAGCGTGAGGTGTACTGCGACTACATAACAATCAAGCGTGACAAGCGCGGAGCCTTGCGCATAACCAAACGTAATTAGGAGAACACTAATGTCTAAAAATATAGTAAGCCTGTTAATCAAGGCGCGTAAAGATATACAACCGCCAGCCAAAACTGGCACCAACCCACACTTTCGCAGTCGTTATGTAACGCTCGAAGGTTGCATAGAAGCAGTGACACAGCCGTTGGCTAATCACGGCTTCTTTATTAGCCAACAAGTATCCACCAATGAACATGGTTCGTTTGTAGATACTATTCTTATGCATGAGGATGACCCCAATTGGGAGATGATTTCTCATGTGCCACTTGTACTCGGCAAGAATGACATGCAGGGATTGGGTAGTGCCATTACCTACGCTCGTCGGTATGGCATTATGTCTTTACTTAATCTTCCAGCTGAGGATGATGATGGCAATGCAGCCTCGCGCTCAAGCGGCCCCCCACAAGGCCAAGCGCAGAGCAGCGGAGGCGATTGGTAATGCTAACTAAACTAGTAAAAAAACTATGGAAAGGTGAGTATGTCTCAATAAGAGATTATGAAGCTGAGGCCGCTATTAAACAAGGTGGCCTCAAACTTATACACAATAATAAAGTTATGTATCTTGAGCCAGATCAAATTGAAAAGCTCAAGCCATCAAGTAAAGTTTTTAAATCTAAAACAGGAGGGAAAGACTACCAGTTAATAGACATTAAGTTTCTACCAGACGATCCTCGTCAAGAAAAATTAATTTAGCTAAAGGAGCCAGAAGCATGGCAGAATATGACAACACAAATGATGGCGTGGCATTCCCACCCTTTGAAGACATGAAGATGATCTTGCAAGGCAAGATGAATGTTGAGGGCAGAGAAGGACGCTATGCAATTGTTCGTCGTGAAACCAAAGGTGGTCGTGAGATCATGGAGGTCTACGAAAAAGTTGGTGTAATGTTTAAACAAGAAGGTGGCAAAGAAGGTGCGCCTGATTACACTGGCAATATGTATAACATGAATGACAAACAGCAGCCGTGGACTGACCCACATCCCAACCGTAGACTTGCGGGATGGCGCAGAATGAAGGATGGCAAGCCATACATGTCATTCAATATCTCAGAGCCACAAGGTAAAGCAGCATCACAAAGCTTGAAAGATGATGACATTCCCTTTTAAATAGAGATGTTCTCCGTGGGAAGTTACACTGCTTGACATAGCCTTTATAGCCTCACTGCTTCCCACTAAACTGCCAGCCTTCGGGCTGGCCTTTTTTTCTGAAAGGAATTGCACATGGTAAATATTACAGAATCTTTCACTAAGCTGTACGGCAGACCACCAAGTGAGCAAGAGCTTGCTGCAATGTGGCAAATGAAGCGAGAGCAAGAGGGATTCAAAAAACAATTAATAAAAGAAAAAACGTGTGGCATCAAAAGAAGCAAAGAGCCAGTGACACCAAAGGCATTGCCCAAAAAGACTGACACTCGTAAGTGGCCTTACCGCGCACCAAAGATGGCAAAGATGATTAACCGTATGCTAATCATTCAGGTAAGAATAGATGACATAGCATACGTCCTTGGCGTTACAGACAATGTTGTAATGTCTGAAATAAAAAAGTGGAAACTTCCACAGCACAATGATGGGTAATCGTGTGGGCAGTGCTATGTGAATGGTCGGACTATAGCTGCTGGCTTGGACGCCACTGCCCACTGCGACAATCTATCAAAAAAAAGAGAGAGAACAATGGAAAATTACTTTATATTTACAATAGTTTATGTGCTAAATGGCTATCCAATGGAATCCAATATACTACTCGATAGTAGTGCCAAGTGTCAGCAAGTTATTCGTGCCAGTGAAGAACTATCGGATGCTTTGCCAGCCGATTTATTTTGCAAAGATACTGGTATATTATCTAAGTCTTTGCGACCTAAGCTTAGGCCATCAACTCAAAGTGAGGCCCATCAAGAAACGGACGTCTGCCCTCAGATCGACGAAGATCAATGTAACAATTCATAGCATGTTCAGCCGTGCTTTTATACGCGCGTATGTCGCCCTCGCTCCACGCCGCACCCCACTTAATTGACGCGCCAGTTTCTTTGGCAGCCGCTGCCATCGCATCACATATCTCGTCATATACATTTAACTCCCAACAAACATCACCATCAATATAAGCTAATACATCGACAGCATGAGAGTATTCATCTGACTGTGGAATATGTTTGCTGTTCATAGTTTGAGAGCGACCAGAGGCAACAAGTTTCTTTTGCTCTTCAACTGTGCGCAACCCGCAAGTCACACCGAAGTCAACGCGCGTTAGTTTAATAGCTAACTTTACAGTCTCAACTAAATCAGGGCGAACACCCTCCAGTTTACCAAGGCTGCGCTTGCTTAAATTAAAACTCATTTCTTTAATCCTCTCATAGTGCGGATTCCAAATGATGCTGCTATGGAAGCATACATTCCCCATTGAACCCACATTGGTGTTGTCTCCAAATTAGCAAATCCTTGTGCCATTGTTTCTTGCATAGAAGGAATGAAGTTGGCGCACAAAATCAAAACAAAAACTATTGTCCACAGCTCGTCTTTCCAACTGTCCTTGCTGGCCTCGATTGCAGCTTGTTCCCAATCCATTTCGCCAGTGGCTTGCTTTAGTTTGATCTCTGCGTTTGCTTTTTGAATGGCTGTCTTGCCATCAATGTATGATGTAGCAAGGCCACCAATCGCTGATACTATTTGTCCAATCATGCGCCACGATCCGTCTTAGCTTCTTTGTTCATCCAGATTCCAAAGCAGCCAGTCAATGCGCCCATGCAAACTGAAACTAAACCAGCCTGTCCATTCGTAGGATCAGGCAATGACATGTACCAGTGTACACTTTGGTAAGTTAAAATAGTAACCACTAGCATCATCAGCCGTGGGAATATTTTGTATTCATCAATCACTGTTGCTGGCATATAAACGCTCCGCTATCCGTTTATGCGTGGTGATTATAACAACTTTTCCATTTTTGTATACTGCCCACACACCTGACTTAATTTCTACTAACCTCAAGACAGACCACCGTTTGGCTGTTGTGAACTACCAAACCCTCTCTTGCCTTTCTGCGTTCTTGTTCGCATTCCTCATATGTCGCATGGGTTGGCCCAATCTGGTAATACTTTAACTCAGCAGATGGAATGTATTGTATAAAAACCAAAACAAAAATCATTACCACTGACCTCGCGCAGCACCAATTAAAAAGATAATCCCGCCCAATATCCCAGCACCAACAACAGCTATAACACTGCCAATGATCCAACTCATAATCGCATCTATTGCTTCTTGCTTGCGATACAGTTGCTCCTTGCGTTCTTTGCGTATCTGACCCTCTAAGCGCACTAATTCTTCCCAATGGGACGGCCCCCAATAAGCAGAAATATAAGACTTTAACTCAGACCTAAGATGATCTGCTTGCTTCTTTGCAGTGAAAGCCTCTAAAGCCTCAGCCTCTACAGACCCACGCATGGTTTGCCACAAAGATGGTTTCTCTTTTGCCTTGCTTTCTAGGTAGGTAATGTCAGACATTGCTGAGGCCCACTTGGAAAGCTGACCCGCGCAATCCTGTATCTCACGACCAGTAGAGATCATGGACTTTAACCCATTAAACGCCACATTTGCCGCAGATAATGCAGCACCTATGGTAATGGGGTCAGGCATTGGCTTAGCCCGACAAGCTCAGTCTTAACAGCATAATAATAATAGCTGCCGATGAGCCGATCATAATAGCTTCTAGTCTTTTTACACGATTAAACAAATCTTTAAACTGAATATCCATTTCGGTTTTCATAGCAACGATCTGTTTTTCTATTGTGTCAATGCGCTCATGCGCAGATGCAACAGTACGTTTGTCCATTTACACAACCCTAATCTTTAAGTTTTGCGCTGCATTAGAGGTAATGCGAACCTTGTTGTTTGCTGGGAAGTCAAAGTCATAGTCAGTCCCTAGCACCGCACCTTGGTTTATTGTGGCAGCATCATAGTTAATTGTTACGCCATCTGAGCTTGGAACAGTTGTTGCCGCAGTGTCTTGCTTGAGTGCGATCATCAGGTCTAACGTATCGCCTAACGTGAAGTGAGAGCCATCTGCTACTGCGTCTAGCTGTGTTTTGTCCATGCGGTTCACAGATGTAGCACCTAGTGCTTCCTGTAGTGCATAGAACTCATCGTTAGTTGTGGCGTTAGTCCATGTGGTGTTGGTGCTGTAAGTAATTACAGTAGTGTCAGTACTGTATTGATAGACATAGTTACTAAAGTCTATAACATACATTTTCTGTCCATCATTACTAAAAGCTATATCTCTTGGGTTAGTGGTCTGTCCTGTATGGTCAAAAGCAGTATTGCTATATGTAAGGGTAGACAGATCAAAGTTTGTGCCAAAATCATAAACATAAAGTCTGTCATAATCACTATCAACCATGTATAATTCTGAACCGTCAGACTTAACGACAATACCTTTAGGGGCAGACACAAGACCTGCTGAAGTCGTTAAGAATGAAACATTATTGTAAGATGCTGTTGAAACATCCCATGCAGTTGAGAGATCAAACTGATAAATATACTTAGATTGATTACCCAACACCCACATACGAGTACCATCGTATTTAAAATCAACACTAAAAGGAGAAGTGTCTTGCGAGGTCATATTAAACGACTTGCTTGCATAGGTTGCTGTAGTAATATCCCAAGCGGTGCTTAGAGTGTATTGGAAGATGGTGTTATTTGTATCCCCAAGCATATACATTTTTGTACCGTCTGCCGAAAGAGTAACATCCCTTGGATCAGCGTCTTGAGAGTTTGTAGCTAATGAAGATTCAGCACCTGCCGTAGATACATCGTAAGCTGTAGACAAAGTTCTTTGATAAGTGAGCAAGTTGTTTTTGACGTAATATATCTTTGTTCCGTCATTGCTAATCTCAAAGCCATTTATACTACCGTCAAGGAATCTGTTCTTATTGTCGTAAGTACCACCCGCAACGTCCCAACCAACGGTGCTAGAACTTTCCTGACTATTATACTGCCAAGTACCCGCATTATTTCTCACAATAGGACGAACACCATCGCTTGCCTTTGCGACTGACCAAGTGGTGCGATCATCTGTGGATACTGCATAGTATGCCTCACCATAATCACCCAATGTTTGATCGGCAGTCATGCTGTTGATGTCTGTCCAGTATTGGCTGTCTATTTGCCCAGAGCTATTGGTAACGCCTATGTGATATTGAGATGTAGGTTGTATGAGTTGACCAATATCAAACTGATAAACAGTAGTGCCTCCAGCATCATTAATATACATTCTTGTTTCATCATCACTAATATAAAATCCACCACTAGCCGATGTAGAATAAATTGTTTTATTGAAGGTTGTGTCGTGTGTTCCTGTGCTAAAATCCCAAGCAGTTGTGAGGTTCCATTTTCTTAGCTTGCTATTATCGCCTCCAATATAAACCGTTAAACCATCTGTAGTGAATTGAATATCGTAAGGAAAAGTATCAATACTAGCTATAGGAGTATCTCTAACATACGAACCGCTAGTAACATCCCAAGCTGTAGTCATTTGCCATTCAGTTACACGATCTGTGTTTCTACATACTGTCCAGAACCTTGTTCCATCTGGCTTGAAATAAAATCCATTAAACCCACCATTTACTCTAGTGCTTGCGTACACACTAAAGCTGCCATTGTGGCTTGCTGTATTTACCGCCCAAGCTGTACTTAAATTGTACTGATGTACTCTATCCCCATCCTGTCCAGCCATATACATTACTGTTCCATCGGATTTAAAATGTATATCAACAGGGCCACCATCATTGCCACCAACAGCTTTACTGGCAGTTGCGCCATTAGGGACAGTAGACAAATCCCAAGCCGTGCCAAAATCCCATTGATAAACGGTGTCATCCGTAGAATTTACAACGTATAGTTTTGTGCCATTGTCACCAATAAACATACCTTGGTTGCCACCAGAAATATGATTGGATGTGCTTCTTGTCGCGCTATGTCCACTAGCACTTTCAATCACGCTATAATCACCACTGGTTGCTAAACCTGACATAGACAAACCAGTTGATGCACCAGCCGATTTGATGCCACTCATTGACCAAGAGCCAGAAGCAATGGCACTTGTATCCGTAAAGTTAGTCACAATAGAATATGAACCATTTGTGCCAGTAAGGATTGCAACACCACCATTACCTTCAATCTGCTTACCCACATCTGTTGATGCAAAAGAACCAGTGCCTAGTGTAAATGTACCATCAGCCGATGCATTGCTTGGTGTTAGTGTCGTGCTATACGCAGTGTTATGCAGATCATAGTTGGACGCTGTTGCATCAACATCCCAATTACCTTTAGATGATACACCAGTTTGCGCTACTTCTTTTGTCACCTCAACTACTGGCGCGGGTGTTATGCTTTGCGACAAGGTAATTGTGGCACTCTCACCGTTGGTAAATGTCTTAGTAAGGCTTCCAGATGTGACACTGACGTTATTAAGCTGGGATTGCAAAGAACTGGTTGAGCCAACGACATTATTTAGTTCCGCAGTTGTAGCGGTTAAACCGTCCAGCTTGTTGATCTCCGCAGCCGTAGCCGTTAAATCGCTGATCTCCGACACATTAATTGCACCATCCGCAAGTGCATTCCCTGCGCTGATTAGGTCGGCTAAGTCTCTTGCTTTGGTCATGTTACGTTATCCTTTTACTAATAGCCTGTTTGATGCTAATGCTCTACCCGCAGTCTGAGAGCCTGATGTTGACAGACCCCCACCTAAAACAACGTAATAACTAGAGCCAACTGTTAATCCCGAAACGCTTTCATTTATGCCGCCGAATACGGTGACCTCGCCTGACGAACCAGAAGCTATGTTTTCTGCCGCTATGCCCACAAAGCCAGACTGATCACCTGTGGCAACTTGGACAAATACAACATCACCTCTATCTGAAAGATCGGCTTCACCATAAGCAATCCAAACAGCACCCTGACCTGCATCATAATCCATGCTTACATTCTGCGTATAACTAGGGCCATGACTTGATGTGGTTGAACCTTGCGTGTAAGCACTATTAACACTATCCCATGTCATGCTTGTTAGTTTACTAGCACTCCCAGTTTGATCACGGTAACTAAGATATAAAGTTTCCAAGGCTGCAGCTTCTGCTATTTCAACGTCCCTTGATGACCTTCCACTAGCAAAAACAGTTTCGGTTCCTGTTGTAATGCTTGTTCCGCTTACAGTTAAGTTTTGCACCCGCAGTGTACTGCCAGCATAGTAAAACGGAACGACATAACCATTTGTGCTATCGTATGCTGCTTTCATATAACCATCTATTGTTCCAGCATAAAACTTGACAGGTGTGCCAAAACTGATTGATGTCCCGCTGACTGTACCTACCAGCGCATAAGCGTGGTTATCAAAACCTGATCTAAAAATACAAACGACTTTATTGTTTGTTGAATCAAATACTATATCATTCATGGTTCTGGATGAACTTGGCAAAGTCGAAGCCTGTGAATTGCTTGCTACTGGAGTGCCAAAACTTACAGTGGTATTGGCTGCATCTACAGTTCCAACAACACAAGTTGCTTTGTTACCATTATCAGTATCTCTGTAGAACAAAACAACCTTTTGCGCATTAGAATCGTACACTGCCTGTATGTCCGTAATTAAAGATGCATCGGCAGTTACAGTGGAGCCAACAGTCCATGTGCCACTTGAGCTTAGTTTAGCAACACGAACATTTAAGTTTCCACTATCAGAATTGTCTCTCCAACAAAAAACATATGCGTCTTGATCTGGATCATATACACCAGTTCCTTGTGAGGTGTTATTCGTTGTGACCGTTACATCTTGTACAGCGGTCATAGCACTTGAACTAAATGGGTTAGTTGCATCTGGTAGATAAGAGTAAACACGAAAATAGCCATTAGCACTATTTATATATCCAACAACACCATAGCCATTTGGGTTTGCGTGTACAAAAGTAAAATAGGTTGCATTGCCATTATATGTTTTGAGTGCAGCACTTCCAAAAGATTTAGTTACAGAAAACTTACCAATGTTTCCATTGCTTTTTAGTTCAACAGCATCACCAGCCGTGATTGCTTCATCTGCCGTAAAATCAAAACTACCACCGCCGCCACCAACGCCAGCCGCTGACAACGCAGCTACAGTTGTTGCATCGACAGACGCAATGTTGGTTAGCTGTCTGCTATCATCTACTACGGTTGTACCGCCTACTTTAATCGCCATCTTCGTGTCCTTTCACTAGGTGATTGTTGCATTGGTGTTGACGTTACCGACCACATCAAGGTTGCCGTTTGCATCTAGCTTCATCTTGTTCACACCGCCTGTGGCAAAGTACAAAGCCCCGCCAAGTTCAGTGATTGTCCAGTTGCCAAAACTAATCGGCTTGTTGAACGCCCAATTATCGCCAGTTGATTGATAGAGGATTGTTGCGCCAGCACCGTCCACAGTAATACCAGCACCGTTAGCCGCAGCCGCATTTGCCGCACCATTTGCAACAGTGATGTTTAAGTCAGCAACGTCTAGCGTTGTGCTGTTTACCGTTGTGGTAGTGCCTGAGATTGTCAGGTTGCCGCCAACAATTAAGTCGCCTGTAAGTGTACCGCCTGTTAGCTGTAGGTAACGAGCGTCTGACTGTGACTGAGTGTAAACTGATGTTAGCTCAAATGTGCCATAGGCAATGTACTCAACGATGTCACCCGCAACCGCCCCTGTTGTCAGGGTAAAGGTAGTTCCGTTTGTCGCAGTAACGTCTGTGCCTACAACGAGCTTAACACCGTTTAGATAAATATCTATGAACCCACTATCATAGCCAGTTGTAGTAAATACTGTTTGCCCAGATGTAGCAGTGAATGTACCGCGTGATGATGTACCGTTTACAGATGAACCCGCGTTCTGGAATGAAGATCCGTTATACACCTTCATTGTATCTGTTGAGGTATCGAACCACAGCAACCCTTCGTTGGCACTAGATGGTGCAGTTCCAGAAATAGTGTACTGATTAGAGAAACTATTAACTGAGCTAATGTTGTTGCTCACGTTAGTGACAGAGCTAATGTTAGTTGCCACTGTGTTTACAGACGAGATGTTAGTGCCGACTGTAGAGATGTTAGAGGCATTGCTAATAACAGCAGTCAGGTCAGTGTTAGCCACTGTAGAAATGTCTGCGCTAATTCCAGCCACAGTTGTCACATCAGAGCTAATCCCCGCAACAGTCGTAACATTGCCAGATATTCCTCCAACCGCATTCACATTAACAATGTTGGTTGCCACAACCCCAATGTCACTGGCATCCGCAGCCACCGCCGTAACGTCTGCCGAGATACCCGCTACTGTTGTCACGTTACCGCTGATTGTTCCCACTGTGTTGACGTTGGCAATGTTATTCGCAACAACCTCAATCTCACTTGTCGCCTCGTTTAGATCATTAGCAACAGTCTCAATCTCAGACACAACCTCTAACAGATCGTTAGCCACTGTGTTGATGTTGCTGATGTTAGACGCGACAGTGTTAACTGCGTTGATGTTTGTGGCAACGGTTGTCACGTTAGTGTTGTTCGATGAAACTGTCGTAATGTCAGTTGAGATTGGTGCTAGAGTTGCCACTTCACTAGATACAGATGCCACTGTAGTAACATTGGCTGAAATGCCAGACACAGTAGTAACATTTGCAGATATGCCAGACACAGTAGTAATGTCAGTGCTTATTGCTCCAAGCGTTGCAACCTCAGAGCTAACAGATGAAACTGTAGTAATTGTGTTTGTTGCTATAGTTCCGTCTTGAATATCAGCAAGCAAAGCAATGTCAGCAGAAACATTAGCCAAGCTTTCCGTATCAGCAATAGAAGGGCCAGCTTCAACCGCACCAGTAACCGCATTGAATCCAAGAACTCGCCCTTTACGATCATCAACAACAGGTAGGGTTAATCCAGCAGCAACATCAAAGTCTGTAAGCTGGAGAGCACGAGCAGCGCGGTCATCAAGGTCAGCAGCAATAGCAATAATGCGATCAAGCTCAGTGTTGAGAGTGGCGATATTAAATGCACCAGAAGCGGGAAAGTCAGTTGTGCGCTCTAGGTCAATGTCACGCGTAATAACGACTGTAGACCCCCCTGACGCGCCTGTGACAGATATTGTAACAGTGCCAGTAGAGCCATCACCACCTGTGACAGTGTAATCAGTGGTTAACGTCTTAAGTGTGCCATCAACATAGACATTCAAATCATCATTGTCGAAGAACTCAAATGACACAGTAAACGAGGTTTGAGTGACACCCTGAGCCACTGAGTATGACACACGAGGGGAATTGTCTGCTATGTTAATTGTCATGCTTTCACCTATAGATTTGTAGTCAATCTAGTATCAAGGAGAAATAAGCACAACGCACAAAAAGTTAGTAACGACCAAATCCAGATGGGCCTTCCAACTCATCTTCAAGCATATTGGTGATGTCGTTCATCTTGCCCTTCCAGAACCACATCCTAGCAAATGGCAAGTTTCTAACTATTTCTTTAGTACCTTCGCCAACATTTCCAGTCAGTAAGTTGTATATTCCTGTGCCATAATCTAACGCAATAGACGGCCCCGCACCTAACACTCCTGTTGCAGCTTCACCTAAGTTTGGCTTTTGAGGAAAGCGTGGTTGTAAAAATCCATTAGTAAGATTAGGGCCACCCAATGCCATACTTGTAGACATTGCTGTGTAGAACAAATCTGAATACAAAGCTGCGGTGCCAGAGTAATCAAATGAACGTGCCAGTTTATCTTGGAATGACAGGTCAACAAAGTCTGGCGTTTTGTAATCCAACACCATGTATCCCAAGCCCATAGATAAAGCTAACCCAAGGAACTGGCTCTTAACCTGACCGTGTGCATGTGCCGCTGCAATCTTGTTTGTTGCTGCAAGGGCATAGCTATAGAACTGAAATGGTAAGCCAAGAAGCTGGCTTTCAACACGAGCATATCCTTTGTACTTAGCATCTTCTTTCATGCCAAAGTTACGAGCTACACGCATGGGAATGTAAGCAACGCCATCTGTAATGATTGGCTTATCAGCAGGTGTCCCCATAAGAATTGTATTAGCGACACCGCTAGACAATGCGGTTCTGAATCTACGAACAGTATCATCTTTCACTCTAGGTTGCGCTCTAAACTCAGCAATGGCTAAATCGTTAATAGCATTCTCGTATGCAGCAAGGTCTGCTTTCTTACGACGATCAAAGCCTAAATCTTTAGAACTATTTCTTGTGTGCATAATTTCATGCATCTTAACAAAAGCTACTAAGTCATCTGGGCTGTTGATAATCCCATCTGGAATTGGCTTAACACCTTCCATCTTAGGATTCTTCCAGCCTTGGCTATTCCACATTTCAGTGCGAATAAATTCTTCGTCAATGAAGATTGTGTCTTTGCCATTGTAGTGGGCCGCTACATAGCTGCCATCTTTTCTTGTGCGACCAGTTGGCCCAGAAACAATGGTGGCTTTGGTTTCAGGGAACTGTATTGCATTGTTCCACGCACCAGTGTTCGCAATATACATTCCTGATTTGCCACGCTGCCAAGGTGCCTTTGCAATATCCGCTGCAACCTCTGCGTCTATGCCATACCGCGCTAGGTATTCCATTTCCATGCGCGTTGCATTGCCATTCGTTAGTCTTACTGAGTAGTCAATAAGAGTGTGGCTGCGCATCATCGCATCAAAGTCTTTGAAGATACGAGTAATTGGTGCCAAACCATTAGCTAAATAAAAGTAGTTCTTAGCCTTATCAAACACAGTATCTTTAAATGGATTGTTGCTAAGATCATCTACCAAACGCAAATGAGCAGAACCCATAATAATCTCAAGTGCCTCACCAGCAATCCGAGCTTCTTTAGCCCCAAGCTTTAACTGGTTGTCTGACATAATGTTAAACAAGCCCTTCATCGTAGGGCCAAAGCCATGCTCAAGAACCATCTTTGCTGGCTCAGTAATTGTAGAAATACCCGCAGAACCTAGATAATTTAACTGTGCTAGATCACGAAGAACCTGCGCAATAGTAGCATCCCAAGTATCTGCTCTACGCAAAGCATTGCCTGACACACGATCATACAGATGGCGCATGTCACGAAGAACAGAGTAAGCTTTTGCCTCTGTCATACCAGACGATAGCAAATCAATCATTGTATCGTCTAAGACTTCATCAATATCCTTGCCACCAAACTGACGAGAGAACTCATAACGAGTGCCAGTTCTAGCAGTGTATGCCTTCATAATCTTGATTGGATTCTTTTCTATAAAATCCAACACAAGTTCGTTTGGAATATCTACAGTACGATGCTTCATGTGCTTTGACTTACCAATGCCAAAGTATCCTGAATCAAAATTAGTATCATCGCGCAAACCAAGAAGATTATCTGTTAGCTCAGTCACACGTTTTCTAATTGCGTTCTCGCCAGTTGATAACTGTATAGTTTCTAGCTTACCGTTTTTAAATCTTGTTAGCTGTGCAGGGTTGTCCTTAAACCAGTTGAACAATACTGACTCAAACTTTTCCCTGTTAGCAGAGATAGCATCCCGATCCCAATACCGAGGACGGAACACTCGCTCGTTTCTTGGCATTGTTGGCTGTTGCTTTGCATCATCAAGCATAACCTTTAGCTCTTCAACTTCCGAGGTTAGCTTTGATATGGTGCCTTGCAACTTGTTCTTTAAAGATTTTGTTCCTCTACTCGCAGATTGATCCAACTGCTTTTGCAGTTTAACTATCTTGGCTTCTTTGCGCTTTAGCTCATCAGCGTAGAAACGAGAGCTACCAATCATTCCCTGCTCTCTTAGGCGAATCTCCCAAGTATCGTAATACTTGTTGAGCGTTGCCATTGCTCTAGCCTCAAAGTCATCAGCAGCCTTGATGCCCTTCATTGCTTTGGTGTCTACCATTTGCAGCCATTCTTCAAAGTCACGGCGTTTAAAGTGATAGTCTAGTGGATTAGTAACACCCTTCTTAGTTGACTCGCCCCAAGTGATAAGCATCTCATCCATTGCCTGAACCCACTCACCTTCAAGCAGCTTTGAGTTCTGGAACACAGATGGACGCAGAGCTTTGCCTTGCTTATTCATGGCAAGCAAAATACCAGCATCGTTTGCAATTTCTAAAGCAGTAATACGCGCACTATCGGGAATAGACTTGTCTTGTAAGATGCGCTTCATAGGCGTTGTTACGCCTTTATACAGCCATGAATCAGTAAACATGCTAGGAGCAATGCTTGCATCATCTGAATCTAATGCTTGTCTAAAGTTTTGTATTTCTGTTTCAGCTTCACGAATAGCTCTTGCACGGCGTGACACTGGAACACGAGTTAATCCACCAAGCATTCCACCAAATACAAATGACGCACCAATACTAAACTGTGCTTCCTCTGGTGTTGCCAGCGGATCAAATGGATAACGTAATGCTTCCTGACCTGCCACAATAGCAGCGGTTCCTGTGCCAGACTGAAGGGCTGCACGGCTGACAGACAAACCACGGCTAAGTGGAATGGCAACCCAATTGATAGGATCAAATATCTCAGCAGCAAACTGCGCACCAAATCCCGACTCAGCAAGCGTTTGCCTTGTCTCTAAAGACTGACGCATCTGTGTTTCTAAGAAGTTAAGATGCTCTTGGTTGGTTGCTCGAAGAAGCGTAGAAGAATATGGTTTTAAGTCCTCTGATATATTTTCTAAAGCAGAGAACCCTTCTTCTGGTAAATCGTATGTACCAAAGCGAGACTGCTCTTCAATAAAGTCAATAAGTGGATCGTAACGATAAGCCAGGGTTGCGCCGACAGTATCCATGAACGATGGGGATTCTGAAAGCTGTGCGCCTCTAGACGCAGCAATTTGAGGAACCGTTGTTAATCCATTTTTCATCGAATAAATCCACCTAGAATGCCCCGAGATAATGCGCGACCATATGCTGATTCTTTAGCTGGCTCATTAAGTGGGCCAAACTGTGCTTGACGATTTTCAACTGCATTTTGCTCCTTGGCAATTCTGTCAGCTTCAGACTTCCTACGAAAATCTGCCGTTAAATCCATGTCAAACATAGGCCATGTAAGCTCAACTCTTTGGTTCATAGTCCGAGGGTCATATACAGTGCGCTCATAGATTAAAGGTCTAAGCTCACCTGTTTGTGGCTCTTTGTAGTAAGCATAGTATTGAGGTGCATTTGTAACACCATATGGCATTAGGTAAACTTCTCTACCTTCAACTGTTGGGTCAACACGTTCTCTAATTAGTCGCTCCATACCTTCAGCTTCTTTTGTTTTTCCTGAAGTTGTAGTTGCTAATGAATAACCCTCTGGCAAGTTTTGATTTACTAATCTAATAAACTCATTTCTTTCTTCCTCTTGTGGGAACACAATGCCCAGCGCAAATCTTGACCGAGAAAAAGAACCAACTGGCATTGAAGGATCAACGATATAATCAGACTTCAAGTATAATGTATCAACAATATTATCTGTAAGAGAATCAATGTCATTTAGTGTGCGACCAGTTTTGGCATAATACTCAACAATAGGTGACAACTCTTTAACAATCATCTTATCGTTGTCGTATTTACTTCTTAGATAATTCTGAACTACATTTCCACCTGACCCTTTGTACTCAGAAAGAACCTCTAAATCTCCATCTGCGGCTCTCTTTTTAAGGTCACGAATAATTCCAGAGATAGGAATTGTACTTCCTGTTGCTAAGTTTCTAATTGCCAAGGCGTCATCAAGAAGACCTTTGTTTAGCTCTAAGCCATACAAACCATCAACAACACCATCAGCCGTTAACCTGTTGCGCAACCTTGCATAGTGGTTCATCAAAACATTTGCTTGCTCTTGAGTGAATGAACCTTCGTCTGAACCTAGCGTTTTAAGTGCTTGATATAAATTCTCTGACATAGTGACTGACATCATTTGATAGAACTCATCAGTCTCAGAATTTGGAGATAGAATGTCTATTCCCTTTCTTGCCAGTTCATCATCAATTGCTTCTCTGTGTTCCTTTGTTTTTGTAACGCCACCATAACGAGCTTCTTGTGCAAGATCATACTGCTCTCTTGCTATACGCGCCTCTTCCGCTTCTTGTATTTCGCGGGTTCTTTCATCAGCCTCACGCCCGCTCAACTCTTGAAGGATGCGAGTTCTGTTTTGGTCGTTTATAAATGAGAAGATGCCATCAATAGTTTCTTTTTCAGTAGGACTTAGCCCTTGGTCATCTTGACCACCAGTTCGTATGTATGTTGAGATATTATTTAAGTCACCAGATGATAAGTCACTTAATGAATTTACTCCTTGAATAACTCTAGCAGTTTGCATTCTAAGTTTAAGAGAATCTTTTTCTGCCGTTGTGTGCAGTATGCTTGCATCTATACTTTCAAAAGATGACTGCCACTCACCTACATCATCCTCACCAGTCATAATATTGTTTATCAAGTCTGATATGCCATTATCAAAATCAGACTTCTTTGTGTAATTATCTATTGCAGTCTTTACTGTATCTTCTGAGTCCCCGAGCAACTGGCGAATGTATGTTACATCATCAGCATCAAATGGTATCTTTCCATTCCGCAATCCATTGGCAACGGACAATTGAAACTCTGTTAGACTTTCAGCTGCCCTTGGGTTCTTAGATGTAATATACAGAGCAAGATCATTTACATTGCCATCACTAGCAGCGGCAATCATAAGTGGCGTTAAAACTGAGCGACGAATATCTTCATTAATTGCTCGTCTAGCGTCCGCTGTAAGATCGGTTCCAGCAGCAGCAGTTTCTTTCAAAAGCTGAGATGCATCATCTATTGCTGCGTTTATTGCAGTTTGCAACGCAATATCACGTTGAGTTGGGTCTAACTCATTTGCGTTGTTATAAGCATCTAATATTGAATTGTAAGAAGTGGCTTCTAATCCATCAGCATCACTTAGAAATGTGTTAAGCAAAAACTTCTTATTATTTGCCAAACGTTCTTTTTCATTGGCTTCTGCTATTAGCTCAATAGAGGTTAGAGTGCCATTAATGTTAGAGCCATAGCTTGTTAGTGTGCCTTTGTTTTGAGCCGTTACATAAGGCAATATCTCATCAATGGCAGCTTTTACTTCTGACGATAGGCCATCAGTCTTCTTGCGACGAATAGCATCTATAATCTTTAGTCTGGTTGTTCTAGACTTACCTTCAAAGATTACATCAAGTCTTCCCTGAACAAACGCGGTCTGCATGGCATTCTCATGCACTGAGTGTGTGCCACGCTTAGTAATGTTAGCATTCTCACCGTCTTTGTTTCGGTTTACTGAACTCTCAAGAAATGGTGCAAACTTATCAACCTGACCAGATTGCCCCATTAAGTAAGCAGCTTCTACGTTCTCTGTATTTTTTAGACCAATAGAAACGCCTAGCTTTTCACGCTCTCTACGATTGCGCTCTTGCATCATGTTCAGCTTTGTTGCTGTCACATACTGCGCACCCTGAGACATAATGAAGTTAGTATAAAGAGTTGGCTGTCCATTCTCCTCTGATGCTGATGCCATCTCTTTGAGATAGTTATTCATCTGCTGTTCGTACTTCTCAGGAGAATACGGATCATTCTCAAACTTGAGAGCAAGCTCGCCAGCCTTTTCTTTTATTTCATTTTCTATCTCTTGCTGGAATCTGTCATTGATTACACGAGTATAAGCCTCTGCGCCAACACGTCCCATAAACCGAGATTCACCAACCCAGTCTAAAGCTTCTGGCTTTCCAGTTTTTGGATTAATAGATGTAATCTTTGAAGAGACTACAGCTTGAGCCATCTCTTCGCCTTGGCGTGCTGACTCTCGCCCCATCTCTTTAATTGCCAAGCTTGTTAGCTTTTGAGTGGCATCAGCAATTCTGGAGTATTTCTCAGTTTCTCCAAGGTTCATTCGCACAACGCCTACTGGCCCTGCGCTTTCTACCTGCCGCTTTTCTCTAATTACTGGCATTATTTACCTCCTCCGCCACCGCCTCTTTTAGGCTTTACTAAAGATGGCCCAAGGTTCTGAGCAATATCAGCTAAGTTTGTAAACAGGTTTGCTGTGGCTTGGGTTCTCATACCTGCCGCTGTATTTTGACCATAGGTGTAAGCAACAGCAGCTTGAGTAGCATATTTTGCTGAGAGTATTTCTGATTTACGATCTATCTCTGCTATATCAGCAGCAGCAATGTCTTGGTTTCTTTTTAAGAAAGCATCAACTGACCTATCATCACGCTCCATCTTGCCAAACATTGCTAAGTTAGCAGACTCAGATTGAGTAAGCTCTTCCCGTCTGCGATTTGCTGCACCAATGGCTTGCGCTTTAGCTAAGAATAGTTCGTTAACAAACTGACGACCCTCTAGCTTGCCAACTTTCTCAGCTTTCTCAGCCGCAGCTTTTTGGTAATCGTAGCTTTTCTTTGCGCCAAATAGACTTAATCCAAATGTTGCTATTTCAAGTGGGCCGATGGGCATTAGAACGATACCTCCGCTACTATACCGTTTACTTGCAAGCTTAACGGTGCGGTTTGTGTAAGGATGACTTGTGGATCGCGGCTATAGCCAAGCAATCTAAACTCTTTGTTGCCAGTAAATGGCGTTCTTTGTTGACTAAAGTCGCTGTTAGTTCTGCGAATGATTAGCTTTGTGCCATTCACTGAGGCTGAGAGTGTGTCAGTTAAGTTAACGATTACGCTGCCAAGCGTTCTTTCTCTGCCAGTTTCAGGCCCGATTGCTGTGTTTAAATCAATGGGGTTGGTCTTCAACTCAACGTCAAATGCAAATCCAGCCTCACAAGAAGTTAACGTAGCGTCAACCGCAGAAACATCTAAGTTGCCACTCGCAACGGTAAAGGTGCCAAGATAATCAGAGCCATTAATGACATCCAATACAGCACCATCTTCAAAGAAGTTAGACACATCAAACACGCCAGCACTGCCAGTGTATGTATCTGAACAGTCTACATTCCTGTCTTCGTCCAACTGGCAAAGCACATAGCTATTAGTGCCACTGCCCATGTCTACTTTCAAAACTGCAAAGAGATGATCTGCTACAGAAGCAATCGAGTGAAACTCGCCAGCCGTTTCAAACTTAGTCCAACCTGCAATGTTCTCAACACGGTTTAGGTTGTAAGTAACAAGAGTGCCATCTTCATTTAAAAAGAATACCGCAGCATCGGATGCACCCACTTCACTGATAGTAACCGCAGACTGTATTGGGTTGTTAATCAGGTGTGAGGACAGCAATGAAATAGGATCAGCTTTGTAAGCATCTTCTGCATCACTGTAGATAAACTGACGAACTGTACTGCCACCAAACTGAGTAAACAGAGTGGCACCATAGAAAGGCTGAGGTCTAGCAAAGCTACTACCAAAAGAAGTCTGTCGCTTAACCACAGCATTCGTAGGCGTAATAGCTTGGTTTTGGAATGTTGGAATGTAAAACTCAGAGCCAGCGGTAAAGATATGAATGTCACGATTTGATACAAAGTGACGGATTGTTGCCACCTCGCCAATACTCATAACCAATTCAATGCTGTCATTGTCTAAAGCAGTACCAATATCAAAGTTGTAGTACAAACCAGACTTACTTGCCCACACAGTGTCAGGCTGAGAAGTAGTGCCGCCAAACCACAGCCTATTCTCGTGGAATCCAACAGCGGCAGGGTATCCTCTTAGATCAGAGTATGATTGCTCATACCATTGCTCGGTTGCCGCGTGAGTAACAATCTCAATGTTACCACCACCATCTTCGGTTGTGTTTGCAGCCGCTCCAACAGTTACTTCAAAAGTATTTTCATCAATGATTGAAATAATTGATCGGGTACCATTAATCTGACTGGCGTTAATACCACCAACAGTTGTTGCATTACGAATAGTAATACTATCACCAACCGCCATACCATGATTAATCTGAGTAATCTTAACATCAGCAGAGCCATCAACAGTACGAATGGCATCTGGATCAAGCGATGCAAATAGTTCATCAGTAACAGTTGCGCTTGCAGTTGTGCTATTGGTTACAGAATTAATCGTTATCTCAGAACCATGATAGTAAAGCTTAACGCCGTTATGCTTACCCGTTGTGTCAAAGTAAGCTGCGCTTGTTGTCAGTGTAATGCTGCCTGTTGTGCCAGATGGATCAAGGGTGACGCCACTAGCTTGGAACTGGAAGTATGGCTGATATGTCTTTGCTCCACCCGCTCGAACTTGAAACTCAAACGGCTGAACCTCAAAGCTACTTAGACCTGTGCGAACAATCTGTTGGCACTGGAATGTAGGATGGCAGAGGAACAGAATGTCACCACCTTGAGCATAGGTAATCTCATGCAGGTACTCTTCTGTCCAAGGAACAGTTGCTCCATTAATATCTGTAGTGACACTCGCAACGCTACTGACTGCACCAGTTACAGGGTCAATAAAGAAAAACTCTGCCTTACCTTCACTCAATGCAGTTACATACTGCTCATCATCTGAGAAGTTAAATGGAATAATTCGCACTTGCTGAGTAACGCTTGTGTCCTCTGTTACTCCAGTAAAGTCATGCAGAATCTTAAACCCACCACGTTTCTGAACTCCACCTTCTGACATAAGAAAGAAGTTCTTAACGCTTTGCGCAGAAGAATTATAAATGGCAGAATCCGTCCTTGATGACAGGGACGGACTAATCTCACCATACTGAAAGTTTGTCAGTGGGATTCTGGCCTTCTGCATTAGCTTCTCCTATTAGTAATAAACCGAGAAGTAACAAGCTTCCGTGTGCTTTGCTGTTGGGAATCAATAGACCGAGCCTTTGCTAAGGCAACATTGTACTGTTGATTCATTAAGTTTGCTAAACCTTGGTCACGAGCAATGGCTGTCGCAAACACAGTTGCCATTGCATACTCTACACAAACTGAGAAGTAAGAAGGCCAGTCTTGTTCTTCTGCTCTGTAGGTGTAGTCAATAATAAGTTCGTCTTGAGGGCCAGCGTCACAATAAATCTTGTCGCCGTAAATATCATATTCAATCTGAAAGTCGTTCACTGTCACTGCGTGAACAAACAAATATCCAGATGGTAGCTGATAGGCTGCATCAAACCGACCAGTTGGCGCATCGCTCAATCTGTTAAGAACGGCTTGGTTTGTTGAGAAACGCCAGCGTGTAGATGTTAAGTTGGAACGAGCAATGTCTTCATACATGTTACTCGAAACTAGACCCTCTGTAGTATCGTCTTCAAACGAAGTAATTGGCTCTGCGCCAATTAGGATCAAAGCCCTACTACAAATATCAATGCCACTGTTTGCTGCCGTACTTGCCATATCAACCTCTTAGATGAATGGGGGCCGAAGCCCCCACCATATTAGTTGTTGTCTAGAACTTCATAGATGCCGTTCGCGTCGATAGCGACTGAACCCATTGACATCATTGATGTTGCTAGGTGTGCAACTTTCTGTGGTACATAGTTAACTTCTGTCTGTACGTCAGAGTTAATGCCGATACCAACCGCAGTTGTGTGGTACGCAAAGTTCTTACCACCAGCTACAGCAGACGTTGAGAAAATCTTGAAGCCCAAGAACTCTTTCATTGTCATGCCGCCAGCAAACGGTAGGTTTTGCGGTCCAACAAAGTCTGATGATGCGAACTCGTTGATGTTAAACAAGTCAGCAAAACCAGCAGGTGACATTGCTATGTAACGCTGTCCATCTTCTGGAATATCAGCAGTACCAAATGTTTCAAACAATGTTAGCAAGTCTGCTTTACCCAATGCGCCAGATGTATCAGCGATTTGAGTAGCATTTGCACCAGCGTCCATTGCGGCAACAATCAATGCGTCTGTTTGGCGACCTAGAGCCGCAGCCGCAGACTGAGCGACAGCTTGACGTTCATTGATGTTGATTTTCAATTCGTCAAGTTTGTCGATGTATTCTGCTGCATAGTAGTCAGACATTGTTGCTTCAACATTGGTGTGTGCCAGTTCCATTGTGGTCACATCGCCATTGCGTGTTTTAGTAGAAGCGGCACCTGTGCCGATCTTCTGGAATCGAGCTGTTGAGCCTGTCACATTCGTAGAACGAATGGTGTTCCGTAGCTTGGAACCCATACGCTGGTACGCCATGTGAACCTCAGTCTCAAACTGCTTGATGAAGGCTTGGTCAATTGTATTAGCCATTTTAACAGTCCTTGTTTGAGTTTCCTGATTGCTACGGGTATCCGCGCTCTCATCTCAATTCGGGTATCCTGTTAAGGGCCGATCAATGCACTACGGGCCGCAATGACTTATCCGTAACACTATTTTCTATTAAAAGGCAACGCACAAATTCAACATAACGATCATCTTCTGTTATCCCGCAAGGTTCAAAGCCAAGCCATACAGCCCAATTCAACATGTGTTCAAACTTAGAAAAGACAGTCATTGTCATTACTGGATGCACTTCATCAAACATTCTAAGCATTGCTTTTGACATTTTAGCAGTAAGAACTACGTTCTTTGCTAGGTTGTTAGCAAACATGCAGAACATCTGTGGTGACTCACCGCCAAACCAAAGCCCACCAACAAAAGCTATATCGCCATCTTGGTTGCGACAAACGTAAGCTTCTGAATTGTTATACATTTCTGTAAGGCAGTGATGTGGGCTTTCATAGCCAAGCTCGATCATTTCACTGGCATTGTAGGGATGCACACATTCATAGAACTCTTCTATGTGATAGTGTTGCATGGGGGTTAGATATGACAACCCCCTTTTGATTACCTTAACTTCTTGTAAACTTTTGCCAGCCATCATCAACCTGTTTTACATAATCCATGTCTCTACGCGCTGGGTTCCAGTAGCGTTCATCTTGCATCATACTGCGCAAGCTTTCTTCCGTGATCTGGTCAACAGGTGTTGATTCACCATTAACTGACGCACCTTTGACTTGATCCATAATGAACTCAAGTGCCATTAAGCCATCGGCTGTTTCTGTCAGACGTTCAATTGAAGGCATATGTTCTTCTGGGAAAAACTTATTTGAGAACAAAGCAGCCGCTTCTATTCGCGCGTTTGCATTGTCTCCAAGCTTACCCATCTCAGCTTCTACGTCTGGCACATCAGCATTCATAGAGCTAATCACCATCTCAATGCCTTTGGCAAACTCATCTTGGCTAAAACCATTCTCGTATGAAAGCTCTGCCCACCACTTAACAAGATCGCTATCTATTGCTTCACCTTCGTTTACAAAGTCAGGAAGTTGATAGTCACCTGATGACTCTGGTCGATCTTTGTATGCTTCTGCATTTAGCTCTTCAATGAACTTTTCACGAAACTCCTCTTCGCGTGTGCCAAGCTTAGACTCCAATTCCTTGTATGCCTTAGCCAAGTCTTCGCCTGATTTGTATTTCTCAGGTAGCCATTCGGGACGTTCTGGTTGAACGTCCTCGGCTACCACAAAGTCTCGCTCTTCCGCTGGTGGTAAACCTTCTTCTTGTGCTGGCGTTTCTGTTACTTGCTCATTCATTTGATCTTATGCCCTCTCTGAACATGTCGTTCTATCAGGCCAACAATGTGACGCTGACCCTCAAGGTGACGCAGTGATGCGTCAGTAATCTCAGGGCCACCAACCATTTCAATTGTAATACTACGCAAGTATTTTAAGACCGCCTGTCCAGTAGGTTCTGAGAATAAAGAAGCTATGTTCAGGCTAATCTTGTCTTCATCTTCCTTGGTTCGATGTATTCCATCTAATCCAATGTGACTATTCTG
>Ga0208899_1000349_pt1 | contig 33749 bp, 57 predicted proteins | sample VirMetDEL_Nov_24_FD_184518 | JGI IMG/M metagenome (GOLD analysis project Ga0208899, IMG submission 184518) | Aqueous microbial communities from the Delaware River and Bay under freshwater to marine salinity gradient to study organic matter... | ecosystem: Environmental > Aquatic > Marine >... | reverse complement strand
GGTTCAGTTGACAACCCAATATCAAGCCACTTGTCGCGGTAGACAGGCAGCAACGCTTCTTGTTCTGCTGTTAAATTTTTAATCATAATATATATCCTTTACAATTTCAATCAACTTTTCCATCTTGCGCCCAGACTTGAGCCCTGACTGGACGACAGACTTGATCCATGACTTGAGCCCAGACTTGATCCCTGACTTGATCCCTGACTTGAGCACTGACTTGAGCCCTGACTTGATACCAGACTTGATCCCAGACTTGATCCCTGACTTGATCCTTAAATGATTTCATTTTGCAATGTATTCCTGACTTGATCCTCGACTTGATCCTCGACTTGAGACCTGACTTGAGCCCTGACTTGAGCCCTGACTTGATCCTCGACTTGAGCCCAGACTTGATCCCTGACTTGATCCTCGACTTGATACCAGACTTGAGCCCAGACTTGATCCCTGACTTGAGCACTGACTTGAGCCCTGACTTGATCCTCGACTTGATCCCTGACTTGATCCTCGACTTGATCCCTGACTTGATCCTTAATTGATTTCATTTTGCAATGTATTCCTGACTTGAGCCCTGACTTGATACTTAATTGATTTCATATCAGTCAGCAGCCCGACGAAATCCTTCTGGAGTGTACTCACGCTGACGACGGATTTGATACTTACCAGCAGGAACTCGCAGAGTCTCATGGGTATCAAACGAACGGAGGTGAACGATATCAGTTGGCTCCTTTACGTTGAGGAACAACTCATATAGATCACGGTCCGGAGTATGCTTCGGCTTGAACGCCTCGACACGATCCATAACCATCACATGATTGTGACCAGTCTCAGAGTGAGCAATAACGTACTGCCCATTCTCAGCCTCGAGTTTTTCGACATTGGCAGGAATGTCATCGATACGGATGATGATGAAATCACCCTGTGCTGCCATTTTCGTAAACGTCTTCATATTATATCTCCTCATGAAGATTGGTTAAGTTCAACTTACATATACTATTGTATATTAAGTTCGATAATTTGTAAATAGATTTTTACCAGCCTGGTGCGTCATAGTCTCTATCCTTCTTATACGATGCAAATCCATCCAGTCCATATGTAGGACAGACCATAATCTTCTCAGGCAAACCCATGCTGTCCTTCTCACCCGCTTCACCACAGATGAAGAATGCACCAGACTTTTCAGACATTGCATGTTTTAGAATAGTCTCGTACTTCTCAACCTTCTTACGAAGGAGTAGCACTTCTTCATAGTAATCTTCAGTCATTTTCTATCACCTCATACTTTTCCCTTGCCTTTGCAAGATCAAGACATGCGTCACGCAACCACGCTTCCATAGTTGGGTCAATGTTTTTTTGATTGAGACATTGACGGATTAGATATTCTGCGTTGTTGATGAAATCCTGTGTGTTCATTATTCAACCTCAACCAGCTTGTATCGCTTACCGTTCATTTCAATGAACACATCTTCCTCTGCTACCTCAGCATTGTCAGAGACATGAGCATTGCCAGAGACCCTAGCATTGCCATAGACCTGAGCATTGGCAAAGACCTGAGCATAGTCAAAGACCAGAGCATCGCCATAGACCTTAGCATTCTCAAAGACCTGAGCATTCTCAAAGACCTGAGCATTGTAAACGACCTGAGCATTGCCATAGACCTCAGCATCGCCATAGACCCAAGCATGGTCAGAGACATGAGCATTGCCATAGACCCAAGCATGGTCAGAGACATGAGCATTGCCCGAGACCCGAGCATTACCAGAGACCTGAGCATTACCATAGACCCGAGCATTATCAAAGACCAGAGCATTGTCATAGACCCAAGCACTGCCATAGACCTTAGCATTCTCAAAGACCTGAGCATTGGCAAAGACCTTAGCATCAGATCCTACATAAGCTGTATCTGCTACTGTGGCTGTATCAGCAACCCAACCGCCGCCATTAGGATGCTTATGGGCAGGGACGGGTCCGTTACCAAAATCGAAAGTAGTCATGTTCATTATTCAACCTCAACCATTTCGCCATTACGAACAACGTAGTGTTTAACTTCATTCGCCGCACATCTGATATAAGCACGACCACCATCAATCATGTTTCCGTTGTTAAATTGTTTATAATCATGACGATGGGCACTATACTGTAGATCACCAGCATCGTCTTCGATAAGCCCAAACTCCACAGATTCGATCCGATCCGCATTCGTAATCATAATATTACCGCTCATGGCGTTAAGGTAAAGACCAAAATACCGATTACCGAACTCAGGGTGTGGAGTCTCTCTGAAAAAGATATCCATTGCCTGTGCCTCATCGCCCAGAGCACTTGTACACACATAGGTAACAGGAACACCATCCTTTTTGGTATAGTGTTCGCAAACCTTGTCAGTATCAAAAAGAGGTTCGTGTTTAATCATTTTGTTGCTCCTCATTTCCTATATATGTATATTAGCACATATGGGCTGTATGTCTACCGTTTTTGACTAAAAAAGTCATATTTTTTCTTGTTGGATTTCAATAGGTTAAGAATCGCAGTTTTCTGCGATTTTTAAAAATCGCAGTTTTCTGCGGGTAAAAAAAGTTTAAAACCCGCAGTTTTCTGCGATATTTTTTTTTCAAAACTGGCTGACAACCCAGTTATCAGGATTATACATCTTCTATCACCTCATACTTTTCCACATCATCAGCAGCCTTCCGTAACCATTTGGCAAGGTCTTCTTTTGAATCTGCGCTGATTGTCACAGCATTTACAGTATGTGGAATAATAGTATCACCCTCTTCCATAAGGTCTGGATAAGCCTCTACTAACTCGTAGACTACTTCTCCGTCGTATGTTGTCTTTTTAGCCTGATAACGCCAGCCCATTTTATCCTCGCCTCATCTTTGCAACTTCTTCAGCACTCTTCTTGTTACGAATCGGCACTGCATTGCTCTTGTGCATAGTAGCAATACCCATAATCTCTGTGCCTGTGTAAACGTTTTCCTTACGCTTACCCATGCTTGGGTGATAACCAACGCCGTTATCACCGGAGGGAATGGTAGGCCCGCCCGGATTCGAACCGGGATCGCTCTCTAATCTGGAGACATCTAACCGCGTATAAGGCGGGTGTTTTACCGTTAAACTACGGCCCCTCTGTTCGCGCTGTTCTGGGTGTACACCCATGCGCTTTAGAAACTTTTCGTGATCCAGCTCTGCTTGAATCTGAGATTTAGTTTTGTTCTTAGGTTTACGTTTACGAGTGTTAGTTGTCGTAAACTGTGGCCCCATAAGATGCATTGTCATAGTGTAATAATAACATACTCTAGAGTTTTGTCAACCATTCCATTTAAGCAAGAAATAAGCAGCATCTGATTCTGTACCTATTCTTACTCGTACACCTTCGTGTAGTATGTCATTATGATTGCAATCCCAGGGGCCCTGAAGATGGCTATGGCACCATGCTAAAACATCTGTATAATGATTCATTGCCTGGTGATAACTCTTATGACTTGATGTATATCCCGGAGTACCAGCAAAAGGTAGGTACTGTTGTTCCAATTTAAACTTGCCAGGATATTTTGCAACAACAATCAAGTAAGCCTCGCAAAAACGTTGATTAGTGTGGCACCCGCCATCGCCCACTATCCGATAGCCCAGTGCTATCTTACGCCACGGTGTTAGATATTAATTAGAGTTGTTTTTAAGATCTTTGACTGTGCGCTTTGCGATTCTGTAAGCGATCCTTGCGGTGTTGCGTAGGGCACCACGATACTCTGTACTCTTACGAGCACCCTGATCATTGGTATCTCTATAATAGCGATCCATAAGATCGCTAATTCGGTTAAACTTTTCTTGCCAAATGTGGCCGTTACCCTGATACATAATTACCTCTGTTGTTTACTACTAATTTAGGCCTGCGACTATTGGTAATTTTATCAATAGTATTCATCCAAAATTGTGTTTCTTGTCCGTCCAGTTCAAGATACCTATTAAAAATATTTTGTAGTACTGGATTGTGTGGATAGTACAGTACGTATTTTCCTACTACTTCTCTTTCGTTAGTATGAATAGTATATACGCCCTGTTGATTTTCGTCAACCTTATATTGTGCATAGCCTGACTTTTCTTGGAACAGATCGTCGTAGGCTAGCGGAACTGCAAAACACATTTGATCGGGCGTTTGCCATTCTGTGTCAAAATACAGATACTTCTTGGGCATGCCCTTTATTTTGAGTGAATGTGCGGAATACCCATCCCACCAATTTTCTACTGCACACCTAAGATGATCTTCAAGCTCTTTCTTAAGATCTTCTTCGAGTACAGTCTTGAACTCTTTCCAGCTGGACTCTCCACCTAAATATCTAGTAGTCAAGTTGTCTTTCCTCCTGCTGCTTAACTCTATTAGTCTATACTATACAGGGGATCTGTCAACCTATTCTTTAACTATTATTCCGTCCCAGTCTTCTGGTAAATCATTACCCTTTATATCCTGGATACGCCCATATACTGTGGTATAATAACTGTTTAGATGGCCTCCCCAGCGTTGCATCAGATGTTCAATCATCTGTTCACAAAAGTTAAAGTTACCCCTATGCCAGTTTTCCACCATCTTAGTATGGTTCTCCTGCCATAAAGGCAGTTGCTCCATTTCACTTAATGGAATGTCTCCGGCATCTAGTACACAATAACTGGGCACAGTATCGCCATTGATACGGAATGTGTCCAATGGAAGGACAATGTACTTGTCCTTTACTTGATTGTAGTTGTCATCGCCTAGTATAATATTCATAGTAGTATTATAATATCTCCCATGATACTTAGCAATAAATATCTGCATGGAATTAACTTTTCTTCTTGTGCTACTATGGAAACATGCTGTAGTAGATATAGGCATTCAACGCCTACAGGGCAATCTTCACAAGTACAATTATCGTAGTAAACGTGCTCAACATCATTATGGTGCACATGGTATTGCTACGTTTTTGGTTGCACTGTTCTTTGTGGGACCAATCACTGCTGTCATAGCAGGTGCATTAGATTGGGTCGCACACTGGCATATTGACTATGCAAAAAGCAAAACTATGATGCGTTTTGAAATAAAGAGTACACATCAAACCTATTGGTGGATGCTTACACTAGATCAGACGTTACACTATCTTACTTACTACCTAATTATACTCCTTCTCTAACTAAATACACTTGGAGCAAATCACTCGTTAGAGTGTTCGAGGAGTTGAGAATGGAAATCTTTAAATTGATTGCCGAGGTGGGTTTCCCCATTGCGGCAGCGGTAGCAGCTGGCTACTTTGTTTTTCTTAGCGTAAAATTTATTCTTGGCAGCGTGGAAGGCAGCGTTAATGGTATGAAAGGTATCATTACTGGGCTGGACAATCGTGTTCAAACCATGAACCACGATGTAATTCGTATCGACACACTAATGAGCAATGCTTTTGGTGTGCGTCCCGATATGGATCGTATAGCAAGAGCGGATGGTAAAACCGACGCAAGGAGAGATTAAATGATTTGGATGGAGTATACATTGGAAAGTTTTCCTGACGGAAGCTTTCGTGTGATAGGGGATTGGCCAGGTGAAGTTATGGGTTGGACTCGTGATGGAGAAAAATCCGGAGGAAAAGACTCAGTTTTGTACAGTCCGGGAGATGTTTTTGTAGTTGATGATAATGGTATCCTAAGAAAAGCAGACAGTCTCAAAAAGTTAATGGAACAAACCAAATGGACATAGTAAAGTTAATAAAGGACTTTGGTTTTCCTATCGTTGCAGCAGTAGGCTTAGGTTACTTTGTTTACTATGTATGGCAATGGAGTACTAAAACAGTAAAACCAGTTATAGGTGATGCTAATGAGACTCTTATTGCTCTAATAGATCGTATCCGTATGCTTGATAATGATCTGATACGTTTAAACCAAAAACTTAATATGATACTTGAATATCAAAAAAACCAAAAGATCCATAAAACGAATCAAGAGGAGGATTCAGATGAGGTATCTAAGCGAAACAGAAAAAAGACAATGGAATAACATTAAAAAACAGTTTCCCTATCAGTGGAAAACGGTTGATCTACATATTTCGGTAGCTGTTGGAGTAGTACTAGGTCTATGGCTAGGCTTCCTATTTGGTTTAGCACTCTATTACTAGGAGTGCTAATATCAACTCAAGTATACGCCAAAGACATAGAAACTATATTTTTTGATACGTATAAACGTTTTCATTACGTGTCAGACGATAAGCAGTATGGCAAGGACACTTGGGTTGATTGGAGCCACAGAATACGCAAGAATAGACCTTTTTGGGGAGACTGTGACGACTTTAGCGTCACAGTCTACAACCTGTTGAAAGAAGAAGGTTATAATCCCGTTTTATATATTGTTATGTTGCCAAAGCATCATTGGCAGTTAGACAACAAACCTGTATATCATACTGTTATTAGAGTTAACGATAAAATGTTAGACAATCGATACCCTGAACCTAGAGAATGGAGTAAGGGTATAAAAGGTAGTAGGTACACTCATGTTGTTCCTTATCCTGATCAAGTTTGGTTGAAGAAAGTTATTAGGATTAATTCCCCGTAGAACGAAGGGTTTTACTTTTCGAGTGCTATAAATGCGCCATTCCACTGAGTAGGTAAGTCTTGCGTCTTCATTAATTCGCAACGCTCTATCCATATGTCGTAATACTTGTCCATCTTACCATCAAAGTTGCCATACATATGTTTGCAGACTTCAATCGCTTCGTCAAACTTCTGTGCTTTATAAAGTGCATGCATAGAGTCATGCTGTGATTTATGATTCTTCCAAACGTCTGTGTAACCATTAAGTGCAGTATAGATAAAGTCTGGAGTTGATTTACCTTTGGGCTGTAGGTTATCCAAGAACAAGTAGAAGAAGTCATCTTTTGTCCTGTTGTAAGTCTCTGCGCCAATAATACATAGAACGCCGTATGCTTTACAACGTGCTTCCAAACGTGCGGCTGTACTAACCATATCACCAAGTATATCATAACTGTGTCTTGCTGTTGATCCCATTTCACCAATAAAGCCTTCGCCAGTGTTTACACCAAAGCCCATCTCTGCTTTGGGTAGTCCTTGTGCTACCATGTCTGCGCTATATTTCTCTACAGCGTCAATCATTTTAAGACCAACTTCAACAATAGTGTGTGCGTGATTAGGATCATCAATAGGAGCACCATGTATATGCATTGACGCATCACCAACATACTTAATAACCATACCATTCTTCTCAAGTATAGGATTGGTAATGCTATCCATATAGCCGTTCATATAATCGCCCAAGCCTTTTACATCTTCACCATAATGTTCACCAATAGGAGTAAAGCCACGTAAGTCACTGAACATAACACTAACGTCCTTCTTTATGCCCTTCTTGATTAGGTCTGGATTTTCCTGTAGTATTTTAACTACTGTGGGCGAACAATAACCTGAAAACTGCTTTTTGATCTCCATCTTCTGACGGAACTCTCTTGCAAAGTTATTGTATATTAAATGGGCAAATAGTAAAAAGCCCGCTGCCATTGGGAATGTAGAATCCACAAGGTTTTTACTATCTGTCCATTCCCACCAAGTGTACCCTCCTACTGAACCCAAATAAACTAATAATAAGGGAACAGTAAGAAGGACACTTGTACGAGGCACAACTACTAGAAGTATTATACCAAAGATAGCAAACGCTATTGCTTCTAAGGTGTTCATAAAGTCTTGTCGTTGTATAAATGTTCCATCTAGGATTGTTTGAACCAGACTCGCTTGTATTTCGTGAGGATATACAAGGCCTCGAGGCGTACTAATGAAGTTGGCAAGACCAGCCGCCGTAGTTCCTATGAATACATGCTTGCCGTTCACCTTGCTCCAGTCTTCCTCCGACACTTCAATTCTATCAAATGTTTTATTATAATCTATCCACATTCTTGTGTGTGGATCAGTTTTAATAATATTGTATCCAGGTACACGCACTGCCTGAACACCACCAGCACCTGTTTTGATTTGATAACCAGGATCACCAGTTGCTACACGAATAAACTCAATAGCAAGGTTAGGATATATCTGATCTGCAATCCTTACCACCAAAGGTAGACGTCTAACAAGGTTATCCACTTCAGGTGCTACAGCAACCATACCCACACCTTTTGCTGCATTTTCTAGTAGGTCAATGTTCTTTACTAGCCCGGGCCAACTGTATAGCCAGGGTGTAGGATTATCACCTATCCAGTTCGCGGCAATGTGTTTGCCGTGCGTTTTAAGTGCACGATCCGTTGCTGTTTGCGCTAGCATAGTGTATGGATCTTGTGCTAGTATATCTGCAAACACTTGATCTTTACCCATGCGATCTTCTTCTGGGAAAAATACTACAAACGTAATAAGTTGTGCGCCATTCTGTCGCAACTTCATTATTATGTTTGCAAAATAATCTCTAGGCCAGGGCCACTGACCATAAGCATCTAGACTGGCTTCCCCAATGTCTAGTAGTACAATTTCTTTGCTCTGCTGCTGTTGTTCTGTGCTTTGAAGATAGTCAAAGCCTTTTAACCTGAGTGTTTCTACGGGCGCAGGATCCCAAACACGGAGGGTGACTAGTAATAATAGAGTGACCAGAGCAACCAATGTGCTCGTTAAAAGTTTTCCCATCGCACACGTATTTAGTGCAAAGGGGGCATATAGCCCCCTTCACATTAGAACTTGATGTTTACGCTTTTATTAGTTACCCTGTGTAACACTTACACTACAACCGCCTGTGGTTTGACAGTCTTGCGTCAAACTATATGATTGTGCAGTGCTACCTTGTTGCAACATGTATAGTGTTGTTGCATACGAACCACCTATCGTAACTGTAGCACTGTGAGTTGCACTTCCCTTCTGTATCATATCAACATCATTATTAGAATTGTTGATGGTTAAGTTTAGTGTTTTATCTTGGTTACTTTCCTGTCTTGTATAAACATCATTATTACTACCATAGATATTTGTAATGTTTGAATGTTCGTGTCCTGAGTTATTTGATCGTTGACTTCCCAAAAACTTATTGTTAGAACCATGAATATCTAATCGTGTAAAATGTCCACCATATTCATAATCATCTATACTATGTAGTGTTCCGTCAGCATCAACTCTGTGTCCTTGATAGAAATCAACATCATTAGAATTGCCTACTATATGAAACTCAAACTTATCACCGCCACATGGAGATTGATTACATGTCTGTGTAACATTTAGATTGTTGTTGTCGCCATCCAAGTCACCACCCCATGATGCACCACTACCCCATAGAGAAGTGTATCCAACATAACTATTGTCACCTTTTTGGTCAATGTCTACTGTATTACTCGCACCACCAAAACTAAAGTTTACCTCGTTGTTACTACCCTCTACAGAGACAGCAATGCTGTTTGAGTTACCGCTGGTAACCTGTTCAATAGTGATGAGGTTATCAGCATATGCTACACTCATCATAAGGACGAAACTAGTTTTGATTAATAATAATTTGCGAATCATTCGCGCCCTCCGTAGTGTGTAGCATAAGATCAGGCGTGCCAGCCTGACGCAATGTAATACGTGTATCCTGTGTGCTAGGTGTTTTGATGCTTACCACACGTCCATCAACCTGTCTGTATATTTCCCAGTCTTCCTGTTCACCGCCAAATATTTGTGTATTGCCTTCTTCATAAACACCTGCTACAATGGGGTTGGTTGGAAAACGATCTGTCTGTTCGTACAATCTTCTGTTTAAAATATCTAGAATGTTTGCTAATAAATCCATATCTAACAAGTTGAAATCCAGTCTTGTAAATGCTAATTGTTCTTCTTCCAATTCATTTACTGCTAGTAAGTCAACGTCTAGTTCATTAAAATCTAGTACATTGTTACTTTCTTCGTCTGTTTCATATTCTTTTTCAATCTTTTTTGGTCGCTGAATAATCAACAGGTTATTAATCTGTGCTTCAGATAAATCCAATATCACTGGCTTTGCTGGGGATTTTTCGGTGGCAGTTACAAGTGTTGCTTGAAAGGCCTTGTTCATAATAACAGTGCCCACATCACTTGTAACTGCTATTTCACCTACTGTACCGTCCGGGTTTGGCAACAGTATGACCAGAGAACGACCAATCTCGTCCACGGTCATACTGAATGCCGTTCCTCTAACACCAATAGACGCGGTGGGAGTGCGGATGCTAACAGACTGTTGGTTCTGTTTTGCAATAAGTCCACTGGCATATCGGACAGTACCCAACGCAATTTTAAGTCCTAGTTTGCTTGCGTTAGGCTTTTTTGGATCATAGACAAATTCATCTATGACCAATTTTGAATGTTTGTCAACACGAACTTTAGTTTTATCTTCAAATCCTATTCCTACAATACCGTTTCCGGTTCTAACGTCATCACGCATTTCAATACCAAAACCTACTTCGCTTGACTTCTTATCGCCACTACGAAGCACTTCAGCAGTTCCCATCTGCTGTTCAACTTTGCCTACTGCGGCATGCGCTACTGTTACAAAATTAATCTGTAACAGTAATAGTAACGCTAGAACTAGACCCGTTGGTTGTAACATCTACAGTACTCGCTTCTGCTCCAGACTGTGTAACACTCATTGTATTACTTGAGCCTGTAATATTAAGTGTGGTGTCATGTTGACTAGCACCACTCTTTGTTGCTGTAACAGTGTTAGTGCTACCAGTAATATCAACGTCTGTGATCTTATCTGTCACACTAGCTGCTGTTGAGTTTTCTGTAATAGTTACGCTATTACTTCCACCGGTGATATCAACATCAATGTCAACATCATCAACACCAGTTGCTGATGTACCAACGTTGGTGTTAACTGTATTTGAGTTACCGCCACTTGCGTTAATAGTAATGTTAACATCATCTGAACCGCCGTTGCTACCGCCTGTAGTGCCTACCTGTATATCAACGTCTGATGAGTTACCGGTTATGTTAGAAGTAATGTTGGCGTTGTCGCCATAGATGTCATAATCCAAGACGTTGCTTGTACCAACTTGATCGATATCCATAGTGGTTGTAGCGCCATCACTGACGCTGTCACTTGCTTGTGCACCAACACGGTTTCCAGTACCGTCCTGATTAATATTAATTGTTGCGCTACTGCCTGTTTGATCTATATAGATCAAGTTGTCGGCAAATGCTGGACTAGACATTGCTAAAAATAGTACCGCTCCTCTTACTATGCTCCTCATAGTATTTCTCCTAAAGTTCTTTTTTTATTCTTTGACGTCTTCTAAATTGAATTTACGCTCCTGTTTAATAAATTTTTCTGGAACCTTTGTACTATCATAGTTCCAGTATCCCTTACGCTTGCCTTCTTTAACCATCTGCACAACTGCGAACTCTATAGCCTGCCTAACAGCATAGTTTACTGGTTCGTTTGTGCTTGTGCCTGCTTCTATTTCTAATACCTTTGTACCTAAATCATAAAACTTAAAAACATTAATAGCAGTATTTGTGCTGAGTATTGTTTTCTCTGCACTTACTGCTAGAATAACTTCACCTGTGAGTACGCTAACTGCTCTTAGGCCTATAGTAACAACATCAACACGCCATTCTGTCATAGGCCCAATACCCATTATTCTGGCGCCGGCGCCACCTGTATACTTGTTTGTATCGTAACCTACAATGCCACCTTCAATAATAACACCTGCAAACTTTAGCGGAGCAAGTCCTTTATCAGGTTCAAATTTTTCTCTAGCCTGCCTAATGATTTGTCTTTCTTTTACAAGACTTTCCATGCCTCCACGTTCAACTACATCAAAGAAATTGCCATCTGCCAGATCATCCAATGCTTTGATTAAGTATATTTCTGCGCCTTGTGTTACTGCTGTGCTTATATTTGCAATATTATCTGCAGGTTTACGCTGTCCTGTTCTATCTAAAAAGTTATAGACTGCAACCGTAACAGGTTTGTTGTTAGAAATATTTGGAAAATCTCTAAGTCCTTTTTGAAATGGCGTAACTGTGGGTGTAGGTGGCATTGTTTTAGCAATTTCGTTGCCAGCAACACAACCTGTCAGACTTAGTGCCATTACTATTGTTGCAGCTAGTTTGAACATTAAAATCCAAACCCTGTTAGAGGTACAGTAAGTGTAGTCGTTGTACCACTACCATCAGTAACAGTCATTGTTAGATTAGTGCCATCACTTGTGTAGTCAATAGTGTTACCTAGAATTTCAATAGTGCCTTCGCTTGATGCCGATTCACCAAACAACTGCTCACTTAGCTGTTTACTTAATTCAGCGTAAACACGACTCTCAAAGTTCTTTAGGAATTTGTTAATGTTCGTATTTTCAGCTTCACGCGCTAGTTCTCTGGCCTTAGATTCTTCTTTGGCTTTGATATCTGCTTTACGTTGCTGTGTGAGATTTTCAATAGTTAACACATGACTACTAAACCCCTGACCACTAAAAGCAGGACTTCTCCATTCATGTCTAAGCTCACTAGCTAAAACGGCTGAGTGCAAAAATAGCAGACAACAAATTGCTGCCAGACTGGCTTTTTTCATCTCCAAACTCCCGACTGTATTTATAGAAAAAACCGCTGTCAAATAACAGCGGTTTTAAGTCTTTTTTTATTATATTATTAAATTGTTTAAAACATTAGTCCATTACTCTTAAAGATAAATGCTCTACTAGGGATTTAATTTCTTTCTCAGTCAATGGACGGCTATGTTTTCTAGAGTAATTGCTTTTTGAAAAAGAATTATAAATTGTTTTGAAAAGTTGCCTAATCTTAGTTGTCATAATACATGCCTAGATTATGCATCTTCATTGCTGCACGAGCACGAGCTTCGCCGTAACGAACACAACCTTGCCAAAAGCTCTTACCAAATTTCTGAGTACGGGTCTTAACGGCGTCCCATAGGCCTGTTTCCACCATAAAGGTGCTTGTTAAAAATGACATTTCTTTTCTCCATGTGTATATGTGTGTGCTTGAGGAAAGCAATACCCCGGTCTTTTCCGGCGTCGCGCTTTTGAGGCATGCGTCATGCCATACTGTACTGTAATAGTACAACACTATTTATCTTATTTGAACTTAAAGCCTAACTTGCCACGTATTTCAGTACTTGTGAAGTTCTTTGCTGTATCAATAACAACTGTTCCTTCATACTGTGGTGGCCAGACCATCTTGAAGGTATCCATTTTAATATCACTTCCGGCTTTGCTTGTGCCAGCATAGATCTGACACATTGTACTAAAGTTTAGGATTGCTTTAACAGCACCGGTGATATCCATGTCTGCTAATTTAATACCCAGCTGTCTGCTAAGAGCAGCAGTAGCATGGTAAATGATATTATAGCGTGGATTATCAGTGTCAGCGCCATACTGTCCAACTAGGTTTTGTAGTCTGGGTGTCAAATCATCCAGTGTGCTCTTTTGTCCTGCTTTTGCTTGTTTAATACCGTTAGCGATTACACTTGCATCTTGGTCATCAATGATCTTTTGATCTAAGCATAGCTGAATAAATCCTGCTTCTGCGCTCATGTTGTTTACAGTTTCAATCATGTCTACAACATCAGCAAATTCTTTGAGAATTGGTTGGAAGTCACTGTCTTCGCGCTTCTGCTTAATAGTGTCAGCCAAGCCAGTAAGACTTGCAGCGGCGCCGCCGCTGCGTTTTGCTTTTGAACTAATACCTACAACACGACCATTGGGTGCAACTAGTTTACTATCTACAAGTTTCTCTGTAGCACTAAGTGGGAAAATAATCTTACAATTATCAAACTTCTCACCGCCAAGTAGAGCTGCTTCTGCTTTTTGTCTAACATCCTGATTACTAATAAGACCCTTAATAAGTGCTATCGGAGCAGCAAACTCTCCAGTGTAGTTTTCATGAACTTCACGATAGTCATTACCCCCAACAATTACAAATTCTTTATCACCTTTGCTAAGAGCTGTTAGATAATTAACCATCTGTGTTTTTAGTTCAGCTGGAATACCCTGTGCCTTGTTTATAGCTACAGGAATCTGTGCTGGATTATATGGTCCTTCACTTGTAAAAACATTACTTGGCTTGATAGGATATGCTTCTTTGCGAGCTACTTTACTGCCAAACTTATAACCGCCATGACCGGCTGCTTTCGCATTAGCAGGAATGTCTGTCATAATGCCTGCTGGATTAGCAACGTTCTTTACATACCGCACATAATATTCATCAGCGCCGGCTGTGTTCATATGAACTATATAAAGACCTAGCATGCCTGCGTTGGGCTTGTTTGTTATATAAATTTTACCCTGGACCTTATCCATGAAACTCTTAAGAGCTTGATCTCTCTGCTCAGGATTTTCAAACCGTGTTGAGCTGTCAGGCCACAGAATAAGCTCTACGAATGTAGAAGTATCAGTTTCATCTTTGGGATTGTAAAATTCATCGCCGGACTTGCGATTGGGGAATCCTACACTTTCAAGCAAATCTTTTAATAACATAGTAAAGTATTTATAAGATTTCCCAGTCAGTCAATGTGTAGTAATGTAGCCCGTCCTTAGCCTCATGCTTAATGGGTGAACCCTTGACTGGGAACGGATGTTCAATAGTCTTTTGCCAAAAGTTGCGGAAGGGACAATTTAAATCCATTTCCAGCATATACAAGCGATCATTTTCATCGTGGCACCAATAACACAACCATTCTATACGTGATTGACCATGGTGCCTAAATGCTTTTTTAATGTGACTATCAATAAATGTTAGTGTAGTGGATATTTCCTTGCCGTGTGGTTCACTAGCCAGCCAAGGTGTGTTGTTGTACTCTTTACGTAATTTATCTAACAATTTATCTTCGTTATAAAGTCTAGGCAGAGTGGCAATCATACCAATAATGTTATGACTAATCCTGTTTTTATCTTCTTGTGCTAGAAATCCTAACAGTTCATGCCTGAACTTAGTAAGAGTTTCACCTTTTAATTGCATTAGTAGGAATTTATTTCCATAGTATTCTCTTATTTCTGTAGCAAGTTTTCTTTGATTGTTTGAAATTATTGGTCGTTCATTAGCATTAGTATAAAGGGATTCGATAAGAATTATTTTCCTTTCATGTGCCCAACAACTAAGTGCTACAGGGTCTATATCACTTGATATATAGCGATCTTGTAAATGATCATCTTCATCAAAATGGAAAAAACCAGTCATTTACTTATAAAGCCTCTACGTAAACCACCGTACATCCAGAGCCTACGATCTGGATTATGTTGATTGCTCATTCATATGTCCTATTGTGTGTGTCTGTACAACGAATAAATGTTGTACACTTTGAAATATCCTTGAGACGTTTTGCCCCAACATAAGTGCAGGTACTACGAATACCACCAAGCAAGTCCTGAATAGTATCTGCTACTTCACCTTTATAAGGCACCATCACTTCTCTACCTTCACTACTGCGATATTCTTTGAGGCCACCAAAGTGTTTGTCATTTGCTGCCTCTGAGCTCATGCCATAGAACTCAATAAACTTGCGTTCGTCTAATACCCAATTACCGTCTTCATTAATCTCACCATTGCGATAGTATTTTGTAATTACTTCACCGCCGCCTTCATTGTGTCCTGCTAGCATACCCCCTAGCATCACAAAATCTGCTCCACCAGCAAATGCCTTACTAACATCACCAGGACAAGTGCATCCACCATCAGCAATGATATGCCCGCCCAGCCCATGAGCGGCGTCTGCACATTCAATAACAGCAGACAACTGAGGATAGCCAACCCCAGTTTGGATCCTAGTAGTACATACACTGCCAGGACCGATCCCTACCTTAATAATATCTGCTCCACGTAGTATTAACTCCTCTGTAATGTCTCCTGTGACAACGTTACCTGCCATGATAACCTTGTCTGGAAACTCGTCTCTGAATCTTGCTACAAAATCAATAAAACGTTCACTATATCCATTGGCAACATCAATACACACCCATTTAATTGTTGCTCCAGCATTTACTGCTCTAAATTTAGCTAGGTCGTCCTCTGTAACGCCCATGCTGTAAACAGCAAAGTCACTACCAGGATGATTAAAATTTTTCGCTTGCGTAGCAATTGGATAGTGTTTTACTATAGCAGTAAGCATGCCCTGTCTGGATAGGACATCATTCATGTCCCAGGTACCAACGCCATCCATGTTAGCAGCTATAATAGGAATACCAGTGTAATGATAGTCCTCAATATTGTCTGGAAAGTTTGGCGTATAGTTTCTAAACTTATATGATCTACGAAGATCAACTTCTTTGCGACTAGCCAGCGTACTACGCTTGGGTCGTAGCAATACGTTAGAATAATCTAACTTCAAATCGTTTTCTATTCTCATGTTTTAAATTATATTGTAATATTATAGATAAGTCAAATTATTCTTGTTCTAGTCTAACTTCAAGAGGGAAGCCTTTATTCCTAGCACTTACTAGAACTTCTACGCCTTTTTGTTCAGCTATTTCAAAAGGCAGTATTGCAACAATACCACTGCCATTACTGTTAATTTCTTTAGTCTTATCTTCTGCTGGCTCTTGCCTATACTCAAACACGCTCATAAGACTCTGAGTCACAAATTCAAATGTAGTTACGTCATCATTTACGTAAATGACTTTGTAATCTTTAGGAGGAGTTAAATCAGTGCGTACTGTTGGTCGTGTTCTGACTTGTTCTTTACTCATAGTTCTCTCCCAAATAAGTTGGGGACTTACAGTACCAGACGGTCCATGCCCCTTCTTATTTACTATTTAAAATTGACTGGAATAATACGTGGTTTTAGTTCTTCAGGAACTTCACGCACCAGCTTAATGCTAAGAATACCATTTTCAACGTCAGCAGAATCAACATAAACATGCTCTGCTAGATTGAATGTGCGGGCAAAACGTCTGCCAGCAATACCCTTGTGTAGATATTCCTTTTCCTTCTCGTCAGCTAACTTTTCAATGGTTGCTTCGACGGTAAGGGTGCTTTCGTGAGTATTAATCTTAATACCGTCCTTGGGAATACCTGCTACTGCAATTTCAATAACAAAAGTATTTTCGTCTTCTTTAATTACGTTGTATGGGGGATACCCGTCACTAGCATTATTCATATTATATGACATACGATCAAGTAGGCGATCGATACCAATAAAGTTACGATGTAGTGAAGGGATGTCGAGTGTGGTTAGTCGTGTATTCATTGCATTTCTCCTTATGTTAAGCAAGATATACTTGTGTAAGTCCCATAATGGCAACTTACATCTATATTTATACATGAAGTATTAGTGTCTGTCAACTGTTTTATAAGGCTTTGTTGATTTCTTGAAGACGCTTCAACCAGCGTTTCCTAGCAGATGCTCTCTCACGTTTACGTTTAAGACAAGGCTTTTCATAATATTGTTTATCTTTGTAGGTTTGAAGAACTCCGTCTTCTTGAATTTTTCGCTTTAATTTACGATAAGCCTGTGTAACATTGTTATTACGTACTTGTACTCTGAGTCCTGACTTTCTCAAGCCATGATCTACATTAGTATGTTTGTTTGTCATTTATTCCTCATTGGTTATCCAGTTTAGTAATATAGTTACTGGATCATCACCGCTATTCATATTAAACATTTTATAGCTTAGAATATTATTATAGTAGTAAGTTTTTGGCTTGTCAATAAAAAGTCCTGTAAGGAAGCCACTTAGTTGACAATTAAGTAAGCATATATCACAGTCATTATAACAATTCATTAACCAAGTTAGTTCAGAGTCTTTATTGGCATTATATACTGTAATAGTTTTTTCGTAATTTGCTAAAAGATTACAAACCTGCGGTAAATATTCATCACCTATTAAGGTTAGTATAGATAGGTCAGTACCATATAGATAGTCAGGCTCAGTTAAAAGAAAAGTCTTTGTCATACTGCTTTAGGATTTGACTGCGCATCTTCTACAACTTCTGTTGCAAATGTATCCTTTTCAACTAGTTGGTATTTCTCAGCCATCTTTAGAACTACAGCATCACGTCTTTCAACTTCACTTTCTAATTCTTTGATTCTCTCCAACAACTCTACTATTCTTGTTTCTAGACCCTGAGCACCTTGGCTAATATTATCTAACTTCTTCTTGTAATCATCACGTTCTGCTTCTGTAGTAACCACTTTATCTACTAGAGTCTCTGCTTCAGACTTGATATCACTTAGCTGTAATTCAAGAATATCACGCTGTTTAATTACACCATCATATTCATCTTTTAGTCTAGCATACTCTAATGGATTTACGTTAGCTAGATTATCGTCAATAAGTTTTTCTAACTCACCAAGTATATTATTATGATCTTTTATCTGCATTTCCAAGTCCTCAATCTTTTGCTGTAAGGCAGCATTAGTCCTTATTTCGTCTATTCCTTTTTTTTTGAAACCACGTTCTTGTCTCCACCATGTTATGTTCATTGTGCCTGCTAGCACGAGGCACACAGCAAGTGGATCAAAAACTGCTACTATTATAATTATCACCCAACGCACCGCTTCTTCTAATAATGTCGTATCTGCTGCACCATAGATAAGTTCTGCGATGTATTTTACTGGGCCTACTTCTGCTTCAAACTGTCTGTACTTTTTCTCAAATACAAACTTTTCTTCTCGTAGCTGATCAATAACAGGCTGTTCATTTTCTATTTGTTTTTCTAGATCTTCAATACGTGTATCTACACCCTTGTTGGCATTGCCTGCTTCTAGTGTATAACGTGCAATATTTTCGTTAGCACTCTTTACTGTTGGATCAACGCTCTTACGAATAGTAGCAATACGTGCTTCAACTTCTTTAATACTGTTTGCTAGACGACTGTTGATTGCTTTAATTTCTGCTTGTACTCTACTAGCAATAGCTAGTTCGTTGGACTTTGCTTGGTCAATGTCAGCCTGTAGTTTATCACGCTCAGGCTTTTGTCTAGCTCTTAGTTCAGCACCCTTAGCAACGTTGTCTGTTGAACTGCTAAACAATCCACTTGAACCTGTAGTACCCTGCTTGGTGTATGCTTCTACGTCATTGTCTAGTCTTGTAAGTTCGTCCTGTGCTACTTTAATACTAGCCTCTGCACGTTTTTGTGCATCCACTAGGCGTTTTTCCTGCTGCCCAATCTCTGTTTGTGCTTGTGTTCTAAGTCCAGGTATCTTTGCGTTTTCAGCATCTATCTGTGGCTGTAGTCTAGCATTAGCGTCCTTGATACGCTGTTGTTCTCTGGCGATCAAACTGTCAATTCTAGTGCTGTCGCCGCCTGTATTCAGACGCTGTATTTCATTTGTCCAACGCTCTATCTTTGCTTGGCTACGAGTAATCTTATCGTCTATGTTCTCTGCTAGTGCAATCTGTTCTGCACCTACACTGGACTGTTCAATATGACTCTTACTTAGGAAACCAAACACGCCCATGCTTGTAATAAACATAAGCACTACAACCGCCCCGGTTAAGTAGGCACGTATAATCTTAGGCGCACGATGCCAGTTCTGATGTAGCCAGACAGTTGTTAAGATCTTACCAACTTCTAGCACACTGCCCATTAGAACAATAGGCAAGAAGGCTGCTGCGAAAATCGCAGTCAAGCCAATGATACTATAGTAAGCTGCAATGCCTGAGATACACAGAGCAACTAATAATGTAAGAATACCTAAAAACATCCGATTATTATACTACCTTTTTACTCCAACGTCTATATTTAACGCTGTTCAATCCAAGTCATAGATGCCAGTGCGTCTTTACCTGTGCCGTTTGATGCACACAGGATGGTGAATACATCGCTGACTGTTCCTAAACTGCTTCTACCAATTTGGTATGCCGTGCTCTCTTCTAACTCGATACCCGTGCCGCCACCACCTGAGATAACAAATCCACTGTCAAGGATTCTGCCGTGATTGGCCACCGTGATGTTGGTTGGGTTGATATAGGTTTGATACTGAGTGAATCCGTTTGTGTCTGGATGGTCCAGCCAGGGTTGCGGACCATCCGCACCTGCCGTGACTGCCGCTGGTATTGTAGCATTACGCACCAGTTTGTAAAATATATTGGTGTTGTCGATGGTGGCGACCTGGAACATCTGTGGTAAAACGATTCCATTCAGTGCTGAGGATTTTAGTCTAATGCTCAAAATGGGATACCAGTTGTCTTTGGTCACTGCCGAAGACAAAGCATTTGCCATTCGTGTGCCATAGAAAGGAGCACTGATGTTTTGTGCGATACCAAGTTTGCCCACCGTGCCTTCTGAAATCACGCTGTTGGATCCTTGGAGCATGGTGTATGGACCACCCGCCACCGTGGTCAGTGCTTCTATTTCCATCCTGATGGGAAGGAAGGGAGTCTGTGCCCAAGGTCGTTCATATCTGTTGGCATTCTTATGGGTGTGTATTACGCGGGTCGCACCATCAATCACCCAACCAAACTTAACTTCACCTGCACCATACCATTCATATTCAAAGCTGACCAATTGTATCTTGGTTGGGTCTGCTGTTATGCCACTTACTGTAGTGCCGTCAAGTTTGTCATCACTCCACTGACTTCTTGGAGTTACAATGTCAGTACCGCCGTTTGATACTGTGCAGTTATAGATTGGTTGGCCATCTGCCCATACACCACTGTCTTCAAACCAAAAGCCATCTCCATTCTGATCAAACATTCCAAATCTTTTGCGAATGCCTTCCACAGGAGTTCCAAGCGTGACAGCGAAACTCACCGTGCTGGTCCTTCCTGGAACGTATCGTTGTGAGAGAAGAGTTTGCCTAATGACCTTGTCGCCACTGTCTCCAGCGATGCTCAACTGTACTTGGCTAGTGGCTGGTGCATGAGTGGCACTGCCAGTGCCTGTTACATCAGTCTCCCATACATCTGTTTCGACACCATATTGGAATGTGTTGAAGAACACAGTTTCATAGGGACTAACTTTTTGCCTACCCTTTGAGGTTAGGTTGCCGTCATCACCTGGACCAGTAGAATTTTTAATACGCAGGACAGGTTGCCCTGATGGATTATATTCCATAGCTTTATGCACATTGAGTAGGTTAGTTTCCTGCGGATGGTCGTATGCTGTGGTGTTGTCTCTAGAAGTGTCTGAACGATCAACCATGGTTTATGTCCAAGGGCGACCTTGTGTTAGGACATCCCCATCGCCTGTATTGTCTGTCACTGTATCGCCTACATAACGAGTTGGCAGGATTGTAACATCATATGTGTTTAAACTTCTATAGTAAGGCTTTGTAGTATCACCACCTGCTTGCTTTTTCAACTGTGCAATATCCAGTGTCATTTCCTGACTCTTCTGTCGTGTAGCTTGATTGCGATCTGCACTTACTGTAATAATATCACCTGCTTCGATACCTGCATTTACAAGTGTAGTAGCACTAAAATCTGTGCTGTCTTTCACAAGTCCATTTTTGTGAATACTAACACGACCATAATATGCACTATCTAATCCTTCGTCACTAATAATAGCAGTACGAAGTTGTGCCATTGTTTGTCCGTCGTCGATTGTAAGGTCATTTAACAGTCCTGTTAAACCCTTGTACTTGATATTAATGTTGGCCACGGTCATGCTCCACCTGTGTTAGATAATGGTAAAGACTTGGCGAATCTGTACGCAAATCTGCGGCGTGTTTAGGTCCATTTACCCCACCGCCTGCGTGAGTTGTCACGCTTTCAATACCTGCGTATTGCTCATTGGGAGCATTTGCAGGCTCGCATGCACTGCGATCATCGTCAGTTAAATCTTCAATCTGACGGAAATGATTATCGTCAACAGGCTCATTTACCTGTTGGTATTCATCAATTACACCCAATAGGCGTTTAATAAGTTCACTAGTGTCCATACTGTATTTATCTATTCATGTAGTGCTCCGTATGTAGCCATGCTGTTCACTGAAAATTCTTGTATAATTTTGCTGGCAGATTTAAGATCTGTAAATTTATGTGACCCCCTAGGCAGTACATGAACTTCATATACACTGTCTAATCTCCATTGAGTTTGAAGAGCAGGTATTACTTCATCTCCTAGCTCTACAATTACGCAACCACAACCTTCTGTGTTTATATCAGGATATGCATCTACCACGTCGCTGGTCAACGTGTATTTCCTGCCAGTGTAGTCTGTTATATCAGTACCTGTGTACTTGTGTAGTGCTACATTAGGGGTAACTGCTGGATTAAGTGCTACAAACGGCATGCCCAATCTAGCACCTACGTGTGACGCTGTATAGCCGCCCATACTAGTGCCTACTAGTAGATCAATGTCCTCACTCAAGCAGATGCCGCATACTAACTCGTATACATAGGTAAACCCACGGGTATAATCTATGTTTACGCCACTTACTGAGCCAAACTTTTCAAGCATTTTTATTTTAGGGCTGGCTGGATCGTATTCGCTACCAAACCCATGAAGGTATAGTATATTCATAATCTACCAAACTGTTTACTTAATATAATAACACGTATAGGCAATACGTCAACCGATTATGTTTTGTCCGGGTGTGCCTATTAGCACTTTAAATGTGGGCTTACCATTTAAATCACGTAGATATCCATAGTCTAGTAGTTCAGGATAACGTGTGAGTGTCATCTGTGCATCCTCTGGCCACTCTGCTTGCGGTACACTCTTAATTGGTGTAAGTTTATACTTGCGGAGTATCTTTTCAGCCTCAGCAGGTGTTCGGGTATAGTTTTTAAGGACATCCCAGGGATATGTCTTCATAACCTTACCAAGTGCTGCCTTGGATTTCTCACCGTAACTGCGATAGATTTCATTTTTAAAGATATCGTTAATAAAGAACTTTGCGTCCTCGCTGCCGTCACTTCCGCTTGCTACACTTTTACGACCCTGTTTGTCTTTATAAAGAATAACAGCAACAGGCTTACCTGATCGTGTTGCTATTTTCCAAAAAGGTATCTTGGCAACCATCTCATCTGGGCTACCAAATCCATTACCTTTTATACCACCTATACCAGCATAACTTTTTTGAAGCAACTGCCATACTGCATCCTTGTACTTTTCTTTGATTGCTTGTGCACGATCATCAAAGCCAATTGCGTTAATATAGGTTTCTGTTATTAAATCTTTAAACTGCATATAGTATTTATTCTAGGACAGCGAACTCCTCAGGGTTATCTGTGGTGTAGACTACACGCTTAAAGTCAAACTCAGCAATAGCCCGCATACAGCCCTTGCAGGGCTTTGCAATCCCGTTAATATAACTACTGTTGCTGCTATCGGGGCGCTTAACTCTATAGATGTACAGGGTAGCCTTACACAGATCATCCTTGTCCAAATGGTTAAGGCTGTTCACAATAGCATGAGTTTCTGCATGCAGGAATATAGCATCACTGTTCTTGCCATATTCTGTAGCAATAGGATGTGTTTTATATTGATTACGACCAGTGCTTATAATTTTACCCTTGAGCACGACAGCCGCGGCCATCTTTGCTCTACTAGCACCCTCATTGTCAATAGCCTGCCTGCGCAGGAAGTCCATTATTCTATAATCGCGACGCCCCAAGGGCGACGGCGGCGGTACGTCATCCATTCTTCTTGCCCCGCTTGAGCTTGTTAGTATGGGCATCAAAAAGGTTACCTTCACTATCAACCTTGTAGAGCTTGCCGTCTACATTAGTGTAACCAACAGCGACCTTCTCAGGATTGATAGTACGATTAAGAAAGGTTGGAATAGTGAGGAGCTCGTCCTCAACGGTCATCTTTTTAGGCATTGTAAAAACTCTCCTCTAGTAGTTTGTGTAGATCTTTAGCGTTTCCTACGATAATCTTCCAAAACGTCCTCTACGAGGTAGGGTGCATCAGCACACAATCCGCCAACGTGCCAACGATAGGTTCCAGTACGAGCAGTCAGTGGACTATCCTCTTTCCAATCGTAAAGTGTGACGGTATAAACATCTTCTGTTTCCACAACGTCATTCCACACAAGGATTTCACAACGAAACTCGTTAAAAACCTTGTCACTAGGGCCAAGGTTCTCGCCAAACACTTCTTCAAGTTCTGCATAGGTTGCCATAACATAACCCTGCAGGCTTGTACCTACAGCATCTACAGTGTTACCGCTATCAAACACTTCAACTTCAATCATTACCAGTGCAACTCGTTGCGGGGATCATGGTCCCAGCTAACAAACGGTTTAAACTCTGCCTCACGGCTGTAGGTCAGACCCAGGCTATAGCAAATATAGCCAGCGTCATATTCCTTGTCCAGCCCTTCCGCCTGGAGGATCCAACGAATGGCATCCTCACGGCTTTCAGCACCCAGCTGAATGCTCTCAACAATACGGCTTTCAAACCGGGCTTCAGCAAGAGCTTCTTGGCTCTTTTCCTCGGCAATAGCTTCAACAACAGCATTGTTGATGCGATCAGCTTCAGCACGGAGCTCGTCAATGCTCATAGCATCGAAGTTGTAGTGACGGCCCTTAACGCCGTAGGCATCTTTGTGACCTTCGTAAATGTAAGTAACAAGCTCTTCGCGTTCTGTGTACATGTCCGTCCTCATTTCCTACATATACATATTAGCACATATAGGGCTAGCGTCAACCGTTTCTAGTAACCTCTACCAGACTTATATGCTTGTTCTTCTAGAGCACGTTGACGCTCTTGATTTGCCTGTGCAACACCCCTATGGCATGCACTATAAGCACCCTCATTATTACGATATTGTGAGCAAGGCCCTGTCATGTCCCGATATGATGGATCATATGGAGCAAGCACCTGTTTATTTTGATTTGCTTCTTGGCGGTCAATGCTTTCGCCTACCGCTGCTCCAGCCATCGTGCCTACAACTGCACCAACTATAGTAGCGGCTGCCATTCCACTGCCTCCGCCTATTGTAGTGCCAAGCAACCCTCCAGCGGCGCCGCCGATAATAGCACCTTTTTCCTGATTATTATGAGCAACACATGCCGACAAACTAAGGGCAAATAAACTAACAACAATAATACGCTTAATGTTCATAACGTTCTCCTTACAGCCTATTTATTTGAACGTAGATGCTTTACAGCACCTTTTACACGTTCTGGAAAATCCCTAGCGAGCAGGGTTCCTGCTTCTAGGTCTTCAGTTGTGATCAGATCTTTGTGCCAGTGATCTATATCATCCCAACACTCTAGCATACGTTTAGCTAGACCATCAAACAATCCATCACTCAATATGGGATCGTCCTGTTCGTAGTATGAATATGCTGCCATAAGATACCAAGGAATCATCATATTTGGGTTCTCTATAGCATCCATACACTTGTCATCAAACATAGTTATTAAGCAGCTTTGTATAGCGGAACACGGTCACAAGTAAACTTTTTAGCAACCATTTTTACATGTTTACAACTACCATGAAACCCAAAACCAGGGCAACTACAATCAAAACCCTGTGGATGTAATTCAATATCGTATGTATTACCCTTACTACCTGTAATTGGCCAAATAACACCAACCATGAAATGGTTTTCAGTGTTCATATCAACGGGTTTAAAGTAGCGTTTCTTGTATTTCATATGCTAATAATAGCACGGATTACAAGTTAGTCAACCATTCTTTCGTTATATTGTGTAACAAAAATATGCTTACCTACTTCATACAACCCAACTGCTCCTAGCCAATCTGCACTACTTACATGAATACAAGCATCGCCGTCTGCATCAACGCTAGTAGCAACTAGTTCAGTAATATCTCCCGCTCGTGCACGTTCTAGCATTTCTTCTAATACTTCTACTACACTAGCACGGTTACGTTCATCCGGTGACAGTTCATCTTCTTTGCTTACTACGTTAAGGTGTACAATCTTTTCATCATCGTTGTCATTCATGTGTTTTCTCCAAGTGGACTGGGTCCGCTGGTATCCTTTTGATAAAACCAGCCTGTTAATGTATAACGAGGATGATCCGCAGCGTAACTCACAGGACTAATAAAGTGTTTATTAATCCTATCTTTAATTGTAGCACTAACATCCATTAATAGCAAGCGATTACCAAAGGGTTCTACACTTGTTTTAATAGTGCGCTCGTCGTCGTTCATTATACATAGTTGTCCGCCCCAGTGCGTTTCCCATGTATCATTTAAGTAGAATATATATGCCATCCATCGTCTGGGATCATGGTGTGCTTTTAGCCAACTCGTATGGTCGTAGGCACTGTAGGTGGGGTCTTTTGTGTACATATTAGTAAAGCCACTAACATATTCTGCTAGATCTATAAAACTAGGATCTGGCTTGCCTAACTGGTAATCTTCTACACACACCCGCGTAAACTCTGTAGTTAGTGGATGTTCTATAAACACACAATCCTGTTCTTTAAGAATCCATTTAGCCATATGCCAATAGCCAAAGGTTTCCTTACCACCCTGTTTATATTCATCTCTTAGAGCCACTTCATCTAGAGTAGCAAGTTTTTCAGGTGATATTTTTTGGTGGCTAGTATGTATGCAGCCCCAGCGTCCGTAGTTGATTTTCTTAACAGCATCATTGATTTCAGTGATATACTTTTCTTCTAGAATGTTATCTATCACGCAATAACGATCTCTGGCAAAGTCTGCTTTAGCTTTATCTAATCCTGCTGTATTAAACATCTAATCCCATCTATAGAATTTATGGTTATCGATGGTAGCTACAAGCCGCATAGTTTTATTCCAGGCTGGGCTTACGTAATCAGCATGATAGTGTGTAGCACCTTCAACAATTCCACCCCAGCGATCAAATACTAGAATCTGATAAGCAATATCGTTTGCTATCTTCCATTTCACACTTTCCGTGTTGATAACGTCGTCCTCTTTACCATCACAATACCAACTAAACTGACACTTGTTTCTTACAGGATAATACTTGCGCTCGCTCTCAGGAACATCTTTGCCCTTAGTTTTCCAACTCTCAGTTTGTGGACCTTCGTAAATTACCTCACACGGACTGCCTGGAAATCTACGATCGCTCACACGGTTCATAACAACGCGGCCCACAGCAATCATTCCTGCAACACTCTGATTGCCTGCCTCTCTATACATATTGAGAGCCAAGCAGTACTGTTCCTTTATGTCTACCTTGATATTTTCAGGAATCTGTGGCAGGTAAACAATACGAGTTTTAGTAGTAGGAACTTCCTTTACAACTGTAACGGTTTTTTCTACCAATTTAGGAACTTCAACTGTCTTAACAACTTCCCGTTCTAAGGGAACAATACGCTCTACTACTTTTTCTACTTCTACTACTTTAACTTCTGTACGTGGCTCTCCAAGGTAGTAATAACTTACTACACCGGTAATAAAACCAATAATCAACACGCCGGTAATTGCTTTCATAGCACACCTCATTATAAGTTAGTAATAGTTAATTATAGCATGAACTAGTGGTTAGTCAACCGTTTATAGTTTGACAACGCCTTCAGCAACTAGGCGTTCTCTGTTCTTCATGTGTTGAGCTTGAACATCTTCTTTGCTTCCGCCAAAGTAAGGTACACAATGTCCTTCAGCAACCATAACTTCTGTGACCATACGACCATCTTCTGCAACAAAGTCTCCTAGGATACGTCCAAACTTACCTTTCATATCCTCACCGCTTTTATTAACTTGTGTTTTTAGAATCGCTTGTTTACCCAACAAGGATTTCAGTCTAGCCTTGGCAGCAAGTCCAAACTTCTTTTCTACCTTATCTTTTGTGCGGGATTCTGGTGTGTCAATGCCCATAATACGGACACGTTCGTCTTTAAGCCATACACCAAAGCCTAAATCAATATCTACATCTACAGTATCGCCATCAATGATATGTAGAACATCGACGCGGTACTCATACATAGTCGATCCTCCTTTTCCTCAGAGGTATTTATCGACTACCTTGCTCTACCTTGTCCACGATATTTTTTAAATGTAGATTTTTTATGCTTGTTCTTAGGGCGAGTCATACTACTCATACCAATGCTTGTACGCTTTTTTGTACCTTGTCTGTTGAGTGTAAGTTTAGTGTTGCCACCGGTTACTTTTCTTGATGCCATAGTCGATCTCCTTTAAGATCTACTATTTATTTTAGAGTTTGTATTCTATAAACTCATTAACACATGGTTCACCATTGCTTAACCAAAGTGAGCGATTGGCAAGATCAACAACTGCGGCACAAATAGTCATAACACGTTTTTCTTCTGGCATGCGATCATCATTATGTCTACAAATACTATTTGGAAAACCAAAATGATCTTTAAGACTATTTTTATATCCCTCTAGAGTTTTTGGATTGTGTTTGAGAAGTTGCTCCATTCTAACATTTCTATAAAGCGTACTAGGACTTAGTTTTTCAAACCTACTTACACTATGATCTGCACTAAAATGATTGCTGTGTGTTACAATACCATTTACTGGGTACAGATAATTCACATAATCAGGAGTACATTCTAGATTTACAACGTTACCACCAATACTATCATAATGTTGTCCAATTACGAAGTTACTGCTTCCCATACGTCTTGTTTTTACAACTGGAAGAAGAGCGTAATCAAATGTTGTCGCTTCAATAATACCTCTAGCACGTACATGCCAGGGAATTTCCATAGTTGGATTTACACCATCATACTTACTTACAAGACCGTTAATAACAAAACCTATACCAAATTCATTAACAGCAATCTTTCCACCTATAACGCCTGCTTCCGTATGACAAATATAACTAGGTTTACCATCTGGCTTAACACGAAGTACAACACAGTTTGGATAAATTGCTGACATCCAGTCATATGTTTGTCCTAAATAAAGATTACCATCTTCACTTAGGGTTCCATCAACTGCAAAAGTTGTACATCCGTTATTAAGTAGTTCACCATGCTGATCAAATGTATCAATATCCTTACCTGATAAGCCCCAGGTCATTTCATATCTAGCATTAATAAGAGCTATATCTTCTACTGTGACACCAGCACCCTCTGCTACCGCAGCCATTTCAACATAAAAGTCTGGAGAAACTTTCTTAATAAAATTGCTCCATTGACCTGCATGGTTATCAATAGTAGTATCATTTAGATCATGTGATCTGAATCTACGACGATAAACGTTAATTGTATCTTTAACATTTTCACGAAAGTGTTCACCGTGAGCTAGTCCACGATCACGATGTGAACCGGATAATTCTAGAACTGGAAGTTCTGACATAATTTTTTCCTTATAGAAATATTACTTACTGTGAGGAGGCATGCGTGATTCAACAAACCATACGTGTGTTCTTTTTCCAGGATGATATTTTCTCATCCTTAACTTGCGGCTGTCACGAATTAGACTAGCCGTTTTCGCATGGACAAAATGAAAGCTAACAGAATCTCTTGATTCACCTTCTGGAATCATCCATACCTTATCGATTGATCTCTTTTTACCTGCCACTAGTGGCTTGCTTTCATATTAAAACTACTTGAACTGTTTGACTTCCAAACCTCACGGGCAGGAACACGAATAAACTTTTTATTAGTTTCATTCTTATTAGGGTTTTCAATAGTAAGCATTACACGCTTGCCTTGTAGGAAAGCCTTCATTTGATTATTCGTACGCTCAATTTTACAATTTTCTAAATAGTCTCTACGGCATGCCTTCTTTAACCAACGTGACACATTGTTATGCTCGCCTTTTGAAGTATAGTGCTTACCGCTGCTCTTCTTGCCTTTTGCCATCTTCTTGATTTTCCTCTTGTGTTATTTCTTTACAAACCTGTTCGCCTTCTTTGAAGACCTTTTTTAGTTCGCAATCTTTGCCTGCGATATCACTGACAACGTTGTCAGCAATACCTTTTCCTGTTTCTGCTTCAACTATACCGTCTGCCACCCAATTGCCCATTGTAATTAGCACTTCCATTCCAGTACAGCCTGACAGAGCAAGTAGTAGTAATAATAATAGAGCCTTGGACATTCTTAGTCTACCTTAATATTGTGTACTTATCGTTTTTGTTGCAATTCGGGTAGATACATAACTATTTCTGGAAAGATGGTAATCAATGTAACTAGTAATAACCCAATTAAAACAAAAGGGACACAATTTAAAAATATTTTACTTAGAGGCACATCTGGCACTAGGTCATGCATCATAAGAGCAATAATACCAACTGGCGGAGTTATAGTTGCAATCTCCATCATAATAACTATGAACACACCAAACCAAATAGGGCTAAAGCCTAGATTGAGAATAATAGGATACACAAATGGAAGAGTGAGTATTACCATAGCCCATGTATCAAGTATTGCACCTAAAAACAGATACATTAATACCAAAAGTAAAATAAAAACATATTTGTTTACAGATTCAGTTCCAAAGAAACTAATTAATTGTTCACTAATTCCTGTAATATTTAAGAATCCTGCTGTAACATATCCACCCACAATAATAGCAAATATCATACCAGTGGTTTTACATGAATCATATAAAGCGTTTTTAAAACTTTCTAGGCTTAGTCGTCTCATTGCAACACTTAACACTGTTATACAAAAAACGCCCACTCCAGAAGCTTCAGTTGAAGTAAAAACACCTCCATATATGCCTCCTATAACGATTGCAAATATTGAAAGTATTGGTAACAGTTTATATAGACTAATAAATTTTTCTTTTATACTAAACTTTTGACCTACAGGTCCTTTGTGTGGGTATAGTTTACACTGCATGTAAATGTATACACAAAACATGAAACTTAAAAGTAACCCTGGAATAATACCAGCAACAAACAGACTACCTATACTTGTCTCAGTCCAAATACCATAGGCTACCATAATAATACTAGGAGGAATCAACATAGCTAGAGTACCAGAACTAGCAATGCTTGCTGTAGCTAACCCAGTATCATAGCCATAACGCTTCATTTCAGGCATACTCATAGGAGTAAATGTACTGATACTTGCCACACTAGAACCAGTAACACTACCAAAACCAGTTGCTCCAATAGTGCTTGTAATAGCCAAACCGCCAGGTAATCTACCGAACCATTTGTATATACAATCATACATATCTTCAGCAAGTCTACTATGATAAACTAACTGTCCCATTAACACAAACAGGGGTAGACTTACAAAGAATATATCTGAACTTTTGTCCATGGCATGCAGATAAACTTGTGTAAGTGCAGGACCAGATCCTTGTAAAATCCAATAACCAGTGAAGCCAATTATTGTCATGCTCCATGCAATTGGTACCCCTAGCCCAATAAAAATTAACATAAGAACTAGAAGACCAACTGCTAGCAAACTAATCACTATCCCTATCCCTCATAGTGAAATACTTAAGAAAATAAAAGCTAAGAACGACAGCGGCTATTAGAGCTACTCCACTCATCACCCAATAGGGTATCTCTAAAAATTCAGTTGCCCTGCCTATATCAATAATAAACGGAAGTTCCTTTATAATTTGTACAATTAACACAATACTAAAACTCAACCCACTTACTGCTATCAAACTATTAACAATTCTTATCAATTTTTTATTGAGTTTACGATATAGGAGATTTACTCTAATGTGGCCTGCTTCTTTTGTAACATATAACAGACTACCAAACATTACAATACAAAGCATAAGTTCATTAGCATCAATAGCCCAAATGAGCGGAGAATGAAAAACATACCTGAGTGCTACATCTAGTGTTATTAATAACACAAGAATAGGCAAACAAATTAAAGCGCAAAATTTAAAGATATAATCAGATGCATTGTCTAATATAGATAAAAATATTTTTAGAATTTTCATATTTTTCCGGAAAGTTGCAACCATTTCTGTTGCTAGGTAGGTTGCCCACCCCATGAGATTATGCTGCTAGAGCAAAATCCTCAGATGCTACATTATCGTTAGCATTTATTGTTTTTTGCTGATTTACGGTCTCGCCTACCGGTAACTCCACTCTTCTATCCTGCCTGTCGATCCTGATCACCCCCATCATAAGCACACTAACTGTGCAATGTGTTTATGGTGGAGGTGCCGGGAATCGCACCCGGGTCCAGCTCAGTCGTCAAATCGCTTCAACATTACAAGTATATTTATACTACAGATGTCGATCCTTGTCAAGTCTTTTATTTAGGTATCGACATAAATACTTATATGAAACATAAGCATCACATTATACCGAGACATATGGGTGGCACAGATGATCCGAGCAACCTTGTAGAACTAACGCCTGAAGAACACGCAGAAGCACATCGCAAGTTATATGAAGAACACGGACAATGGCAAGACTATGTTGCGTGGCAGGGACTTGCTAAACTTGCTACTAAAGAAGAACACGTTGCTATGCTGTTGAGCGAAGCAGGTAAGAAGGGCAGTAGTAAAAGTAATGCTAACGGAGGTTGGCGTGTTAAAAACCCCGAGGCAGCAAAACGGTTTTCTAAAACGCAAAGCGAACGTATGAAAGAGGTTCATAAAACTCGTGATCAAAGAGGTATAAACAATCCTGCGGGTAAAGAGTTTACAGTTGTTCATCCAGATGGAACGCAAGAAAAAGTAAAACCCCTAAAGACTTGGTGTGAGTCTAAAGGGCTTAACTATAATAGTTTTCACAATCAATGTGTAGGACGCAAGAAAAGCCACAAAGGCTATTCTATCTTATTTTGACAACTCTTTCAGAAACACACGAATAAGTAATGGCCCAAATCTATAACTTTTATAAGGATTTCCACTATTTAATTTAAATTCGCCCCATTGAAAAGGAGTTCCTTTAAACCAACTAATCCAATGCCAATCCCAATTCATTATATCCTCATGTGTTTATGGTGGAGGCGCCGGGATTCGCACCCGGGTCTTGTTCGCCTTTTGCTGGGCTTCAACGTTACAGTACTATTTAACTACAAATGCTAGGAAAAGTCAACCTAGTTTGCATCTCTAGTCAAATAATTGATACGTACACCAGTTGGTACAAAGAATTCCTCAACTGTGCGAACAACCTCAGCGTTATCATAGGGCTTGCAGCTAAACACATCGATATAACAATCGCCAGTGTCGTCGCAGAAGTGACCGCAAATATTTGAAGTCTCAATCAGTGCCTCGTGAGCACGATGAAACTGCGATAAGCAATCGTTTATCTCAACTCTGTAGGTCATTGTGAATACTTTAGTGCTATCAATGTCATTTGCTGTTCAGTTATCACACGAGGAATGTCTGGAAACATATCAAAAAATCCTTCGCTGCTTTCGCGTTCAGTGTGCCGCCACGCATTTAAGTCGTCTCGCCATCTAAACTTTGCAAAAAAGCCATTGTGGTTTAATTCAACAGTGTAAATGATTCTCACGCTAACTCCACCTCAGTGTAAACATTATATAATCTCGTTCGTCTTTGAAAGCAAAGAACAGTTCATCAGTACCGCCTATACCGTTGGGCAAGTATTGACCCGCATGATCCTGTATCACACGCTCCCAGTGGTTGCGATATTTGCGTCTACAGTTTTTTTCACACCACTCAAGCATTTCATCACAGTATTGTATAGGCCCAAACAGTGGGTTAAAGCGTGTGGGCAGTTTAGCGTAATCAACTTGGGCAATATATTCATATCCGTGAAACTGGTCACGCAAAGTACGCCCTTGGTAGTTGAAGTCGGGATCGTTAGCACGGAAATAGGCTTCCCATGTTGTATGTATGCTGCGTTTGAGAACTCGATCCCACTGCCACTCTAAGTAGACATACTTAATCCAGTGTAGAGGATTCTTCGGACGAATGTTGTTCACGATAGCGTTTTGCTTCTGATACATAAAAGACAGGTTCATATTCTACTTCAAAGTGAAAGTAAAACACTTCATCGTTTTCATCTACTGCTACAATGCGTTCATCACTGCCTTTCATCCATTCCCAACCATCGCGGTTGCTAT
>Ga0208899_1000347_pt1 | contig 33812 bp, 60 predicted proteins | sample VirMetDEL_Nov_24_FD_184518 | JGI IMG/M metagenome (GOLD analysis project Ga0208899, IMG submission 184518) | Aqueous microbial communities from the Delaware River and Bay under freshwater to marine salinity gradient to study organic matter... | ecosystem: Environmental > Aquatic > Marine >... | reverse complement strand
TACAACGACTCCGTGACAGCAACATTGTATACAAGAGAAACAGGTAATGGATTAGTCTTTAGGACTAGAGATGTTATGGATGTTCCTGGAGGATTACATCAAAGGATTTATAGTGTACCTTTTTCTCTGCCAGAGAAAACCGATATAGAAATCAGAGCTATTGCATCTACCGGTACAACGATAAGTTCAACATTTGATATTATTCTCGTAGAAAATGATTTCGTTGAGAGCAGGAGTAGTTACTGATGCGTAGAGGAAGACAGCATATACATGGGAAGGGATTATGAATAGAGAAGCAGTATACGAGCAGTTAAAAGAAGATGAAGGTGTCAAGTATGAAATCTATCTCGACCATCTCGGGTATCCAACCTTCGGAGTCGGTCACCTTATCAAAGAGAGTGACGAGGAACATGGAAGGGAAGTTGGAACAGCAGTTAGTGAAGAAAGAGTCAGGGAGTGTTTCGATGCAGATCTTGAAACTGCCATCGGAGAATGTCACAACTTATACGGCGAAGGGGACTTTGGAAAATTACCAGACGAAGTCCAGCAAGTCTTGGTCAATATGATGTTTAATATGGGGCGCCCTCGCCTCGCTGGTTTTAAAAAGTTTAACGCCGCTATTGAAGCAGGCGACTGGATAGAAGCAGCAAAAGAAGGACGCGACAGCCGTTGGTACAAACAAGTTACTAACAGAGCTGAAAGACTGATGGTACGACTAGAGCATTTAGCGAGTTTACAAAGATGAAGGTAAAATTAAGAGAACTAATGATGGACGCAAGTAGAACATATTTTCAAGGAGAAATTGAAAAGCACCGTGTGAATATAGAGGTCTATTTAAGAAATCCTGCAGGTATAGGTGAACATTCAGGTATTATGGAAGCTATTGAAAGTGAATTATCACAGATGGCTGAATATGATGACAAATTAGAAATGTTAGACAAATATTTTGGAGGCTAATAATGGCAAAATTTAACAGGCTGCTTGATGCAGATTTTCAACCACCTCGTACATGGATCTTAGATCTTTCCCTGTCATATGATTGTGATATTCTAAACGAAAAAGAAGCAGGTGCACTCAAAGCAGTAGCTGCTAAAATTAATAAGAACAACAAAATTACTGTGCCAAAAGGATTTAAAACAGATCTAGCATCTGTACCTAGAGGTATTTGGTGGTTCATTGCACCTTTTGATGTAGCGCGAGCTGGTGTAGTACATGACTATTTGTATTGGTGTATTCGTCAGTACAGAGCTGCCCAAGGCGAAGCAGAAGATACGCTTCTTATTGCAGATGCTAAAGCTGCTGCAGACAAGGTGTTTAAAGAAGCTATGGATGTTTCTGCTGATCACGTAGCAGGTTGGAAAAAATGGTGTGCTTGGAAAGCTGTAGTGCTGTTTGGCGCTAGCTCAATTGTACCAAGAGAGGAACTGTAATGTATCTACTGCTTATTAGAGCAGCCATCACTGGTGTGTTTGGCTCAGCCTTTGGTAAGTGGTTTCTTTCTACACGCATGGGCCGATGGTTTCAAACTAAGCTAGATAATTTTATGGAATATCTTGCTGTTAAGTACGATATTCATCTTGCTAAGAAAGAAGCAAAGTGGAGAACACAGTTTCCTCTTCTTGCTAATAAAATCGATAAGCTTGAAGAGTGGTCTCATCCTCCTGTTGCTCCAGGTGGTGCTACAGAATTAAAAGATGAGATAGCAGAACTTAGAAAAGAAATTGAAGCCTTAAAGAAGAAGAGAAAATAATATGGGATGGGCTTTATCATTTTTTATACTAATCCTTTCTGCTCTCGGCGGCATGGGTGGGTATGTATATGTTCAAGATATTCAGAATCAACTTGAGAGTCAGAAGAGAATTGTAGCAGCACAAGAGCTTGCATCACAAGAGCAAGAAAATACTATTGCTAAATTGCAAGAAAATCTGCAGCTACAAACTAATGCTTTGCGATTACAGACACAAAGATCTCAAGAAATACAACAAGAGATGAATAGATATCTAGACATCTTTAATCGTCACAATTTATCTAAGCTGGCAGCGGCAAGACCAGGCTTGATTGAAACAAGAGTAAATAATGGTACTAAGGAGGTCTTCGATGCGCTTGAAGCTGATAGCGCTGCTCTCGATAGTCTTGACGACTAGCGGCTGCTCATTTTTAAATCCACTAAATGCATTTAAGAAGCCTCAACCAGTTGTTGAGGTGCAGATGCAAACTATAGAGGTTCCTATTGAAATAGCTCAACCGCCTTTGCCTAGAGCTATTGACATGAAAGAGCCAAAATGGTATGTTGTTAGTGATGCTGAAATAGCTAATCCCTGCTTAAAGGACGAAGAGGGTAACACACCAGTAAACGAGGACGGTACTTGTGGTCTAGGAAGAGAGCATCCTGACTGGCCAGAAGACTATACATACCTCGATAGGTTCCTGGAAGATATAACGGAAGAAGCAGGAGCAACCGTATTTTTTGCTATGTCACCGGCTGATTACGAACTGATGGCTTTTAACCTGCAAGAAATTCGCAGATATGTTTTAGAAATGAACGAAGTTATTGTCTACTATAGGAAAGTAACTATGCCGGAAGAAAGTGAGGAAATAAATAACTCAACTACTCCGGAGTAAGTATTCATGGCAGACGAAAAGAAAACCGTAACTGTTGATGATGAGCTAGCGAAACTTGATACTAATGGTGATGGACATATCTCTAATGAAGAGTATGCAATGAATATGGAATTTAAACGTAAAGAACTTGAAGATAAAGACGCCCAGCGTGATGCTATTCGTAAGATGGCTTGGTTCTCGCTTGTAGGTCTTTTAGTATATCCTATCGGTATTGCGATTACATCAGCGATGGGAATGGATAAAGCTTCCGAGCTAATTGCAGATATTGCACCTACCTATTTTGCATCGATTGCTGTTTTAGTATCAGCCTTCTTTGGTGCTGACGCGCTATCCAACAAGAAATAAACAGCATGGCTACTAATAAAGAGCTTGCAACCGATCTTGAGTTGCTCAAGAAAGATGTTAATTCTATGTCAGGGCTTATGACTAAGCTCGATACGGCTATAGAAAAGTTAACTGATGTTGCAAATAGTCTCGATCGTGTTATTGCAGTACACGAAAATAGATTAGAATACCATGACGAAATTGACAAAGAATTATTCACTCTAATCGAAGATCGTCGTAAAGAAGCAAAAGAGCAGTACGAAATACTTCACAAAAGGATCGGAGATATGAGAGAAGATTTTGAAGATAATCTCGAGTCATCAATAAAAGAAATGATGCAAGAGATAAAAGAAATGAAATTACACGATCTTGAGCACCACAAGGAAGTGTCTGATCGTTTAACCAGACTTGAAATGTGGAAGTGGTATGTTATTGGTATGGCTACTGTTGCAGGTTTCCTTTTCTCACTACTTCCTGACTTTATTAGTTGATTTACCTCGCGAAACTTTATATAATCGAGGTGTAGCCAATGATGAATAGAATTTTGTTATGTCCCTCTATATTGATGTTAAGTATGTGAGTCTAGTCGCTCCGCGTCTGGAGCAGTTCAAAGTAAAAAATAATAACCCGTATACCGCCAACTGTCGGTGTCCTATCTGTGGCGATTCGAAAAGAAACAAATGGAAAGCCAGAGGATACTTCTTCACGCGTAAGGGTGGTCTCTTCTATAAATGTCATAACTGTGGCTATAGTGCTTCTCTCGGCAGTCTTATTAAAGAGTTAGATACCTTTCTATACAATCAATATACGATGGAGAGGTATAAAGAAGGCACTCATGGTAAGACTCATGCTAACGTTCACTCTACTATGGAGTTTACTCAACCTGATTTTGAAGCAAGAAAGAAAGCGAGTCTTTTAGATTCTTTATTCGATCCTGTCAAAGGCTCTCCAGCAGAAGAATATGTAAGAAAAAGACTAATACCTGAAAGTAAGTGGCACGAGCTTTACTATATAGATAACGTACAAAAGCTCGAGCAGCTCGACGACAAGTATAAAGATAGAATCGTAGGAGAAGAGGGGAGACTAGTAATCCCTTTTTATGATAGAGACGGTAAGTTTATCGGAGTATCGTGCAGAGCCCTAGGGAGAGAAAGGCTCAGATATGTTACCGTACGTGTTGATGAGAGTCAACCATTAGTATATAATTTAGATAAAATAGATATAACACAGGACGTTTTTGTTACTGAAGGACCTATCGATAGCTTATTTTTAGACAATGCTGTGGCAGCCGGCTCAAGTGATTTGAACAGCGTCACACAAGCCATTCCTAAACATAAGTTGATACTAATATTTGATAATCAGCCTCGCAATGCTGAAATTGTTAAGCTGATTGGCAAAGCTGTCGATGATGGATATAGAATGGTTATCTGGCCGGACAATATTCAAGAAAAAGATATAAATGAGATGGTTCTTAGTGGTCTCGCAGTGCGCGATATTATAAATCAAAATACGTTCGACGGACTTGAGTTGAAACTGAAATTTACGAAATGGAAAAGAGTATGAGAGATTTATCCGAACCTCCTAAGATAATATCCTACGAAGAAAATTACAAGTATCAGATATCAGCGCTGAATAAACAGCTGTATGAAGCTTATAATAAAATAGAAGAACTACAAAGAGAATTGAAGAGAATTAAAAATGGCCAAGACTGATTACTTAGGAATTCAAATAGATTATTCACGTGACGAACTATTTGATAAGTTAGGAATAGCAAGATTAAAAGAAAGCTACATGAAGGAAGAAGAGACGTCTCCACAAGAGCGTCTCGCATTTGTAAGTAAACAGTTTGGCAGTAATCCAGAACACGCACAAAGACTTTATGACTACGCAAGTAAACATTGGCTGTCTTACTCAACACCAATTTTGTCATTTGGTCGCTCTGCTAGAGGTATGCCCATCTCTTGCTTCTTAAATTATATTCCTGATTCTGCGGAGGGCCTCGTTGATAATCTTTCTGAAACAAGTTGGCTATCTATGCTTGGCGGTGGCGTTGGGATTGGTTTTGGCATCCGTTCCTCCGATGATAAGTCTACTGGTGTTATGCCTCATCTCAAGACTTACGATGCATCGTGCCTCGCGTATCGCCAAGGACGCACGCGCAGGGGTAGTTACGCTACTTATCTTGACATTTCTCATCCCGATGTTATAATGTTTCTCGAGATGAGAAAACCCACAGGTGATCCTAATGTAAGATGTCTCAATCTTCATCACGGCATTAATATTACAGATCGCTTTATGGAGCTCATTGAGCGTTGCATGCAAGATCCAGATGCAGATGACAGATGGAATTTGGTAGATCCACACTCAGGAGAGATTCGTGATACAGTATCAGCCAAAGCTCTTTGGCAAAAGATTCTTGAGCTGCGTATGGAGACAGGCGAACCTTACATTCACTATATCGATACTAGCAACAAGCATTTACCTGAATACCAAAAGAAGCTCGGTCTAAAAATTAATCAGTCTAATCTTTGCTCTGAGATTATTTTACCTACAGATAAAGACAGAACTGCCGTCTGCTGCTTATCGTCACTTAATCTTGAGCATTACGATTCGTGGTCTCGTAACACAATGTTCTTAAAAGATGTTGCCGAAATGTTGGATAATGTGTTACAATACTTTATTGACAACGCTCCTGACGAAGTATCGCGAGCTAAATTTTCAGCATCGCGAGAAAGAAGTATTGGTATTGGTGCGCTAGGTTTTCATGCCTATTTGCAGAAAAATGATATCGCTTGGGAGTCTTGGCAAGCAACTAGCGCTAACGTTAGAATGTTTAAACATATTCGAGGTAAATTAGATGAAGCGAATCTCGAGCTCGGAGCCGAACGCGGTGAAGCACCTGACGCAGGTGATACAGGAAGAAGGTTTAGTCATGTCATGGCTATCGCTCCTAACGCTTCTAGTTCTATCATTATGGGTAACACTAGTCCTAGTATTGAACCATTTAGAGCAAATGCTTACAGGCAAGACACGCTTAGCGGAGCTTATCTCAACAAAAACAAATACTTGGACGAACTTATTAAGCGAAAAATTGAAGCCGGTAATACAAAAATATCGTACGATGAGATCTGGTCATCAATAATCTCTAATGACGGCTCGTGTCAGCATCTAACGTTCTTGTCTCAAGAAGAAAAAGATGTATTTAAGACTGCTATGGAAATAGATCAGCGTTGGGTTATTGATCATGCCTCTAAACGTCAAGAGTATATTGACCAGGCTCAATCACTAAATTTATTCTTCAGACCGGACACTCATAAGAAGTATCTACATGCTGCACATTTTATGGCATGGAAGAATGGTCTTAAGACTCTTTATTATTGTCGTTCAGAGAAGCTTGGAAAAGCAGATAAAGTATCAAAGAGAATCGAAAGAGAAATTATTCAAGAGATAGATATGACTGCATTAGCTGAAGGAACTGAATGCCTAGCTTGTGAGGGTTAGATGTATAGCCGTTATTATAATATATTGCCCAAAGCAAAACAAGAGTATATTTTTAATAAATTGATTCGATCTAAGCATTGGAGATATGGAGGAGTAAGTAATGCTCAATCATCTGACTTTTGCCTTAGTAATCCAGATACTAATGTTTTCTGGTTTCACCCGTTAATGGATGTACCAGAAATTGCAGAAGTAATGTTTAATGTAATTAAAAAACTAATAGGTGAAAACTATAAGCTACAGGATGTTTATGCCAATGGTCAAACAAAAGGTCAAGATGGTGATTGGCATAAAGACCATGTGTCACATAACAAAGAAAATACACATACTTTTTTATACTATAGTAATCCTATATGGATGCAAGAATGGGGTGGATATACGTTGTTTGAAGATGAAGTAGAGCGACCGGTTGTATATATACCAAACAGTGGGATACTGTTTAAAGCAAAATCTAATCATTTAGGCTTAGGACCAAACAATATCTATAATGGATTGAGAACAACAATAGCATTTAAATTAAGGTACGAGGAGAAAATATGAAATCATTAATGGATGAAAGAAGCTATTTCAAGCCGTTCAACTATCCATGGGCATATGAAGCCTGGTTAAAGCACGAACAAAGTCATTGGTTGCATACCGAAGTTCCAATGATGGAGGATGTTAAGGACTGGTCTACAAAACTACAGCCGTCTGAGAAAGCTTTTCTAACTAACATCTTTCGTTTCTTTACGCAGGGAGATATTGATGTAGCTGGTGGTTATGTAAATAACTATCTTCCATATTTTCCACAACCGGAAGTAAGAATGATGCTGGCTGGTTTTGCAGCACGAGAAGCACTACACGTTGCTGCTTATTCACATCTTATTGAAACATTAGGTATGCCAGAGTCTACCTATAACGAGTTTCTCGAATATGAGGCAATGAAAGATAAGCATGAGTACTTTATGAACTTATCTAACGCTAACGGTACAAAAGAATCTGTAGCAACTAATATTGCAGCGTTCTCGGCATTTACTGAAGGCATGCAGTTATTCAGTTCATTCATTATGCTACTTAACTTTCCGCGCCATGGTAAGATGAAAGGCATGGGTCAAATTGTTACTTGGTCGATTGTTGATGAAACTATGCATGCTGAGTCAATGATCAAATTATTCAGAACATATATAGAAGAAAACATCGAGCTTTGGAATGACAATCTCAAAGGTCAAATATATACCATTGCAGAGAAAATGGTAGAGTTAGAAGATAAGTTTATTGATCTTTCATTCGCTATGGGTGATATGGAAAATCTAACAGCAGAAGATGTTAAGAAGTATATTCGATATATCGCTGATAGACGTCTTATTAGCTTAGGAATGAGAGGTATATTTAAAGTAAAACGCAACCCGTTGCTCTGGGTAGAAGAAATGATCAATGCGCCGACGCACACTAACTTCTTTGAGAATAGAGCAACTGATTATGCCCGAGGTGCATTGTCCGGTAAATGGGATGATGTATGGGGCGTAGCTTCGTAAATTAGGAGTATTAAATGTCAAGCAAAGTAACAAAGGACTTTATGTGTGATGACTGCGGCGTGGAGTATATGGTAACGTTCGATGAAGAAAATGTAATCGATCAACCAATGTACTGTCCATTCTGTTCATCACAGTCGCAAGATTATAATGAAATGAATGTTGAAGGATTTGACTTTGACGAAGATGACGAGTGATTGGTCGTACCAGGGTCTTCCATTTACAAGTGAACAAATAGAAGATTATTACGGTTTTGTTTACCAAATAACTGATACAACTAACGATAAAAAATATATCGGAAAAAAATTTTTCTGGAACAAAAGAAGACTTCCACCTCTAAAAGGAAAGAAAAATAGAAGAATAAAAATGGTTGAGTCAGACTGGCAAGACTATTTTGGTTCTAGCGAAGAAGTTAAATTACTCGTCGAGCAATCAGGTAAAGATAGATTTAAAAGGGAAGTATTAGTTCTCTGTAAATCGAAAGGTGAATGTGCATACTGGGAAGCAAAACTACAATTTAAGTATGATGTATTGCTTAAAGATGAATACTATAATGAGTTTATAGGATGTAAAATACATTCTGCTCATGTGAAAACATTAAGAGATAATTATGTTAGTAACGGAGACGAAAACACCTAGCGGTGTTGAGATCCATCCATCGGAACATAGAAAATATTCTATTAGCGATAGAGAGTTTAAATACACAGCTCCTTCTTGTGAAATAGTAGCATTCGAAGATTGTGTATTAACTAGTGGTAGTTGGGAGCACGGTCTTGCCGGTGTAGTTAAAGATAGTAAATTTTACCATGAACGTTTTACTAAAGACGCAAACAACTTCAGAGCAAAAAGTCCATTCTGGTCACATGCTAGTGGTGAGTTCAATATTGATATTGAGAGTGACTACTTTTCAAATTATAAATTAGACGAATGCTTTACTTGGTTTAACATCGGTCAATACTGGCATTGGTTTTTTGAAGATCTACCTCTTATAGAAGCTTTTAGAACTATTCCAGATATACCTATCGTAACTAACACCCTTCTAAACTTTCAGTTAGACTCATTAAACTATTTCCCGGATATAAAAAACAGAATATTCGTAGTAGATACTCCTGCAGTTATTAAAGCTAAAAAAGTTCACGCTGTTACCTATCCGGCGGTATCGTATAGAGGTAAAGTAGCTTCCTGGTCTGTTGAGTTTCTCAGAGATAATCTCTTACCTGAAACAGAAGGTGAGCACGAGAGAGTTTATATTTCACGTAACGATGCTGTGGCAAGGAATGTAAAAAACGAACCTGCTGTTATAGATATGTTAGTAGAAGAGTTTGACTTTGTACCGTTTAACACTCACAAAGATAATAGTATGGCTAACATGCCATTGAAAGAAAAACTTAGATTGTTTTCTGCAGCTGACATTATCGTATCGCCAACTGGAGCTGGTCTTACTCACACTCATGCAATGAAACCTGATAGTATAGTCTTAGATTTTAATCACTCGTTTGAAGTATCAGAAGAGTGTGGATGGAATAATATTGCTGACATTTGCGATTTAAATTGGTATACTATAGAAGCGCAAACAAAAGATATTCCACCTGAGCGACCTAAACCAAAGAACGCTCATATGGAAGTAGACGTTGATGAATTGAGACGCACATTACAATATGCGATTACTAAAAGAGCTGAACGGACATAGTGGTGCTTCAGTCTCTCTTTATGACAATAACACTGTAATAAAAAGTGGTTATAAGAAAGCAAGAGAGAGTGCAAGAATACTAGAAGAGTTACCATTCAATACTCCAAAGATACTTGAAGTGACAGATGAAAGTATTGTTATGGAGTATATTAATGGTGACGATATTGCTTCGTTTCTAGAACATGAAGGTAATGCTGGCGTAGATAGCCTAATTAAATTTATAGAGGGTTACTTTGATTGGTGTCTATCAATCTCTACTGAATATGTTTTTACTAAGGAACTTGAAGATAAAGTTATTGAGATTGGTGATCATATTAATCTGAGCACTATAGCATCTTCGCTCAGTTATAAAATGCCAAGAAGTCTTATTCATGGTGATTTTACTTTTGATAATATAATCTGTAAAGACGGAGAGTTCTTTCTAATCGATGCTAACCCTACTAAACTAAACAGCATACATTTTGATGGTGCAAAGTTAAGACAAGATTTAGATGGCTTTTGGTTTCTTAGGAATAGAGAAGATAAAATAAACTTTAAAATATCTTGCCTTAAAATAAGCGAGCATTTAAAATCAAATTATTCGTTTATGAAAAATAATACATTATATTGTTTTATGCTGTCACGCATACTGCCATATAGTAAAAATAAAAAGACTACAAAATTCCTTACCAAGGAGCTTGATAGAGTATGGCCGTAATTATACCATGTGCCGGTCAAAGTTCTAGATATCCTGGAACGAGACCTAAGTACCTTCTTACTGTTGCTGACGGCGATTGTTTGTTTGAGAAAGCAGCAAAGCCATATGTAAAAAATACCACAGTTCATTTTGTTATTCTTAAAGAGCATGCTGAACAGTATGATGCAAAACAAGCAATACTTAAAGCGTACCTCAACAACCCTAGAGTACGCATTCACGTACTAGACGAGCCAACTTCTGGCCCAGCAGAGACTGTATATAAAGTTGCTAAAGAGTTAGGTAACGAACCTATCTTTATTCAAGATTGTGATAGCTTCTTTGAAGCTCCTCTTAAGAGAGATAATCATGTTTGTGTTGTCGACCTTAGAACAAATCGCCATGTTACAAACGTAGCAGCTAAAAGTTTTGCTGTACTTAATGACCAAGACATATTAACGAATATCGTAGAAAAATCTGTAGTAAGTAATTATGTATGTGTAGGTGGTTATGGTTTTAGATCTGCAGAAGAATATTGTAAAGCTTACGATGAGCTGAGTGGTAGTGGTGAGGAAATATTTGTTTCTCACATTATAAAACAAATGCTATCTAACCATGTCTTTACTGTAAATAATGTTGGTAATTATGTTGACTTAGGTACATATAAAGAGTTTGTTGACTATAATAAGCAAAGACCAACTATCTTTTGCGACATAGACGGTACAGTTTTTTATAATCAATCTAAACTGTTTAGCAATCATTATGGTAATGTGCCAAGACCGATACCTAATGCTGTAGCACATCTCCTCAAGAAGCAAGAAGAAGGAGCATCGTTTGTATTTACAACATCACGCCCAAGAAAGTATATGGAGATAACTGAACAAGCGTTAGATGAGTGTGGTTTTAAAGACTATAGAATACTATACGATATACCTCATGCTCCAAGAATTCTTATAAATGATACGAGTAAAACTAATCCTTATCCCTCTGCAATAGCTATAAATGTGCCAAGAGATGATAATGAATATTGGGGTAAGATGTGAGAACATATCTTGGCAACTATTTGTTTAGTAGAAACTTGATTACAGGTCAGCAATGTGATCAATTGAATGATATTGAATACTATCTGACAAAAGAAAATTTTCAAAATGAAGCAAATAAAGCTTACAAAGTTATTTTTGGCGAGGAACCTGACCCAATAATATTTTCCGGCCACAAGTTCTTTTTAACAAAAGTAGTATATCCGGTTTTCGCGCGTACTGACTTAATGGAAAAAGGACTTCATGTCTTTAGAATGGTTTTTGCAAGGCACGCACATGCATTGAGACACAAAGGCTTTGATGAGTTTGATAATGTTGGTTTAATGACGTTTGAAAACTTTCTACCAGAAGATATATCTGAAAAAGTAATGCAAGAAATATCAGATTTTCCAATAGCAGAAAGTCTACAGTCAATGAATAATGAACGTGTTATAGAAGATTACGAGCATCTTTCGAAATTAGTACATGGGTGGGATATCTTTAACACATGCGTCAAAGCAGTGCATAGACCTCAGTTTGATGAAGCAGCAAGAGAACACTTCATTCAAACGTCTTATGTACAACGATTACAAAATAATCCTAATAATGGAGACATACAAAAGGTATGTCATAGTGATGTATTCTATCCTTGTTTGAAATATTGGTATTTTCCTGAAGGTGTAGCAGAAGAAGAAGGACCATTTATGTACGCTAAAGGCAGTACAGCTGTTACAGAAGAACAGTTAGATTATTTTTATCGTGAGTCGGTTGCCGTGTGTAATGATACTTGGGATAGAAAAAGAAACAAAGGTCACGGCGAAGGTTCGTTTAGAGCATTGCCAGAAGACTTGGAAGCAATGAATCTTAAACTTGAACCTGTTGCAGTAAAACCAAACACATTGGTAATTGCTGACACAAGCGGTTGGCATTGTAGAGGTGAAGTAACCAAGCCCTCAATAAGAAACGCATTACACGGTGCTATTCGTGTGGAGACTCCATTTGATGCTTAAACCAATAACATATGCTTACATGGAGACTACAAACTATTGTAATTTAGATTGTAGTTTTTGTAATAGAAAGGAAGTAATAAAAGGACTGCAGCATATGCCTCTTGAAAAATGGAGAGACATGTTAGACAGACTTAAACATCATCCTATCAAAGAAGCTAAGCTTATGGGTATGGGAGAACCTTTCCTTCATCCTGAGTTTGATCAAGTATGTAAGATATTTAAAGAATACTTTCCTGAAGCTTTTCTTATAGTAGCGACTAACTGTCAGTATAAGTTCACAGATAAGATTGAAGAAGCATTTAAGTATATTGATCTTGTTTATTTTAGCATTGATGGCTATAAAGAAAGTTATGAGAGAGACAGATCACCTGCTAAGTGGCCGAAGCTTATTAAATTCTTAGATGAGTTTAAAAATAGAGAGCGTCACGGGTGTAGAGTAACTTGTAACTATGTTGTTAATCCAGATAATGTACAAGACATTCAAACTATCTATGACGAGATTGTAGTACCGTATGAGTTAGAAGAATTGAGACTTAATATTGCTCAAGACTGGTCACCTGATAAATCTATGCCCGGTGGCTATACGCAAGAACAAATTAACTATCTAAAAGAAAATTGGAAGAGTAATATCAAAGGTAAATCACAATGGAATTATGATCAATGCTTCTGGCCTCAAGAGGGAATTTATACTACTGTAGAAGGCCGGGTATTGATGTGTGCTCTCAATACAGCCGAGGAAGGTTTCGGCAATCTGTTTGAGGAAGATATAGATACTATAAGAAACAAACCAAGATATAAAGCTGTCAGAGAGGGTTGTGCTACTAACTGTCCTACTAGTCATTGCCAGAATTGTTCTTATAGAGAGTTAGTACCTCTCTTAGATGTATTAGGTGTTCATAATCATGATCAAATACGCAAAGCATCTGAATAATGTAACAAGGATAAGGGGCTCTTATCCTACTGAGCCTATTAGACTTAACTCTGCAGAACGTACATCAAGCATTCCTCAAAAAATATGGAACAAGTATATCGATGATCTTCGCGAAACTGATATACGCTACTATCCTGATATTGATCATACAATAGATGTAATAGCTAAGCACGCTGATGTAAAGCATTCCAATATTACCATAGGACATGGTTCAGACAGTCTAATTAAAAATGCATTTGAAGTATTCTGTAGTGATAATTGTAATGTAGTAATGCCTGATCCGTGCTTTCCAATGTACGATGTTTATGCTCGAATGATGGCATACAATATTAAGAAAGTACCTTACAAAAATAAAAGAGTAGATATACAAGGTATCATTGACGAAATAAATCTAAGTACTTCTCTTGTAGTTTTGAGTAATCCTAATAGCCCAGTTGGCGATAAGTTGAACCACGATGATATAGAAGCTATAATAGATAAAGCTAGACAATGTAATGCTGTCGTTCTTCTAGACGAAGCGTACATAGAGTTCAGTACTGCTCGCTCTTGGCAAAAAACAGCTCCGGAATATGAAAATGTTATAGTAACAAGAACGTTTTCTAAAGCAGTAGGTGCAGCAGGTATAAGGTTTGGATATGCTGTTGCAAATTACGACATAATAAATCTACTTAACAAGGTTAAGAATATGTATGAAGTAACAGGTCCTACACTTAAATGGGTAGAGACTGTTATTAATAATTGGGACATGGTTCTTGAGTATGTTAATCGAATTAACCAAAACAAAATTAAATTAGAATGGATGCTTATAAGTAGAAATTATGAAGTACTATCAAGTGAGTGCAACTGGGTACATACCACAAAGACATACTTCTCTCCTAACGTTGCTACAAAACAATGTATGTTACCTTGGGATGAAAGAACTTGGACAAGACTCTGTGTACCGGATGACACACAACTTATTGAAGAGTTAGTTTGGCCGAAGTGAGTTAGTTATGAAAATTGCATTATGTTTAAGTGGTCAAATGAGAGCAATGAAGTATTGCTTGCATACTATTGATACAGCATTTCCCGATTGTGATGTCGACGTTTATTCTACTGTTTGGGATTATGAAGACGAAAGCAATATACAGTATCTAAAAGATAACATTAATGTTGTTTATCTTGATCGTGTATCTAATAAAGACTTAGCTAACGAGCCTTTTGAAAAAGAAGTTATAAAAAGAGGCTTCTATGCACAGTTCCATATAAAGAACTGGGCCCCTGTACCAGTTTGGAATCTTAACAGAATAGAAACTATGGCTAAGTTTAGTTTTATTCCTGTACCACACGACACGTATGACTTTGTAGTCAGATCAAGATACGATGCTCATTATTTAAAAAATATTGTTCCCATGCTTGATAAAACCAAACTTTTAGTTTCCGAAGATATTGGTGGAAGTGCTCCGTGGGATGTATGGAAGAATACAAGAATGGTATTCGATGGTTTTGCAGCAAGCTCTTATGAGATTATGTTACAATATTATCAATTTTCAAACTGGTTGCCATCTTATTTTGAGTATCACAGAGATACATTAAAAGCAGAAAGAACGCTAGGTTGGTTCTTAGAAGAGATAGCTGCATTACCTATGAAGTTTGATAGAGATATTCTTGGCTTGCAAATAGATGAAAATAAATGGTATAATAGATCTAAGCCAGATAATAGCAATATACTAAAGACAAAACAAAAAGGTACTTTTGACTTCTACAAAGAAGATCTAAGGAAAAATCATCCTGACCTTTTTGAGGAGGTGGCGTTCTGTTTTGAATAGATTTACTGTATACTGTGCGCATCGTTCAGGTTCGAACTTTCTACAGACGCTCATAACAGATAATTATTTTAATTGCAAAGCGGTTGAGAATGATCGGGAATCGGTTCACTGGAAGCACGGTAGATATCATTCTGGATATAATGATGGAAAAAAATTCAGTATAGTAATAGCAAGACATCCGATTAAATGGGTTAATTCTTGCATGCGTTTTAATGCTGACATGTGGAAGTGGTGGGATGTAAATGGTACAGAAGAGCCGTACTTTACATATAAAAAGAAGCCAGTTAGTATACCGAAAATGATTAACAAATGGAATAATTTTTACAGAGAATGGTTACAGCAAAGTGATTGTAAGTTTGTCTGGTTTGCTGATTTGCTCCTGGAAGAAACCCGGGAAAAAGTTTTGCAAGAAATCGCATTTGAGAATAACCTTGTAAAAAATAGTGGCACTATAGATGTACCGGAACAAGTACAACACAGTAAGCCATTTACAGAACAAAAAAGACAAAAAGAGTTTGACTTATCTAATAATGATATGTTGAATGACAAACCACATATTATCGACTTTATAAATGATAATATAGATAAAGAGTTACTTGACTTAATGATGAGCATGAGTTATGAAAATTGCGGTAGTATACAGCGGTGAGCCTAGATCATTTGATAGAGTAGTAAATCAACATACAGACCAGTTCTTAAAAGGTCTTGATTACGACACCTATCATTCAACATGGACAAAAACGTCTAAAGAAGATATAGATAAAATTTGTCTTTCTCCTAATGTAGTTAACATTGCAAAAGTAAATTATCAATGTAACGAAAGACCAGATCTGTGGCATTTCGAAAATACTCTTCTCAGAAATAAAAAGAACCATCCTATCTTTATGCTTGGTCGTATTCAGTATATGACTGGTATGGCTTTTGAGCCAGTACATACTAACTCAAAATTTTACGACTATGTAGTAAGACTCAGATACGATTTTGAGTATGAAGGAAGACTAGTTGATTATCTTCCCGGAAGTGAAAATCAGATTGTCATAACAAGAAAGATGGGCGGTAAATCAAGTCCAATAAATGTATGGGATGGCTTTGCTGTCGGATCATATACAGCAATGACTTGGTACTTTCACTTCCATAGATGGATTCCATTCTCTCTATTCAACCAGGATGTAGCTAACTGGAAATATCAGCCTGAGTTTGTTTATGGAACCTATCTAAGACATGTAGGTCTAAATGTTGTTGAGAGTAATGTACAGCCTGTGCATGTATATCCGGACGACAAGACTGTTGATGACCATAGAGAAATGAGAACAGTACAATACTATCGTGATCTAGCTACCTTCCATTCTCAATTCTATACTCATCGTAACGGTAAATTAACTATTGAAAATGATAGCCCTTGGGTATCAGACGAGCATATTATAAATGTTTTAGAAAGTGAAGGAATTGTATGTAATGAAGTACAATAGACAATCCCCTTGTGTATACAAAAACCTTAAAGTAGTTTACCATGGTATTCCGAAGAATGCATCAACAAGTGTAAAAAATGCTCTTTATGAATATGAGCATGGGCATGAGTTTGAAGGCAACAAGCAATGGGTACATAAAGGCAACGAAAAAGGTGGTTCACTCTATCCAAGCATAGATTGTATTCATACTAAATTTATAAATTGGTATCACTTTACTGTGGTACGTAATCCAATCGATCGCTTCTTGAGCTTTTATAACGACCTGTTTGCCGGTACAACGAACATTAGACATAACATACCTCCGTTCTACATAGATAATAATATAAAATTAGAGCCAAAGCCTGTTGACGAAGTATTAGACATGATTGAGTGGTTTAAAGATGATGAATGTGATGAGCACTTTGCATCTCAATCTTCTTTTGTTCATGTGGACCATGTTAATGTAATAAAGATGGAAGATTTAGATACAGGTTGGATTGAAACTTGTAAGAATATTGGTGTTGATTACAAACCGCTTTCAGTATATAATAAATCAGTTAATACAGTAGATTTAACACCTGAACAAACTATGAGAATAATTAAACGTTATTCTAATGATTTTACGAACTTTGAATACACAATTTAAACAAGAGGTAGAAAATCTATTTCAAAACTATAGTTTTTTAGACAATAAAAATATTGTTCTAAAAGGCACGTTGCCGAGTGCCATAATAGATGAGATCGACTCATTTACTGAATGTTGTAACGATATTCGTAGTAATGAGCTTTATTTTCTAAAAAATCATCAAAACGTAGGTATGAACTCTTTTCAAGTAAGTGTGCCGACTCGAATACTGGAAGAGTCATTTTTATTTCCTTATCTTTTGCACGCAGCAGAATACTACTATAATAAACTAGGTCACTCTACACCTATGCCTCGAGCGTTTAGATTAAGAAAAAATGAATGTCATTATGATGGCTACGATTTTTGGATAAATTATATACATAAGGGTAATATTAATAAATGGCATAATCATGCCGGTTTCATATCTGGTGTCATCTATATAGATAATGAAATTGGTCTTACCACAGATTTTGAAGACGGCACGAGCTACTGCGGTAGTCGAGGTGATATAGTTTTATTTCCTTCTTATTTTCGGCACAAAGTAGAAGAAAACACTACAGACAAAGCAAGAATAACATATGCATTTAATATAGATTATCTAGGTGATATGAATGAGTGATCCAGTAAGAATTTTTATAGGTACTTCAGCGAACGGCGAAGATGCTCCAGCTGAAATGACCTACGAATACTCCCTTCGCAAAAACACATCTGCTCCTGTTTTGATAACTTGGATGAAACAGACTCATGATGAAACTTCACCATGGGGTGGTTGGCAGACACAAAACTGGTCAACACCGTTCTCAGGCTTTAGATGGGCTATCCCAGAAGTGTGTGAGTTTAAAGGACGAGCGATCTATACTGATTGTGATATGATAAACTTTAAAGATATCAATGAGTTACTGAATGTTGATATGGAAGGTAAACCAATTGCAGCAAGACGTGGTACTCGTTTTGGCGGACATGAATTTTGCGTAATGGTTTTTGATTGCGAAAAATTTGAAAACTATTCTATGCCAATGCGTAGAATGAAATCTATTCCTGAATCCCATCACAGAATGATAAACAAGTTTTCTGGTTCAAGTCTTGTTCATGATTTAGATCCTAAATGGAATTGTTTAGACGGTGAATGGCTGCCGATTGAAGATATTTGGCACTTACATTATACAAAGATGGAAAGTCAGCCTTGGAAGCCTGCTTGGTTTACAGGTACACCAGTAGAGCACGCTAGACCAGAGATTGCAGAGCTTTGGTTTGATATGAAGCAAGAAGCGCTTAACGCTGGTTATAGAGAATCAGACTATATACCAGAAGAAAAATTTGGTAGTTATAGTATTATTGGAAGGTAGTATGAGACAAAGGGTAGGTATATTTTTAAATAGCGCTAATGATGATCGCTTTAAAGCTCTATTGTTCGATATGCAATGGGGTATCACCGAGATGGGTGGCGACGCCTTTGTTACCTATGATGATAATGATATAAACAACTGCGATATTGGTGTTATATTCGGATCCTGGAAAGATAGAAATACACCGTGGCACAATTGTAAGCGTAGAATAGTTAATAATGGTAAGCCTTTTGTCTGCATTGAGACACCTCTTATAGGTCGTGGACCTGTAAGCGATATATTAGAAGATCAATGGTATCGTATAGGTGTTAACGGATTCTTGTCTGACACAGGTCGATTCTTCAGACAGAATCAAAACTATCCATCAGATCGCTGGGAAAAAATAGCTGACAAACTTAAAGTACAGCTTAAGCCTTGGAAGGAAGACGGCAACTATATTGTCGTTGCTCTGCAGCTGCCTGGAGATGCCTCATTACGAGGAATAAACATAACTGAATGGGCTGCTAGCACCGTTGAAGAATTAAGAAATTATACTGACAGACAAATTATTGTACGTACTCCGCAGCTTGATAGAGAGTTTGATAAGGAAAATATTCTGCGTATCACTCGAGTTGACGGTGTTGCACTCCAGCAAGGTACTCGAGATAATCTATTTCAAACATTAGACAACGCTTATGCAACAGTAACATACAGTTCTGGATTTGGAATTGATTCAGTTATAAGAGGTGTTCCAACTATCGCGATGGATCCAGGTAACTTTGCTTACTCGTTAGGTAACAATAAGCTATCACAAATTGAAAATCTTGTTCGCTCTAATGACAGAGAGCAGTGGCTTAACAATCTATCCTATGCACAATGGTCACGGAAAGAAGTAAAAGATGGAAGAGCTTGGAACCATATAAGGCAACAACTATGACGAAACTAACTATAACAGATGTGCCTTCACACTTAGGTGGTCACTCTAACAAAACATGGATTGATTCCGGTTCACTACAATGTATGTACGACTATTATGGTGTACGTACTATGATTGATGTTGGTTGCGGGCCTGGAGGTCAAGTATCAGAAGCTCATAAGATTGGAATAGAAGCAACAGGCTTTGACGGTGATTATACTGTTAATCCAGACGTGCTTATTGACTTTACTAAAGATGAATATGAGACAGATGATACATGGGACATGGCCTGGTGTGTAGAGTTTTTAGAGCATGTAGAGGAAAAATATCTTCCTAACTATATGAAACTTCTATCTAAATGCAAGTACGTTGTCTGCACAGCTAGTACCTGGCCTGGTCCATTGCATGTAAATTGTAAGGAAAAAGATTATTGGATAGAGAAATTTAGCGAGTATGGGTTTGCCTTTTCGCAAGATATATTAGATAATGTATTGAAACATTCAACAATGGCCAAGAAAAGAACTCCTACGGATGAATTAAGCTGGCTGGACAGAACAGGAATGGTATATGTCAACACCAACTTTTGAAGTTGTAACATCTATGAGCCGTCCTTACTACCATAAGATCGGTAAAAAAATGCTTAACAGCTACATTAAGATGTGGCCAGAAAATGTTAAATTAAGAATCTACACAGAAGACGGTCTTACTCTTCCTCATCATCCTAAGTATTCGTTTTATGACTTGTATGAGCTCGAGCCTGCATTAAAAGAGTTTGTGGAGCGTAATAAAGATAGACCTGATCAACAGAATCCAAAAGAGCTGCATCTCGGTGCAGTAAGATTCTCCTATAAAACGTTTAGTATTATTAACGCTTGCACTCATACAGATAGTGATTATATAATATGGCTTGATGCAGATACCTTTACTCATACAAAAATCACTCAAGAGTTTTTAGAGTCATTAACTAAACCTAATACGTATGCAAGCTATCTTGGCAGAGAGAACAATTATAGTGAATGTGGATTTGTTGTGTATAATGTTAAACATGGGTTTAATTCATTCTTTATGAATAAGTGGAAAGAGCTATACATTACAGACGGTGTATTCAGTCTTCCACAATGGCATGACAGCTATGTATTCGATGTACTACGAAAACATTTTGAGAAAGAAGGCATGATGGTAAATAATAATCTCACTCCTTGGGGTAAAGATTATGATCATGTCTTCATTAATAGTGTACTTGGCGAATATATGGACCATATGAAAGGTGATCGTAAGGACGCGGGTAAGAGTAAAAAGTCAGATTTATTCAACGAAAGAAAAGCAGAGTATTGGAGCAACGTATGAGCGAGTTCTATCACCCACCCACAGGTAACATTATTAAGGTTGAAGCAAGTTCAGTTGGGGGAGTAACAACAGTAACAGAAACACGTAATGGTAACCAAGTCCAAACATTAACTATGAAGCCGGACGAAGCAGTTCATTTTGTAGAGCGTTTAGTAGAAAATGGATGGCTTGAAAGAAAACTTCTGTAATGTACATTGAGTTTACAAACAGGTTAAAATCTAAAAAACGTTTTCACATAGAAAACATAATTCGCTTTTGTGTCCTTGAAATGCTCAATGAAAAAGATTGGACGGGTTTAGAGATTGAAGTTAATGTTACCAAGTCAACAGCAGATGGTTTTTGCGAATATTCAGATACTAACATTAGTCCGAAATCTTTTATTTTAGAAATAAACAAAGATCTCGAAGGTGACGAGCTAACTAAAACCGTCATACACGAAATGGTGCATGTAAAGCAGTATGTAAAAGGACAGCTCAAAGAAAGATATACCCCAGTTCATCATCATCTCTGGTACAAAGAAATGATTATAGTTAACGATGATAACTTTTACGATGTGCCATGGGAAGTAGAAGCAAGAGAGCTTGAAGAAAAACTATTTCACACTTATAGAAAAAAGATATAAATGACTGAATTTAATTATAAGACTGAAAACGGGCTTAATTATATAACAATAGATAATGCCCTTAACGATAAAGAAATAAATCTCTTTTGGAATACATTTAGTTATTTTAAACCACATTTTGGTGATGGAACAACAACTGGTACTGCTCGTGATTCAAGAGGAAGACCGCTTAAAAAAAATAAAGGTATTTTCATTACAGAGGCTAGACCAATGCCTTTAATTTACGACACGTTTAATAGACTTTTATTTAATAATTTATCTCACATGTTTACTGAAGGACACTTACCATCGGACAGCACGTACGCAAGCAGTAGTAGATTAAATTGGGATGGACATTTACTTCAATATTACGATACAGACGAAGAAGGATATCAATCTCACCAGGATAGTAGCATTTTTTCAGCAGTCTTTTTCTTTTATAAAGAACCAAAAAATTTTACTGGTGGTGATTTTTATTTTAGTGATTATGATGTTACTGTTGAAATAAAAAATAATACAGGCGTAGTTTTTCCGAGTCATGTTCAACATTGTGCAACACCTGTAACAATAACAGATAAGAACATACAAGACGGTGGAAGAGTTTCATATAGTATATTTACAGGCTTAGGAAGAGAATCGGAATGACAAAACTTAATATAGTAGAATCTGAACCTCAAGAAGATAACGTAGGTTTTAGCCTTAACGAAAGTAGTAGCGGTGTTACTGTCGATGAGCTTTCGAAAGATGCTATGGGCGGCACAGAGATGATGAAATATGGTCTCTATGAGCGCTTACCTGATGACATCAAAGACGAAGTTCAAATAATTTGCTCACGTGTACGTGAAGTTGACACTCATCGTCCTTCTATTCTCTGGCTTCATGACTTATTTAATGATCCTGAAGCTGTACATCTCAGAGAAGAAGAGTCAAGAAAAAGATTTGACAAGCTTGTATTTGTATCTAATTATCAGTTTAATACCTATAATCTTGCTATGGGTGTACCTTATTCTGAGTCACTTGTACTAAGAAACGCTATTGAGCCAATACCCTGGAAGCCTAAATCATTAGACGGAAAGATAAAGCTCATATACCATACTACACCACATAGAGGATTAGAACTACTAGTACCGACATTTGAGTTTTTAGAAAAGCATCATGATAATATTCATCTTGATGTATATTCGTCTTTTGAGGCATATGGGTGGCCTCAGAGGGATGAGCCTTATAAACAGCTCTTTGAGCGCATTAAGTCTAACCCGAACATGACTTACCACGGCTACCAACCGAACGACGTAGTTAGGAAAGCACTACAAGAGGCTCATATTTTTGCTTATCCATCCATCTGGCAAGAGACGTCTTGTATTGCTGCTATAGAAGCTATGTCTGCAGGATGTGCTATTGTATGTCCTAACTATGCAGCGCTACCTGAGACTACTGCTAACTTTGCATTCCAATATCAATGGCACGAAGATCTTCAGGAGCATGTTAACATCTTTGCCAATGCACTAAGCTCTGTTATTGATGTGGTAAATAATAATGAGAACAGCTTTCAGACCAGATTAGCTGTACAAAAGAACTATACCGATACATTCTATAACTGGGATCAACGTGCTAAGGAATGGGAGGGGTTAATTCGTGGCATCCTCGGACAAAAAGCCTAAAAAGTATAGACGCAGACGTGAGCTGTCTCCTGAACAAAAGCAGGCGGCCTCTGACCGTTTAGCTGCAGCACGAGAAAAACGTTTAAGAGAGAATCCACCTCAATATAAGAATGTAAGTGACGATGTTCTAGCACTAGATCCTGATGAACCATGGAGCTTATCTAATGTTAAAGGTTACATTAAACATCAAAAAGATTTGCTGAAGCGTCATAGACAGGCTGTCAGACGTGGAGAGAAAGGGGCTGAAGCAAAGTATATATCAACTAATAGCTACATTAACAATATGGAGAACTACCTGAGAACAGGGGTCTGGATTGATCTCTTTTGGGGTGAAAATCGAGAGAATAGAGTAAAAGATGTATGCTATGCTAAGGCTTACTATCACGAAGGTCCTAAGAAAGGTTTAGTTAAAAGAACCGCGGGCGTTTACTACCCTGACCTCGGCACCACATACGAAAAGCATATGGGAGATGTTTGACATAAATAATGCTATGTCAAACGTAATCCAGTTTCCTGTTCAAAGAACAGTAGAGAAAGCAGCTGCTGAAAAGAAAGCAGAGATACTATATCAAAAGAAATGTCTGTATGCAGAAAAACAGACAGAGCATTATGGTGAAAAAATATTGTACAGTCTGCACAAGCAGGGTTTTGATGTCGACAGTCAAGAATTTTTAGAAGATTTTATCTTCGTTATGGAATCGTTCAAATCGTGTTTACTGAGGAACCTCGGTGTTGCTCATCCCCTCCAAAAAATCCAGCATAAACTCCATGAAATGCTTGATGAAAATGATAGTTGACTTTTTGATCATATGACTATATAATCATATTGACTAAAAAATTATGGAGTAATATTATGATATTGGTTGACTTTAACCAGATTGTTATCAGTAATTTTATGATGCAAGTTGGTGCTCATACAAATATCCCTCTCGAAGAAAGTATGCTTAGGCATATGATTCTTAACGCACTTAGATACTATCGGCAAAAGTTTACTGAAGACTATGGTGAGCTTGTTCTTTGCTGTGACAGTAAACGTTACTGGCGAAAAGAAGTATTTCCTTTCTATAAAGCAGGTCGTAAAAAAGATAGGCAAGCATCTGGCGTCGATTGGGCTACTATGTTTAGTACTTTGGATACGGTAAGACAAGAGCTTATTGATACATTTCCGTATAAGACTCTTCTTGTAGAAGGAGCAGAAGCTGATGATATTATCGGAACTCTCGTACATCATGTAACAGACGAAAAGATTCTTATCCTGTCCAGTGACAAAGACTTTATTCAACTGCATACTAATCCAAACGTAGAGCAATATAGTCCTGTACTCAAGAAGTTTGTACGGCATGAGAATCCAGAAATCTATCTTAAAGAGCATATTATCAAAGGCGACAGAGGTGACGGTATACCAAACATTAACTCGCCTGATGGTGTCTTTGTAGATGGCGGCCGCCAGAAGCCTGTGCGTAGAAATATGATACATGAGATCGCTAGAATAGATATTAACGCTATCGAACATAGCGATGTGTTTGCTAAGGAAGAACACAAACGTAACTGGATGCGCAATAGACAACTTGTAGACCTAACTATGATACCGGAAGAGATTGAAAGTAAGATTCTTGATATCTACGATAACTACAAGGTAAATGACAGAAGTGGTTTATTTAATTTCTTTGTTAGTAGAAAACTTAATAACTTAATGGACTCAATAGGTGAATTTTAATGAATCTTAGCGTATATGAAATGCTTGAGAATGTCGATAAAGAGAAGACAAAAGCAAAAAAGATATCCTTACTTCAAGATTATGGTAAACATAAAGCTTTAATGGTTGTACTTGACTTTGCTTTTGATCCTGGTTGGAAGTGGTTGCTACCAGAAGGTGCACCTCCTTATAGTCCAGCTGCTAAAGAAGCAGATGTGCAATCTGTACTAAAAGCTGATTACAGACGTCTGCAGTACTTTGTTAATACACCACAAGGTAATGCAATGAAGCCGCTTCGTCGCGAAACTATGTTTATTGAAATGTTAGAGGCAGTTGATCGTAACGATGCTAAGTTACTAGTTGCTGCTAAAGATAAAAAAATACCATTCAAGTCAATCACTAAGAAACTGGTTATGGAGGCATTTCCAGACGAAACGAAAGGTTGGTCATGAGTATAGCTTTTATTATTGGAAACGGAAAATCGCGTGATGGATTTGATCTGGAACAACTTCGTAAACATGGTAAGATATACGGCTGCAATGCCTTATATAGAGACTTTGAGCCAGATTATCTTGTTGCTATTGATGACAAGATAACAGAAGAAATTCAAGCTAGCGACTTTCCAAAAGAAAAGTTCATTCATCCTGTGATGGAAGAGCAGTTTGAGCATCCAGAGTTTAATCCATTTACCAGATTAAGATCTAATGCAGGTATGAATGCTATGATTGAGGCTTTGAAGCACGGTCATAGAGAGCTTATCTGCATTGGTTTTGACTTCATTATACAAAACGATCTTGCAACAGATAACATGTATGACGGTACAAACGCTTATGGTCCAGAGACTAGAACGAGCTTGGTAGATGGTGTAAGAAGAGCCAAGTATCTTGATTGGTTTGCTAAAAAGAATAATGTTGCTATGTTTAGATTAGCTCTTCCAAGAATAGATGAGCTTAAAACTCACAAATTTTATTCTCCTAACATACGCGGAATGTTCCTGGACGAACTAGTGGCATACCTAAATAAAAGTGTATAAGGAGACTTATGCCAACATATACATTTAAAGACAATAACACCGGTGAGATCTGGGATGAGATTTGTTCTTATTCCGATCGCGAAGCCTTCCTCGCTGAAAACCCTCATATCGTAACTATCATCGATAAAGCCCCGAGTATCGTAAGTACTCAGTATACTAGTGGGCCAAAGAATGATCAGGGTTGGAATGAAAATCTTGCTAGAATAGCTGAAGCGCATCCAACAAGTGATTTGGCGGATCGTTATGGCTCAAAATCTATAAAAGCGGCAGGAACTAGGAATGCTGTTAAAAAATGGAGGGAGACCGCCGGTTTAAAATCCACATAGGAGCTGTTTAATGGGAAATCTTGCTGTCGAGTACCTAGAAGATTTTTATGATGTACAGAATGAGAAAGACATTTTAAAATTCAACAAGAGAAGAAAAAGAAAAGCTCAAACTAAGCAGAAACAGCAATTGCAACTGAAACAAATCGAACCTATGACCGCAAACCAAAGTAGAGTGTTTGCACAATACGACAACGGAGATAATATATTACTTCACGGGGTAGCAGGAACAGGTAAAACATTCTTATCGCTGTATCTCGCTCTTGACGATGTAATGTATGGAGATGACAATAAAGAGAAAGTAGTTATAGTAAGGTCGGTTGTACCAACTAGAGACATTGGTTTTCTTCCAGGTAAAGAACACGAAAAGACAGCAGTATATGAGCAGCCGTACAAAGCGATATGCTCAGAAATAGCAAACAGAGGAGATGCTTACGATCTCTTCAAAGCAAAAGGAATGATAGAGTTTATCTCTACATCTTTTATTAGAGGCACAACATTAGACGATTGTATTGTTATCGTAGATGAATGTCAGAATATGACTTTTCATGAACTCGATAGCATTATAACCAGGGTTGGTGTCAACACAAGAGTCGTGTTTTGTGGTGACTTTAGACAAACAGACTTAAACAAGCCCTACGATCAATCTGGTTTAAAAGAGTTTATGCAGATACTAGATAGAATGTATTACTTTAACAGAGTAGAGTTTGATTTTGACGATATTGTTAGATCTGGCTTAGTTAAAGAATATATTATGGCAAAAGAAAAATATAATGAAGTTCGTCCACAACAATCCCTATAAAATAGATAAACTCAAAAGAGTTACAGTAGACGGAAAGCGATACTATCTTACTCCAGAAGGTAAGAAGTATCCTTCCGTTACTACTGTGTCTAGTATTTACGCTAAAGAAGGTATCAAGAAGTGGCGTAAGAGAGTAGGTGAAGAAGAAGCAACAAAAATAACTACACAAGCAGCTGTTAGAGGTACAGCTGTACATAAGATATGTGAAGACTATATCAACAACGACGAAAATTATCTTGCAAAACAGATGCCAGCTAATATACAATCATTTAATAGTATTAAGCCTGTCATTGATGAGTCTATTAACAATGTAGTAATGCAAGAGTGTCCGTTATATTCTGACTATCTTGCTGTTGCAGGCACTGTGGACTGTATTGCTGAATGGAATGGTACGCTTTCTATTATAGATTTTAAGACTGCCCGTAAACCTAAAAAGAAAGAATGGATTGAGAATTATTTTATGCAGACAGCTGCTTATGCTGTTATGTTTGAAGAGAGAACTAATGTACCTGTTAATCAGCTAGTAATATTAGTTTCAGTAGATGATGAAGATCCTCAAGTCTTTATCGAGAGAAGAGACGATTGGATCTGGAAGTTTATATATGCAAGAGAAGAATACAGAAAAAAATACAACAGATAGTATTAATATAACGTATGACTGTTATGGAAGCATTTCCGAAATAGAAGACTTTGGCGAAAAAATGATCGTCAAAGCAATTACCAGTCCACCTAGCTGGTGGAGAAATATCTCACCATTTGCTCATGGTATAAAGAGCGTAGAAGATATTGTAGAGAATATAGATGCAGATTTAGCTAACGCTATAGACAATGGTAGAATATTAACAACAAGTAAAAGATGTCCAGGTATAATTAATCATTTACGGCAAAGTTTAGTAATAAAAACACCACATGATATACTAATACGCACAGGAATAAATCCCGACGAAGTACAATGGACAACTCCAGTAGACTGTATACAAGTCAGTACTCACAGTTCATCACAAACTGGAGAGGCGCCCTTCCACACGATAAAATTTATAGTACCAATTGTTTTCAAAACAGATAAACCAACTAATGTGACTATGATTGACCCTGTGTTTTATAATGACCTAGGATATCGTATCTCGCCTGGTATCTCACCAGTAGACTCTACCCAGGTATTTTTTTTAAATTTAATAACTTTATTTCCTAGAATAGAAAAGTCATATCATATAAAAAAGAATAGCATATTGGCCATGTTACAGTTTGGTTCAGCTCTAAATAAAATACAGCGCGAAGATCTTTCACAAGATAGATTAAAATTGCAGTTTGAATTACAAAGTACTATAGCGACAAATAATGGCGTTAAAGAATATTCAATTTAGATAATTATATAAGCGACCTCTACGAAAGCCATTAGGTATGTCACCATAGCATCTTTTTTCTTCACCAGTTTGACGATTATGAATCCAAAACCAGCCGCCTTTATTATTATTGTTTACAGATTTTTGCTTTCTAGTTTCTTGTGAGTCTTTATAGCCTTTTTTACCATGAACATTAAACTGATAGTAGAACTTAAGCTTTTCTGATTTAGACATACGAATATGTTTAGGATCAACAACACCATAACGTCCATTCTTTTCACCAGAGACTCCAACTGCTATTTTCTGTCTTGTCTCCTCAGAATGAGGGCCGCGCTTGAAGCTCTTGTTGACAATATTGTTAAGTACTCTCTTGTTAATCTCGCTCTCACATTCATTAACAACCTCGCACTTGTAACTTTTAACATACATCGAAGAGCGAGCCACCAACGATTCAAGCATCTGATTGGTTTCCAGCAGCTCCAATCCGCGCTCATTGCGTTTTTCAGAGGTAACTATAAGATTTTTAACAAGATTATTGTAGTAGAGGTAATACATTGATTTTATTAGATATTTTTATAAAATTGTAACTCATTGATTCAAAAGAATATTTATAGTTGATTTTATGATTTAGCTTCCATATAATAATAGTTGAATCTAAGGAGATGTGGATGAATATTGTTTTTAATAATCGTGTGAATTTAGAACTACGCGATTTATTATCGCGAGCAGCTCATTTCTATGCCGATAAGCTTGGTATAGATGAAAAACTGCAAAGCAGAATTACAATCAATATGTTTGTGCGTAAGAGTGAGTCAAGAGGTTCTTGTGAAGTGCCGTTAGGTGCACTCAATCCAAGACAGTTTGATATCATACTAGCGCCCGATGAAGACGGTGAAGTTTCTATCGTACAAACTCTTGCTCATGAAATGGTTCATCTTAAGCAGTTTGCTTTGGGTGAACTTCGCATGATGTCTCGCTGCTGTAAGTGGAAAGGCAAAAAGTGGGTTGAGAAGTCTAATGAACTAGACGACTATTATGACTCACCTTGGGAGATCGAAGCATTCGGTCGTGAAGAAGGACTCTTTTTAAGGTTTGCATTAGAATATGAAGACGAAATCACCATATAGGATACTAGTAATGGGGTTGCCCGGCTCAGGTAAGACCTACCTAGCTGAAAGACTAAAGAAAAAGCTTGAATGTGCGCACTATAACGCCGATAATATACGTGAATATGCTAACGACTGGGACTTTACTAATGAGGGTAGACTCAGGCAAGCGTATAGAATGAGAGCGTTTGCTGACTTTGAGAAAAATGTAACTGGGCAAACTGTTATATGTGACTTTGTGTGTCCGTTAGAAGAAATGAGACAAATATTTGCTCCTGATATTCTTATCTTTATGGATACAATACAAGAAGGTCGGTTTGAAGATACAAATAAATTATTTGAGAGGCCTAAAAACGAAAACATGCCTTTCAGATTCGAACATAAAGCAGCGGATGTTAACGTTGATGCTGTAGTACAATATATCCAGAAGATGGAGAACGCGAATGGCTAAAGTAGTATCTACTGTATTACATGAACCTACTAATAAAAAGACCTCTATTGGTAGAAAGAATGTTAAGAGAGCTTCTATGAACAAACATAAGAAGCGTAGTTGGAAGAAGTACAGAGGTCAAGGTTAGTGAATATTATGGAGGACACTATGTCTAGTGAAGTGTATACATTTCTTAAAAGCTTGTTAGATCCTGAGCGTTTCGGTCATGCTGTAAGTGCAGAAGTTCGAGACGAGGTTCGAGTCATACTAGGTATGAATAAAGTAGAAACCGTAGTGAGTAACAGCGCTAAAGTAGGTTTTGAGCTCGAGGAAAACTAATGAACGTTGATGTTAAAAGAGCTTTAGCAGCTTCCAAGATTAAATGGAAGACTGTTAATGATTGGCGTCAACGTCTAAATTATAAATCTAACGAAGACATGCTGTTAGACTGGATTCATGATCGTGATGCCGTTCATCGTAGAGGTCTTTTTAGACGACCTAATCCGTTTCATAAGCATGTAAGAAACTATCTAGATGTAATGGAACATCTTGGTATAGCTACTCTTGATGCTGCAATAGATCAGGGTCTTAACTTAACTAAAGAAGAATTAACTCAACTAAAAGAGGCAGTAGAAGACGAGTTCGACGATGAATAAGAAATTATTTGATCAAACATTTTGGAAAGAGTATGGCGACGAAGTATATACACGTGAACCAGCACAAGATTCGCGCAAACAAGAAAAATGGGACGAACGAGCCAGTTCTAACCGTAAAGGAGGGAAGAAAGAATACATACGGTCACTTCGTAAAAATAAACGGTCCAAGCGAGGTGATATATGGCGGTAACGATAAACCAATCTTATCATGTGGTGCACGTGTAGTTATTAGAACAGAAGCGGAGGTAGAGATATCATGAATCAAGCTATGTTAGCTAGAGTAAGACGACGTCAGCATGCTGTTAATAGTAATGCTCGTTTGCGTCAGCAAAGGCAAAACTATTTGGCAATGGTCCAAAAAAATAAAGAAAAAGAAAAGACAGATAATGATAATGCAAAAAACTGAACTTGAGTATAGTTATTTAAATAGTGGCACTTTTTTGATGCAGCTTGATGTTTCGTCTCATGATATATTTAAAGAAATATGTAGTGATGTGTCTATAATTAGACAAGATGGTATAAGAGCTGACGATTCCTTGGCCGGTCGGATAGCTGAAGAATATCAGCTCAATCAAGACCTTGTAAAAAAATATGATGATCTAATGTATGATTATTTTATTTTTTATTTACAAGAATGTGTTAAATGGAAGTTAGATTCTGAAGCTTTAGATCATGACCAAGTAAACTCTATTAAAAATTACGATGTTATTGCAAAAAATTTCTGGGTTAATTTTCAAAAATCATACGAATACAATCCTTTACATAGTCATAATGATGATCTATCATTTGTATTATATGTTGACGTACCGGAGCAAATTTATCGAGAAAGAGACGACTTTAAACCCAAAAGTCCTTTTCCAGGACAGATATCGTTTCATGAAAGCATGTATACCTTAAGACGCTTGAACGGAAGCGTCAAGGAAACCATTCTTTCACCAATGTTTGATCATAATTTATCACCAAAAACCGGAACATTGCTTATTTTTCCTGCTCACTTACCCCATGAAGTATCTGCTTTTACTTCAAATGTTGAAAGAATAACAATGTCGGGTAATGCATCGGTTAAAATTGAATTAAACCAATAAGTTATAACTCCTTGATTTCTAATGAAAAGTGAAAAAAATTGTAACTCCTTAATTTCCTTGGACTTAAAAAGTTGACTTTCTGAGTTGGTGTTCCTATAATATGTGTATATTGAAAGGAGATTGTTATGGCTATTAAGAACGATAAACTAACTGAAGAAGTATTAACTGAACTGTATCGCTTGTATGAAGATAAAGACGTAAGCTTAAACTCATTCAAAGCTCATTGCGTAGGGCTGATCGAGATGTCTAAGCAGCCCGAGCATCCTGTCAAGCGTGATATTCTTCGCGCTAGTAATAAGTCAATAATTGTATTCAAAGCTAACAGCTTTATTATGGCAGGTCATGGCTTGGGAGTTATCTAATGAGATTGGAATATCAAGAATTAATTGACCTGTACGAGAAATACAAAGATATCAAGAAATTCTCTCGTCATGGAGGTGCTCTTGACAGAGGTGATGCTGATAGCTACTATCAGCGCATTGAAGATCCTCATTACTTTGTAGGTGAAACTGGCTTTTCTGAAAGAGTGGAGATAACCGACAAAGATTCAGAAGAGTACAAAGCGTATATGATTGGTTATGAATACAACGAACGTGTTATGCGAAGTTTTAAGGATTGGGGTGAGTAATGTATAAGGTATATTTGGCCAAGCTCAAACGTGAGCATGCAAAGCCCTCTTGTGTATACAAGATTGGTATAACAGCATCTGATGATGCTCTTGACCGTTTAGACTATAACGGTCCTAACGACAGCGACTCTGTTCTTCTTAACGAAGAGTTTAACGACATTAAAGTTATGAACTCTACCTATCGTAAGTATACGAGAGAAGAAGCAGAGCGTATCGAAAAAACGATTATGGATACTATCAAAGCTGTAAAGAATGAAGAGTACTTCCATAACTGGTGGGAAGATAAGAAGTTATCTGGCATCACCGAAATGAGGGTCTGGAACTATGCTGAGGTCCAGGTAGCGTATGCTTTGATTGAGTTATGTAAGAAATGATTGAGATTTTAGATTATGTATCGCAGGCTATTATTACCTGCACAGGTTTTTTGTCATTGTATTTGATGGCATCACAGGATCCTAGAACCAGATTCTATGCTGGTTGCGTAGGAATGTTTGGAGAGCCGTTCTGGTTTTTTACCGCTTGGGTAAACGGTCAGTACGGTATTATATTGTTAGTCTTTGTTTATGGAGTAAACTGGGGTAGACTAATGTATAGTAACTACAAGGTGATGGAACGTCAACCTGGTTTATTTTCTAAAGATTGGTTAAGAATATGATTGATGCTGATACATTATTTTTAATTTTTGGTTGTATTGTTGGGTTTAGTGTAATTTTTACTGGTATCCTTGTGAAAGAGATACAGTTATATCAAGAGCGTAAGCTTTATGATAAGCATAAAGTCGAATATCGTGATGGAGATAATACATGAACAACTATGATGCTTTTACTGTAATTACTGTAACTTTACTTTTTATTATGGTAGCATTTGCTACTGCTTTTTTCTTGGATAAGAGACAACCAGAGCCAGAACAGGATACTATCTTTCAAGACGAATGCGCTATGATGGACGGTGTTGCGTTTAATGGTGCAGATGGTAGCATGTACTGTATATCAACTGATGTTGTGATAGGATAATTAGATGGGTGATGTGATTCAATTCAAAAAGAAAGAAACGTTAGAGTATAGTCCTTATACCGTAGATAAATTTACTATGACGTGGGAAAATGCCGGACTCTCTTATGAAGGCACTATCCAGACTGAATATATAATAGATCAGTTAACGTTAAACAGGATATTCGATAATGTTCAAGAAACTGTGGAATAAGTTGTTTGGAAAAAAGACCTTCGAGGTCACTATCCAGCAAGCAGGTAAAGTGCCTGTCGTATTTCATATGAAATCTATCAAGGTTCTCACGCAGACCGAGCTCAAGGGCGAAGACACTGATGAGAATACTATCAACATCGCAACGACAGAACCATTTGATTATATGGTCAAAGGCGGTTATAATATAGTTACAGTGACAGAGCCTGAACCAGATGAACCAGAAGAGACTACCGATTGATTACACGCTAGGAACACTTTTTATTGTATTTGTAATGTGGTATCTGTTGGGATGAAAAGAAGAAAGACCTACCGTTCGTTACACCAATTCTATAATGATTTACTAGAAGCCGCCGAAGAGAAGGTCGTCCATAGGAATCATTATCTCATCTTCACCAAGCGTGGAAACCAGTACATTCGCTATGGCTTATACGATGGCCAGATAACGGAACAACCCGTAACCAAGGAAGAAATACATGAAGAAGACCAAGTTTGACTCAA
>Ga0208899_1000346_pt1 | contig 33841 bp, 22 predicted proteins | sample VirMetDEL_Nov_24_FD_184518 | JGI IMG/M metagenome (GOLD analysis project Ga0208899, IMG submission 184518) | Aqueous microbial communities from the Delaware River and Bay under freshwater to marine salinity gradient to study organic matter... | ecosystem: Environmental > Aquatic > Marine >... | reverse complement strand
CTCTGTTATTGAGACACCTGAATCTTCAGTTAAATCTGTGGAGGGACATATGATAGATATGGGTTCAAAACAATATTTTGAAAACAGGAGAGAGGCTATAACAGATACTGCAAAACTTTCAGAGGAAAAAAGACAATATCCTTTTAGCTCTGAAGAAGCATTTAGAAAAGAAGGTAACACTAGTATATTTGATTTAGAAAAAATATATCAACAACTAGATTACTTGGAAGATTACGGAGAACGTTTAGTTACAAAGGGAAATTTTATATGGGCAAATGGAGTTCAGGATTCTGAGGTAACATTTAAACCAGATAAGACTGGCAAGTTTATGATAAGTTGGACTCCTTCAGTAGACGACCAAAATTTATATTACGATAAACTAAACACTCCAGGTAATAAAGAAACAATAGTTGCAGGGTGTGACCCTGTAGACCACGATACAACGACTGATGGCAGACGCTCTGATGCTGCTGCTTATGTCTTTAAAAAATTTGGAATGGATTCTGAGCACGCTCACTCTTTTGTTTGTGAGTATTTAGCCAGACCTCCTAAAGTAAAAATCTTTTACGAAGACATGGTTATGATGTGTAAGTTTTATGGTTGTGAAATATTAGTTGAGAATAATAAGATAGGACTAATAAACCATTTTAAAGAGAGAGGTTACGAAGCATACTTAATGCACAGACCTGAAAGCACACATACCAAGTTTAGTAGAAAGCAAAAAGAATACGGTGTTCCCACAACAGGAAAGGTTGTGATAAACGCAATATCAGATTCTGTTCAAGCGTACATCTATGATTTCGTAGGGTATACTGAAGATGGAGATATAGGAGTTTGTTACTTTGATAGACTGTTGAAAGACTGGTCTCAATACGAGCCAGAGAACAGAACGAAATATGATAGCACGATTGCTAGTGGATTAGCTTTAATAGCAGCTAACAAGAATGCTAAAAGAAAAGAAATAGAAAAGAAAGTGTCACAGCCTTTTGTTAGAAGGTATGATAACTCTGGTAATATGTCAAAACTAATTAGTTAAAATGTCTAAAAAACAAGGTATCTATGCTGGCTATCCAAATCCCTTAGCCACACCAGAAGAGAAGATGAATCCAGAGTATGGATTGCAATACTTCAGAAAAATGTATGCAGACTTTTCTGGAGAAGATGGAAGCCTTTACGGCTCTAGAAGAAGAAGATATATTGTCAACAGAGAGTACGCAGAGGGAATGCAGAATGTTGGCAAGTATAAAAAGCTTTTAGGAAATAATGGAGACTTATCTTATTTATCTTTAGACTGGTCTATCGTACCAGTAATACCAAAATTTGTTGATGTAATTGTTGGTGGTTTAACAAATCAAGATTACGAAATAAAATGTACTGGTATAGATAAGGTTGCGCAAGACGCTAAGATTCAAGAAGAAATGAGACTGTCAGCTAAGATGATGCTTCAAGACTTTACCAAGGACTTGGAGGTTATGACTGATATTCCTCTTGGTGGTGATGAAAAACTTCCTACTGACTCTGAAGAGTTGGAGCTACATATGCAGCTTAACTATAAGCAAGCTGTAGAAATAGCTATGGAAGAAGGTATTGACTTATGCTTCTCAATAAACAATTGGAAAGAAATATCTAAAAGAGTTATGAGAGACCTAACCGTTGTTGGGTTTGGAGCTACCAAAACTTACAGCGATAAGGATGGTGTTCATGTTAGATATGTAGACCCAGCTAATCTTGTTATATCACATTCCAACGACCCAGACTTTAGAGATATGTCTCATGCTGGAGAGGTTAAGTATTATACGATTCACGACATCAGAAAGATGGCTGGTAATCAATTTACGGAGGATGAGTACATAGAAATGGCTACGGTTTCTGCTGGAAAGTATGACAACCCAATAGATGTCCCAACTCAAAAAACATATTACAAAGGATACGAAATGTATCAGTATGATAGCTTTAGAGTTGCTGTGTTAGATGGTGAGTTTAAAACAGTTGATAATATAAGACATGAGAAAAAATATAACGCACACGGCAATTATACTTTAAATAAAAGAGACTCTAAATACAAGCTACCTAAGAAATCTAGATACAAAAGAGAGATGCTAGACAATCCTGTGGAGATGATTTACAAGGGTAAGTATATTATTGGAACTGAGTTTATATTTGATTATGGTAGAGCTGATAATATTATAAGACCTAAATCTAACAAGAGTAAGGTTAGAATGTCTTATGCTGTTTACATGCCAAACCAAATAAACTTAAACAACAAATCTCTTGTTGAAAGAATGATGCCTTTTGCTGACCAGATTCAGATAGCACATCTTAAAATACAACAACTAATTGCTAAGGCTAAACCAAAGGGAGCTGCTTTTGAAATAGGCTCTCTAGAAAACGTAATGCTTGGAGATGGTGGTGAGTTTACTCCACTAGATGTTCAAGATGTTTACGAAGCTACTGGTAATATTTATTACCGCATGCAGCAGGAAGATGGCAGCATGGGTAACCCAAATCCTATACAGGAACTATCTGGTGGTATTGGTGGGGCTCTTAATGAGTTGATGGCTATTGTTAATTATAACATGCAGCAAATTAGAACGGTAACTGGTGTTAACGAAACTAGAGAAGGTGCTGCCCCAGATAAGGAGGCTTTGGTTGGTGTTCAGAAGTTATCACTACTTGCTTCTAATAATGCTACTAGAGGATTAAATCAAGCATACCTTTCTATTATGGAAGGCTCAGCAAAGTCTGTTGCTTTAAGAATACAACACTTTGTTAAGTATAATAAAAACTACATGGGATATATTAATAACATTGGAGACATGAACCTTAAAGCTATTGAGGTTACTGCTGATGTTCACCCTCATGATTTTGGAATTATTATAGAAGCTTTACCAGACGAAGAAGAAAAAGCATTATTAGAAAATAACATTCAAATGTCTTTGTCTCGTGACGAGTTAAGAATAGAGGATGCGATTATGCTTAGAACAATAAAGAATGTTAAGCTGGCTAATCAAATGCTTATACTAAGAAGAAAGAAGTATAACGAGGAAAAGATGGAAATCGCTCAGCGTAATTCTGAGATGAACGCACAGATTCAAGAGAGAGCTGCTGCTGCAAAAGCACAGTCTGATGCTCAAATAGAGCAAGTTAAACTTCAGGCTAAACAAGCGGCAATGCAGGCTGAGTTCCAAATGAAGGAAGCGTTTGCTCAAGCAGAGCACCAAAGAGAAATGGAAAGAATCAGAATGTCTGGAGATATTAAAACTGAGCATATAAAAGTTGCAAGCTCTGACATAGATGCTGACTTAACTAGAATAAGAAAAAGATAATTTTGTTTTTATTAACATAATTGTTAATTTTGCAAATCGAATACTAATTTAATATATTTTAATTATGGCTGGAATTGAAGACCAGATTGCCAAAAGCCTTGGTATGAATATCAAGGAAGAGGCAGAAACTAATAACAATGCGGAAGCACCTCAAGCTGAAGGGGCACCAGTTGAAAATACTGAAAAAGCACCAGAAGTCGCAGATGCTACGCAAGAACAAAACGTTCCTACAAATACTGAATCACCTTCAGAGAGTGAGAGCCAAGCTCCAGTTCCTAGTTTTGATGAGTTGCTATCCGAGAAGAGTGGCGGCAAATACAAAACTTATACTGAACTTGAACAAGCTTTATCAACACCAAAACAAGATAGTCCAACGTTTGCTAACGAGCAGTTGCAAAAACTTAATGACTATATTGCTCAAGGTGGAGATTTAAAGAACTTTTTAGAAACTCAACTTAAGGATTATTCATCCATGTCAGAAATGGAGTTGGTTGTTGAAAAAATGATGTATGATGACCCAGACCTGACTAAAGATGAAATAGAACTTTTGTTGCAAGACAAGTTCAAACTCAATGAAGACGACTATACAGAAAGCCAAATTAAACTGTCTAAGATACAACTTAGAAAGGAAAGCAAGGCTGCTAAGGATTTCTTCAATAAGTTTCAAAAGGAAAACGAAATACCTAAAGCTGTAAAAGATAGAGAAGCAGAGAGTGCTGCACAACAGCAACAAGCTCAACAACAACAAAAAGAGTGGGAAACTACTCTTGATAAAGAGCTTACATCTCTAAACACTTTAGACTTTACACTGGGTGATGATAAAAGTTTTTCTTACAAGATTGATGATAAAGTAAAGAGTGAGATTAAAGATTCTCTTCAATACATAAACAATTTTTGGAACAGATACATTAATGAAGATAAGTCTGTTAACTATCAGTCTCTACTGAAAGACATGGCTCGAATCCACGCTGGAGATAAGCTTGATGCTTTTTTAGCTTCACAAGCTTCTTCACGAGGTAAAGAGGAAATGTCTCAAGAGCTTGATAATCCAACATACAATCCTTCTAGTAAAGATGCTAAACCTGAACAAGCAAGTATGAGACAGCAAGTTTGGAATGAATTAAACAAGTAATTATTATTTTTAAAACTATTTTATCATGCCTTATACACAGAGCGGATTATTAAATGCGTCTCCTACAGCTTACAAAGCGGCTACGACTCAGAACTACGTTTCTACGTTGTCTATTCACAAGCCTGAAGTAACTGAGGAGTTCGTACAACGATACGGAGACCAATCGTTAACTGGTCTTTTAGATGCAATGGGAGCAATGGTTCCTGCTGCTAACAAGAAAGTTCAACACTGGGAAGAAGACTTTATTCACCAGTTTGCAATTTCTCATGCTTCAACTGTAACAGTTAACCCTTCTTCTACTGGAGATAAGTGTGTTGTTACTTTAGATGCAGCATATGTACAGAGTAGCTCAAGCATTTTCAGAGTAAATGACATTGTTGAGTTTACTTCTGGTCAGGTAGGTATTGTAACAGCAGTTGCTGCTAACGGTACTACTTTTGATGTTTATCCTTTAACTGCTTGGACTAGTACAACTGGTACTGATGTTTGTGCTGTTGGTACAAGAATTATCATCACTGGTAATGCTTATAACGAAAACGTAGGTCAGCCTGACTCTATGGTTTCTAAGCCTTTAGCATACGAAAATGACATGCAGATTCTTAAGGAGTCTTATGTTGTTTCTGGTTCAGAGATGACTAACATCATTTACTTTGAAGTACAGAATCCTGAGACTGGAGAGTCTGGGTACTTATGGTACATCAAAGGAGAAGCTGACAGTTACAAGCGTTTTGTAAACTACTGTGAGATGCAAATGTTACTAGGTCTTAGAACTACAAACACTGACGCAACTTTCCTTGCTGAAAGTGCTATTGGTGATGGGTTCCAAACTTCTGAGGGTCTATTAGACTTTATTGAGAATGGTGGTAACGTACAAAACTACAACCAACTAACTGGTTTCAACTTATCTGACTTCGATGCAATGGTAAGAACTTTATCTAAGAATCGTGGAGCTCGTGAGAACTCTATCTTCTGTGGTACTGACTTATCTTTAGCTATTGATGATGCAGTTGCTTCTATGTTTGCTGGTGGCGGTGTTTCTTACGGAGCATTCTCTGGAATGGAAGAACTAGCTGTTGCTTTCGGATTCAAATCATTTATGAGAGGTGGATATACTTTCCACAAGAAAACTTATGACCCATTCAGCTACGCTGGAATGTTGGGTGCTGATGGTTTCAAATACTCAGGATTAGGATTCTTAGTACCAGGTGATATGGGAATGGATGCTCAAACTCGTGAGCGTATCCCTGCACTACGTGTACGTTACAAAGAAGCTGGTGGCTACTCTCGTGAGATGGAGCACTGGTTCGAAGGTTCTGCTGGATTAGCTACTCCTACGAGTGGTAATGACCAGTTAAGATGTAACTATCGTACTGAGCGTTGTTTCGAAGGTTTCGGAGCTAACCGATTCATGTTAATCAAGAAAGCGTAAGCTTTTAAATATTCGAGGGGAGGGACTAACCTCCCTCCTCTTTTTTTTAATTTAATTTAATACATAATAAAATGAAAACTATAAACAAGCCTATTGTATTTAGGTTATTAAAGCGAGCAGAAAAGCCTTCAACCGAAGGTAGACATTACCCATTAAGTTTTAGATTACCATCTTCAGACCAAGTTTATGATGAGGGTGCTGGTAGAGCTAGAGTTATTCGATATGCGATTGGAGAGCAAAGTGTTTTTCAAGATGAGCAAAAGAATGAAAGACCAATTATTGGAGATGTTATTTTTAGTAATGGTACTATCATAGTAGACAGAAGAGAAACTTTATTGTTAGAGTATTTGACAAAAAGTAACTATTATCAGTCTAATCCTAATAGGATGCCTAATACGACACCACTCTATGATATTATAGACAATAGCGTTAATGCTGAGTCAACTGTTAATAATATTGAACTTGAGCATACTGCTGTAGATATTGCTCTTAAGATGACACCTCAGCAGTTGGTTGCCTATTGTGATGCTGCTGGATTGGATTCAAACAGAAGCATGTATGAACTTAAGCATGATGTATTAGCACTTGCTAAAAGAAACCCTCAAAAGTTTTTAGAGTCTGCATCTAATCCTTTAACTGATATGAATCAGATTATTAAGGATGCTATAAAGTTTAAGATTATCTATATGAATAAGACTAAGCGTGAGTTTGGGTTCTTAAATGGAAAAGATAAAGAAATGATTACTGCTGTACCTCAGGGTCAGGATATGATGGAATACTTTGTTGAGTATTGCATGACTGACGAGGGAGCAGAGGCTTACGAGGTTATTTCCTCTAAGATTGAATCAATGATGTAATATACATTTTACTAGATAAGAGAGGGGCTTTTGCCCCTTTTTTTTATGTTAATTATTTAGTATATTTGTAGATTGATAAATAACGCTTCATTAACAGCTAATGGCTATAGATACAAAAAAACTTTATGACTTTGTTCAGTTCGTTGCTAACAAGGAGCAAGCTGGGTTTATTACTACTGAAGAATTTGAGCAAGCTGCCGACTCTGCCCAGCTAGAATTAATTAGAGATAGATTAGGAAATCCAAACTCAACTCAGCCAGGTAGACCTGTACCTATGGGTGGTTATGGAACGTCTCAGTTAATTACAGACGACCTAAATACTTTAATAACTCATAAGCACTACGATAGTGCTGCGGTAACACAATATAACACTTTTGAAGGATTTGATATGGGAAAGGTTGCCCTACCTAGTGGGTTCCTTTACTTATTAAATGTTAATTCTAAAAGTACCCTTGGATATGCAGACCGAGGACCAAGACCTGTTAAAATTGTTGACGTTCAAGAGTTCAATGCTGTTATGGATAGTGCTCTGTTTAGACCAACTATGGACTACCCCTATGGATTTATAATGGAAGAAAGTATTATGGTTTTTCCACAGGCTGGTGCTATAGACGTAATGTATATAGCAAGACCTTTTCAGCCAACATTAATAGAATCAATAAACTCTACAACAGGACTAATAACCGTAACAACTGGAGCGTCTGTAAATTTGCCTGACACTTTGTTTAACGAAATGGCTTGGAGAATTTTGTCTTTATTTGGTCTTAACTTAAGAGACGCACAAATAACGCAGTATGCTGAGGGTCAAGAAAAAGAAGTAATGTAATATGTATACTAGAAGAGAATTAGGGGAAATGGCTCTAAGAAGAATACTTGGAGGAGCAAGAAAGCCTGAGTTTAACTTAGACATTCGAGAAGTAATGATTGCTGTTGACCAAGAAAGAGATAGACAGGTTGGGGTTTATTATAAAAGAAAGATATTAGCTGGAGACAGACAGATAGAGGGTGATGTATTAAGTAACTACGTTATACCAAAAGCTTCTATGACAGAAAAAATAATTGAAGTTGGAACAACAGCAAACAGATACTATGTTATAAAGCTTCCGTTTAAAGTTATATCTCTTCCATATGATATGGGCTTATATGAGATTGCTGATGAAGAAAATCATTTGGTAACTTTTAACAGAAAGCCTTCAGGTTTTAATAGTTTATATTCTTCAACAGTTGCCAACTCCGCAATAGGTTCACTAGACTCCTACTTTGAGTCAAGTAAAATTGGAAGCTGGAGTCTTGATGGAAATATCTTGAACCTGTGGTATCCAACAACCAGCGTTCCTACTGAAGGTATAAGAATAAAAGCACTGACATCACTTCAACGTCAAAGAGATTATGAATATACTGCTTACTCATCTGGTACAACTACCTACCCTAACACTGCTGTAAATCAATTTCCTGGGGGGACATCAACGTCAACTACTGAGTTTCAAACTTGGGCTGACTCTAGCGGTGGCACTGATAACGTTGAGTTCGAGTATAAGATACCAGCAGAGATTGTTGCTGATGTTATAGATGCTGTTGTAGCAAGATATACACCACAAAGACCTTATGATACAGTAATAGATAATACAGAAAGAGTATAATGGCGAAAAATTTTATAGCAATAGATGATGTTATTCGCTCTCTTTTAATTCAAGAGGGAGATGAAACTACACATAGACTTTTTTACTACAGAGATATAGCCTTAAGAGGTGTTAAGGAATTAAACTTTGATGTTGTAAGAAATATAAAGACAGTAGAATTAACTCTTAATGCAAACTTAAATGTTACATTGCCTTCTGATTTTGTTTCTATATCTAGAGTTGGTGTTTCTAAAAGCGGTATGATAGCTCCAGTTGGTCAATTAGATGATATTGATTTACAAACAAATCAAGGTGGAGTTACTGGCGTTAGCAACACCTACACTATACAGTGGATTGATGAGTATAGGAACGGAGAAAACATGGGGGGAATCTTTGGTTTAGGTGGTGGTCAAAATAGATTTGGTTACTATAGATTTGATATGGAATCTAATACTATACAGTTTGATGCTGGATTTGCTGAGTCAACAATTATTCTTGAATATATTAGCTCAGGAATTGATATAAATCAAGCTGTAACAAATGAAGATATATATGGTGCTGTAAATAATGCAACGCAAATACATGTGTATGCAGAAGAAGCTCTTCGTGCTTATATGTATTGGAAAGGATTACAAAGAAAAAGAAATGTTGCAGCCAATCTAAAAGAGGCTGCTAGACGTGACTGGTATAATGAGAAGCGCATTGCTAAAGCTAGAATGAAAGCGTTTACTAAAGACGAAGCAATTCAAGCGGCACATAAGAATCATTATCAAGCTCCTAAATTCTAAAATCGTATGGCTCAAGAGAAAAAAAGGTTTTTCGGTGGAATGGATTTTGATACCGAGAATAGATTTGTAAAGGAAGGTGATTATAGGGTAGCTGTTAACATGAAGACCTCTGGAGAGAATGATGCTTTAGGGGTTTTAGAAAATATTGTTGGCTCTGAATTTATAAGCAATACAGCAACTATTTCTTTTGAAACAAATAATAGTATATCAAAAAATAACTCAATAACTATTCCTTCTGTCGCTAGAGTTGTGGGAAAATATAGAGATGAGGTTCACGATAGAATTATTTACTTTATTGCAAATGGTCCATCAAATAGTAATACTGGAAGTATACTAGAATACTCTCAAAAACAAAATGCCATATCTGTTATTGTTGATTCTTACGCTTTTAATTTTTCATTTGAAGAATTGATTACTGGAATTAATGTGGTTGCTCATGATGAGCCTTGGGCTCCTGATGGATTGCTTTATTTTACAGATAACAGAAATGAGCCTATAAAAATAAATATAGCAAAAGCAAAACTAATTAGCAGTGTAGCTTCTGCTAAACTTACCAATCCAAACGCATCTAATGCTACATATTTTTCAGCACATCATCAATATGGTTTTTCAACTACTATTGAAAGCTCTAATGGTTACGTTACACTAACAGACCAAATAATAAAGGTTGTTAAGTTTCCTCCTGTCTCACCTCCTGGAACTAAGTTTGGGACTGACAATACATTTTTAAACAATCAGCTAATACAAAACCAATGGCAGTTTAAGTATAGATATGTATATGATGACAAGGAAAAGTCAGCTTGGTCACCTATTTCAAAAACAAGAACCACTGCTGTCGGCACAAGCATAAATCAAGAAGACCTTACTATTGATAATTTTTTAGAGTTAGAGTTTAATTCAGGAACAAAGGAGGTTAGATTTATTGAGTTTGCTGCTAGAAAGAAAAATAACAATACAGACTTTTTTTTAATAGACTCCATACCAACTTATTATTTTTCAAATACTACAACAGATAAGAACAAATATGTTTATAATGGAACATGGACTGGCTCACCATCTAATGTTCATGTTACAACTGTTAATACTGATTTTTATTATAGATTTTTCAACAATAAAACATATAGCAATATTGACTTAAAGCAATCTGTAAAGCCTTTTGATGACGTTCCTTTAAAAGCAAAGTCTCAAGAAATTATAGATGGTAACAGATTGGTTTATGGTAATGTTGAAAACGGAAGAGATGGCGTTGCTACAAATGTTGCAATAATGGACTTCTATAAGGGCAGTGAAGTTGTTGGGCAAGGAGATGTTGTCATAACTAGTTCTATTCCAGCTTCAAGTGGGAGCGGTTTATTGCAAAATCATAATGGTCAAAATAGAGTCATGCAAAGATTTCATATTGACTTTGATTTTTCAGCAGCAGTAAGTGGTGGTATTTTAGCTGCCGACACAAGCGTGTCTATGGTTGTAAAAAGTTTTGGTTTTTTTGCAGGAGCATTTCGTGGAGACACAACTTCTGGCAGCGTTAGCGGAACTGGTTGCTCGATAGCAGGCGCACTTGAGTTTCAGTCGTACTTAACGAATATTCCAGCAGGTACAAGTGAAAATAATTTTTACACTTATATAAAAAATCAACTTACATCAGACTACCCCACCGTTGACACCATTCTTCCAGGTTCATTTGGTGTAAACCCGAACTGGAGCGGCTATGGGATGGGCTCATCTCCTTGGTCGGTAGTCTCAGGAGATAATAATTCTAATTGGAATGCCTGGTCTCCTGGAAGCTCTGGAAGCAATGTGCAACAAGCTTTAAATTCAGGTGATGGTGTTCTTTGGAAAGTTATTACTAATGGAGTTAGATTGCAATTTGGTGTTACAACTAATGATACATTTGGAGGTTTTACTAACGCTCAATTTGCAGCGTTGGGTATTAACTTTGAAGACTTTCCTCTTGCCTCTACTTTTCTTAATAGTACAGGAAGCTTAACTAGTGGATACTTCCCACTAAACCCAACCACTATACCTGGGTATGCACAGGGGCAGGAAACTATTTGGAATAGACAGAGTGGTCACGTTTTTAACGAAACCCAAACCATTTTAGGAAACTGTTGGAATGACCTGGGTGGTAACAGTGGTTATCTTTATAATAATGGAAAGCAACTATTACAACTTGGTCTGGAAACATTTGCTCTTCCTAGTCAGAACACAGGTCCTATGGGATTTAAGTCAAATACCTATCATAGCTTTGGTATAGTTTATTATGATGATGCAAATAGAAGTAGTGCTGTTTGCCCTATACATGAAGATAAGTTTATACCAGCAAATGCAGACAGAGCAACAAACATCACTTTTCATGCGGCTCATCTTAAGTTTGAAATAAAACACTCACCTCCATCTTGGGCTACAGGATGGCAATTAGTTTATAGTGGAAATAGAAATGTTGAAGATTCTTGGAGATATAGAATTTTAAAGGTTGAAGACACTGGAAGCAAATTTGTTATGGATGTTACTACCATATCAGATACTTTTTCGGAAGGTGGTCAGACCTCTAAAGAGTATGATTTTGCGGAAGGTGATAGAGTTTTGTTTATTGAGCATGACGGAACACTTTTAAGTTCATCTGCTAATTTTAAAATACTTAGTGTAGAGCCTGGAGGTTCAAGTAATTATAGATTTATTATAGATAATAAAATTTCTCTTATTGGTCCAGGTACGGCTGAATTTTTTGAAGATGCTTTGGTAGAAGTTTTTAGACCAAGGAAAGATGTTGATGATGATGATGTTTTTTATTACGAAATAGGAGAAAGACATCCTATTGTGTTTGATAGTGGTGACTCAGAATACTATCATAATGTTTCTGAAGCTACGTCATATACTGACTTAAATCTTTCTGATGGGACTGCTAATCAAACAGTCACTAATGCAAATCAAACAGCTATAGACACGGCTGGCTCTGGTGCTATTTTATTTATTGATAGAGGTGATGTTTATCATAGATTAAGACCTACTTTTGGAAGCACTGTATTAGATTACGTGGAAGACTTTCAGGCTTCTGATTATTTCTCTTCTAAGAACTGGGATTCAGGGAGAACTAATGTTATAAATCCACAATACCGACAAACGGTAAGACCATCTACTGTTTTTTATAGCGACCCACTAATTGCTAATACAAACATAAATGGCTTAAGCTCTATTTTCCCAGACGATACTTACGAAGAGTTTGATAAGTCTTATGGGTCTATACAAAAACTACACTCTAGAGAAAATCAATTAATTATTTTTCAAGAGGATAAAGTTTCTAGGGCTCAGGTAAATAGAGATATTGTAACCACTGGTAGTGGAGACCAAATACTTACAGCTCAAGGTGCTGTTATATCTCAAGCTATTCCTTACGCTGGAGAGTATGGTATTTCTACAAATCCAGAATCTTTTGCAGAGTATGCTGAAGTATTATATTTTACTGACTTACGAAGAGGCGCAGTTCTTAGGCTTTCTCAGAATGGTATCACACCAATATCTGAGTATCAAATGAAAAACTACTTTACTGATTTTTTCAGAATACTAAGTAGATATGATTTGACTGATAATGCTAGAAGAAGAACTAAGATTTATGGTTCTTTTAATCCTAAAGATAAAGAGTATATGCTTTGCCTAGACAGGTTTGATGCTTACACTATATTTGAGCAATCTCATACTCATGGCTCAGATAATCTCCTTAACGAAGCTAGAGAGGGAGCTTACTTTGATAATTTTGGAATAAGAAATACCTTTTCATCAAATACCCAAGCACAAAGTATTACTGATTTAAAAAGAAAAGAATTAGCAAAAAGAACTGTTGTGTTTAGCGAGGGTGCTAATAGGTGGACTTATTTTATGGATATACATGGAATGTGTGAGTATTTAAATAGCGAGGTAGTTCATTTTTCTCCAACCATGAGTTCTGCGAGTAACGCTTGTCCTTTAGGAGGAACCCATTCTGGTGGACTTCTTTACGTGTTAAGAAGAGAAGATTTTGATACATCATTTAATCCAGAAAATTATGGCGAGTTTTATTCACAATCAACATCAACTACAGAGCCTTCTACAAATGGTAAGAATATTGTAACATCTTCTGTAATTAATGTTAGCAACACAGAACCTTCACTAAACAAAGTGTATAACGCAATAGGTTTAGAGTGTAACGAGACCCCGTTATTGTTTGAGATACAGAATAACTATAGACAGTATAGCAAGATATTTACCTCTTACTGGAAGGAAAGAGAGAACTTTTACTACTCAAATATATACGGAGACATAAACAGCTTTAGTGCTTTTGATTCTACTAATCAGTTAGCTGGAATGATAAACGGAGAAAGAATTAGGTCTACAGATGCAACCATGAGAACATCATGGAGAACCAATACCTACCTAAGGCTTCATGCTATCAATGTTGGGCTAACCGCTAGTCAAAAGTCGGGGGTTGTATAATTTGTAATTTAAAACTAAAAAGATTAATTTTGTAAACTATGGCAATACCAATGATAATAGGAGGGGTTCAAGCAGCAATGGGTGTTGGACAAGCTGTTGCTGGTTTTATTCAAAAGAAGAATTTAACTAGACCCCAATATCACATACCACCAGAAATAGAGAAGAATATGAGTGAAGCCGAGCTTATGTCATACTATGGTATGCCAGATGCTCAAAAGGCTGAATACATGCAGAATATTCAAAGAAGCACACAAGGTGCTCTTAGAGGTATTTCTGACAGAAAGGGTGGTATAGGAGCTGTATCTGTAGCTCAGCAAACACAGCAAGATGCTTACATGAATCTTCTTTCTGCTGATGTTCAGCAAAGAATGCAGAATATACAGACCGCACAAAGCATGAGACAAACAATGGCTCAGTATAGGGATAAAGCTTTTGAGATAAATGAAATGCAACCATATGAGCAAAAGTATGCCGAAGCTCAGTCATTAATTGGTGCTGGTATGCAAAACTTTATGGGAGGTCTTCAAACTGTTGGTCAGGCAAAAATGCTTGAAGATGCTGCTGGTTTAGGAGGTGAATCAAAGTCTTTTGGACAGACTGCTGTAGGTGGCTTCTTACAAAATCAAATACAAAATATTCAAAACAGGAGAGCTATAAGAAATACAGATTTAGGCTCGATGGGTCCAGTTGTTGATAATCCCCTTATTAATAATCAAATGAGTATGGCTAATCAACAATTTGCAGGAAGTTCAGCCCCAGGTCCTTTTGATGGACTAAACGCTGTTAACGTTCCGATAACTACAAGTTACGGTTTATAAGATTAGTTATGGCAAAAATGAGTGACAACCTAATAGGCTATGGTGCAGCACAAGTATTTGATACTAGCCGCTCTGTAAATGCTTATAAATCAGCTTTAGCAAAAAAAGAAAAGGATGCGAAAGCCGATGATGAAAAGTTTCTTAAATCTTTATCGGTTGACTCCAAAGGAGTTCGTGCTGTTGATGTTCCTAGATTTACTGAAAAGTATAATGAGTTTATGGAGTGGTCTGCTAAAAATCAGGTAGACCTTAAGAACCCTTCTAAAAACCCAGCAATATTTCAACAATTTCAAGTTAAAAAGAATGAGTTGTTGCAAGACGTTGCTATGTCTAAGCAAGCTCAAGCTACTCATAATACAATGAGTGACACTATATTTAAGGGTAGAGAGGAGTTTTACAACTCATCTAATGTTAAAGGAGCAAACACACTTCATGAAACATCTATATATGATGATGGATTCCAGGGTGCTTTATCGTTTCAGCCAGGAAGAGACACAAATGCTGCTCTTGCAGCAGTACCTGTTAAAGACCTTCATACAGAAACAACATATGAAAACGAGCAAGGTGTTAAAACAAAAACCTTTAAGATAAAAGAAGACGCTTTAGATAATGCTGTGGATTTATTCTACAATCAATATCAAATGGAATATGAAAATGATTTTGATACAGAGAAAGAAGCTAGAGATTTTATAAAGAAAAATATTAAGGGAAGAATTAAGCAGGATTATCAACTTACCAGAGAGGGTGATGGAGACTTTAATCTTCAGTTTGGTAGCGGAGGTAGAGTTGGAAAGATTGCTTACGACTTTGAGGAGCTTGACTCTCAAGCAGCTACGGATTTATTTGCTGATGAAAATTTATTCACCCCTATTGGAAGAGGCAAAGGACCCTTATTGAATCCAGAAGGTGGTCAGGTTTCTAATTTAAGAAAGATTGATTTTTCAACTGGTACATCAGAAACAAAGCCGATAACATTTAGAGATAAAGACGGAACAGATTACAAAGATGTAATTCCTCAGTCATTTATTATTGATAATGAAGGCAATCAATATATGAGTTTTTATAAGGATGCAAAAGCATTAACTACTAGTGAAAAAGAAACTCTTATTTCGAATAAGAGAAGTGAACTTATTTTGGATAATATAAGTCCAGAGGAAGCTACAAAACAGGCTGAAGAAGCTGTTAACGCTTTAGATGGAAATGTAATGATATTTACTGATAAGATACCTAAAACTCAAATCAATACACATTACAACTTCTTGTACAACACACTGGAAGAGCGTGGTTTGTTTAAGGGTACAGCTAAACCACAGCAAACAGAAGAAGAGGTTGAGACCAATAACGACCCCTTAGGATTAAACCTTTAATAAAAAAAAGAATGTCTGATAAATTAAGTGCAGAAGCTTTTGCTAAAAAAATTAAATCTAAATATCCTCAGTATGAAAATGTTGAGGATAATGCTTTAGTAGAAAGTATTTTACAAAAATATCCCAGCTATTCTGAGCAAGTAGATTTTAAAAAAAAAGAGGAGTCTTTACCAGAATCTACAGATACATCTGCTCCATTAGAATCAGAAACCCCTTCTACAGAGTCTAGTGAAATGACTACTGAAGAAGCCAAATCTATCGCAACAGATGAGGCTTCTAAAAGTTTGTGGAGACAATTTAGTGATTGGACTGTTGAAACTACCGCTACTTTTGCAGGTGGTGTTGCTAGTTTATTAGGTGATGATACTGGCGAGCAGGCTGCTAAAAATGTTCTAAAGTCTGAAGCTGAAAGAAAAGAAAAAGTAAAGGCTGCACAAAAAGCAGTTGAAGCAGACATAATAGCTAATCCAGAATCTAGTGTTGAGCAGTTTGATGTTTTACAAGGTCAAATAGAATCTTTAAAAAGACAAGACACAAATCTCCCTTTTGACTCTGATAACACAGTGGACCAAAAAATAAAAGAGCTAGAGGCTCAGAGAGATATGATGACTCCTGGTGTTTCAAAAATAAAAGACGCTAACTGGTTTAACTCAAATGTATTAGGCGCAACTGAAGAGACTGCAATATATCAACCAACAGGAAGTATTGAAGATGCAGAGACTGGTGAAGACTTAGGTTCCGTAAAAGGTTCTGATGATGATATTTTTTTAACTACTTATAAAAGATTTTTAGAAGAAACTAATCCTAAGAAACTAGAAGAGTATAACGTAAAGACCTCTGCTTTAGAGGAAGAAGCTAAAGACAAGCAGAAGTTTAGAGAAATGGTTAGTGAAAGGGGTGGTAAAGTTGATTTTGTTTCTCAAGAAGAAAAGTTATTAGATAAAGCTAAGTCTGATTTTGAAATAGACGCTAACAACTGGTACAATCAACAAATTAATACTTCTTTAGAGTTAGCTAAAAATAAAAAAAGAATAGACCCTGAAACTGGTGCAGAATACACTCTTCAAGAAGTGATTAATGAGTCTGATAATTTGACAAAAAATATTAAAGACTCAGAAAAAACTTTAGTTGATTTAGATAAAAAGATAAAAAATAAAATAGAAAGTTCTACATCAGCGTCAGAATCTTTAAAGTCTTCTATGCAAAATGAGTTTAACTCTGAAGCTGACAAGATAATCTCCTCTTATCAAGAGATGGCTAATAATGCCACAACTCAAGAGGAGTTAGATAATATAAATAATAGGCTAAAGTCGGATATTGCTAAGTTAGAGATAGATGTAACAGCTAAGTATTCTCCTAGATTTAATGATATACGTGATGAAATAAATACGCTAAATAGACAAAGAGCTTCTACATACGATAAGTATAAAGTTTCTGTAGATTCTTTTAATAATATTATTGGCTCTGATGATTTTGTAGAGTATAAAAATATTATTTCTAATTATGATAATGTTTACCAAAACACAGAAGATATAATAAAAAAATATCCAGAAGCATTGAAAAGAAAACAAGAGCTTGAGGATAAACAAATAGAGTTAGACATTACTAGAAGGGAGAGGCTTAAAGGAGATGTTGGGGCTACTGTTAAGTCTGTTTTGAATTATGTAAACAGGAAGGGCTCTCAGTATGCTGAAAGCTTATTAACTCTTGGTAGAACAGCTACTGCTGGTGATGACTATGACGTTTTAGAAAAACTTGGAGATTTGGTTGAATACAATCTGGAAGATAATCAAGTTCAGTCTTCTAGCAATGAAAGAGCTTTGGTTGAGAAGGTTGTTCCTTTTTCAGATTTTAGATTAACCTTAGATGATAATGGAGAAGTTGTTCAGGTTAGAGATAAGGATGGTTATAAGGTTAGAAATACAATGACATCTAAAAAGGTTATTGCTGATTTTTTAAGCATTCCTGAAGATGAAAGACCAAAAGAAGTTACGGAAGTAAATGATGATATTTTATTTACAAAGTTTGTAGACACATCTGTTGATATGGCTGCTTTAATATATGGTGGTCAGTTTGCTACAAAATCCTTATCTGCTTTAAGCAAGTTCAATAAGTTTAACAAAATTGCTGGTCTTACCTCTGCTGGTTATGTTTTTGAACACAACAGTCTTTATAATGAAGCTGTTGAGCAGGGCATGTCTAAAGATGATGCTGGTAAATTTGCTATGGCTGGTGCTGCAATTATAGGTTCGTTGGAAAACTTAAGTCCTGGAGATGCTATATTCGATGGTGCTGTAAAGAAAAAAATAGCAAAAGATTATTTAAAAATACTAGCAAAGGGTAAAGCAACAAGAGGTGACGTTGCTAGGGTTATTGCTAGAAATGTTTCTACTGAAATAAAAAAAGAAAACATACAGGAGATTTCTCAAACAGTTGCTGACAGAGTTGTTAAGGCTTCAGCTAACTCTATATTAGGCAATGATTATTTTGATGTGGAGATAAGTAAAGAGGAGCTTTTGGAAACCGTCATATTGACAACTTTAAGTACGGGGGCTTTAGCTGGAAAAACTCAAACTTCATCTCAAAAAATTTCTACCCTAGAATCAAACGCTTTATATACTGCGGCTAAAAATAAAGACCAAGGCAAGATGTTTCAGAAACTTGATATGATGGTTGAGGATGGAACTATAGAGCAAGACGCTGCTGATAGTGCTAAAGAGTCAATTATTGAGGCTAAAGATTTATTCTCTAAGCTACCAGAAGGAAAGTATACCCCAGCAATGGAAAGTCAAATACTTGAGTTACAGTTACTTAAGAACAAAGCCTTGAAGGAGCAAAAGTCTTCTGATGCTGTATTTGGAAAGCAATATGAAACAACTGTAAATCAGATTGATAAAGAAATAAATGCCATCATAAACTCTAAGTCACCAAGATTATTTTTTAATGAAAGAGTTGAGAACCTAAATGTAGAAAAGGCTCCTAAACTATCTCAGTTAAATCAACAATACATATCTGGTGAAATAACTCAAGAGCAGTATGATGCTAAGCTTAAGTCAATAGTTAACCCAAGTAAGGGTGTTGTTTTAGATGCAATACAAAGCTTTGGAGAAAAGATTGGTAGAAAGTTTAGTAAAAAGCAGGCTCTTCAACCAATAAGCATTCAGAAGGGAATTGCTATAGCTGATGCTTACGAGGCAATGCAAAGCAACCCTAATGATACAGAGGTTAAGCAAGCATACGATGCTTTTAAGCGAGAAACAAAAGAGCAGTTTGAACACTTCCAATCCTTAGGGTTTAAGTTTATACCTCAAAAAGAAGGTCAGGCTTATGGTACTTCTAAGGAAATGGCTGATGATGTTGCTGATAATAAGACCCTTAAGTTTTCACCTACTGAGAATGAGTTTGAAACTGGTGACGCTTCTGTGGACCACCCACTATTAGAAAAAACAGGAATTGTTGTTGATGGGTATGAGCTATCATTTAATGATATGTTTAGAGCTGTTCATGATATGGCTGGTCACGCTGCTCATGGATTTCAGTTTGGACCACTAGGTCAAACAAATGCTTATCTTGGTCACGCAAAAACTTACAGCCCTTTAGCTCAGAGAGCTTTATTCTCAGAAACTATGGGTCAAAATAGTTATAACAACTTTGGCTCTCATCTTAGAAATGAAGATGGAAAAATACCAAAGAAGGGAGAGGCTGGATTTGTTCCTTTGTCTATGAGACCTTACGCTCCGCAAAAAGCTGGTCTGCTTCCTGTTGAGTTGATGACTGATGTTGAGGCTCAAAGAAGAGTTCTTGATACTCCTTTCCAAGACTTAGTCCTTAACAACTTAGATGTAGAGCTTGACAATATTCTTGCTAAGATTGAAAATCAAGAAGACCTTACAGAGAAAGATATTGATGACGCTAAAAAATATCTAGACCAAATATTTGACCAGGTAATAAATTCTAATATAACTCAGCAAGGAAAAAATATTGTAGCACAATATCTTGAGCTTGTTGAAAATACCATTGATAATTATGAAAACATCATTACTACTAAGACTGTCACAGTTGTCGAAACCAAAGTTGGAACGTACGCTGAGAGAGGTGCGATTAAGAAAAGAGTCTCAGAATACTCAAAACAAGTCAGACCAGCAAGAGAAAGGCTCGTTGGAAGGATAGTTCAGGTTGAAGGCTTAGAGCTTCCAGAGGGAAGTGTAGCCGTTATTAACCAAGATAATGACGGAGTATTCATTGAGGTTGTAGACCGAGAAAGTGGAACTAGAAGTCAACGTATAGATTTAGGAACAAATAATCCTAATGAAATATCCATTGAAAATGTAGAGATGGATGAGTTTGACAGACCTGCTTCTGTACAATTAAAGTTTGGAGACACCAACATGACCGTTGTAGACCCTACTTTAGTCATGGACTTAGCTATTGAAAAGCACGAAGAGGTTAACCCAATATTTGAACAAGATATTGAAACGATTCAGTACGGTATAGAAACTGTTACTGAGCAAGAAATAAGTGAGAAGATAGAAAAGACTGATGAAGAAGTTAGGATAGAGGAGGAGAATAAGACTGACATTGAAAAGATTGAAGAGCAAATAGAAATGTCTGCTTTGTCTAAAACGTCTTTAAAAGGAAAAGGATTACAGCACTTAGTAGATAGATTACAAAACGCTTTCCCTAATGCTCCAATCGCTATAATTAATAGCAAACAAGCGGAGTCCATACTTCCTGGCACTAACGCAGGAAAATCAAAAGGTTTTGCTTATGGTGGAAAGGTTTATTTAGTAGCAGATAATATTACCATGGATACTCCTATCCACGAGATGGCTCACATATTCAATTCTTATGCTAAGAAGTACGAGCCAGAACTATACAAGAAAGGTTTAGAATTGGTTAAGGGAACTAAGTATGAGCAGGATGTTAGAAACAGCCCTAACTATAGTAACCTTAGCGAAGAGGGGATATTAGAAGAGGCTCTCGCTCAGGCTATTGGTGAGAAGGGTGCTTTGTTGGAGCAGAATAAGAGAGAAGGATTCCAGGCTTGGTTAAAGAAGTTATTTGATATAATCAAAAACAAGGGTATTCCTGTGAACCTAACCTTGGGGCAGTACACAGACTTTGTTGCTGGAAGATTAACATCTGGAGAAACTATTTCTGACATAACAGCAGAAGAGTTAAAAGAGATAGATTCAGACCCTAAACTAAAAGCTTTATTTTCTTTTGTATACGATAACGGATTAGACCCTAACAACGAAGCTGTTGTTCAATCTAGAATACTAGAGTCTCTAAGAGAGGCTAAGAATTATGTTCAGGAAGGAATGGATGCTAAATTAATAGCAAAAGCTACTGGGTGGTCTCAAGGTCCTGATGGGTTCTGGAGATTTGAGGTTTCTGATGCAGATTTAAATTTTAATCCAAAAGTAAAATCAGATATTATTGATAGCTTTGAATTATTTTTTGCAAGAGGAAACGAAAGTCTATTAGAGTTTTCTGATAAAATTTCATCATTATTTGATGGTAATGTTTTGGCAGAGTTTTATCCAGAAATAAAAAACATCAATGTAGATTTTAATCTTTTTGAGGGTAGCGGCACTAGTAAAGGAGCTGTAAAAACAATAATGCCAAGACATATAGTTGACGCTGCTGCTTTATTAGATAATGAAAGCTTAGAGATTAGTGATAAAGATAGAAGCGAGTTAGTCAGCATGATTGATGACTTTGCTGATGGAATAGGTTTAAATAAGATAACAAATGACATAAGCGTAAATCCTTTAGTATCTTCGGATAAATACAAGGCTATGTACCTTTCAGCAATTTTTTCACAAGAAGTCGCTGAAGTTAGAGCATTGCTTAAACAAAGAGATTCTGTAAAGGATAGTGATGCAAGAGAAGATGTTAATAAATATTTTGAAATAGTAGCAGAAATATTAGATATTCAAGATAAAATTAAAAAAACTCATCCTTTTTTAGAAAATACTTTTGATAGATTAACAATTGTACCTGAAAACAAAGCATACGCAGAGGCAGAGCTTATGATGATGGAGGCTGAGGCTGCAACTGTTGAAGAAAGGAAAGAGGTTTTTTATAATAATCTTTTTGAAGAAATAAAAAGCACCTTTGTTCACGAACAGCAACATGTAGCACAAGGGCTTGCTAGTGTTTCGAAAGGTGGGAACATGGAAATGGTTTCTATATTTGATGCAGCCCTAAGAGAGTATGTTGCGGATGACACAAAAACAAAGGAAGAAAAATACAAGAAAACATTTGAAGCTTACCAAAATTTATTTGGAGAGCAAGAAGCAAGGATTGTTCAGGATAGAATGAATATGACTCAAGAACAACTAAATGAAGATGTTATTGATTTTGGAGACATAAAAAATTCTATAGTTGTTTCTCACGCACAATATATTCTTGCTGAAACATCTAGAGAGTTTGAGACAGATTTATTTTCAAGCAGTGAACAAATAATCAGCAAGGTAATGGAGCTTGGCGTAAAGCAAGCGCAGGAAAAAATAAAACCTAGATTTAGTTTTGCTTCAGAAACAGAAAATGTTATTACCACATTTTATAGAAACACGAATGATGGTAGCAATATAATGAAGGACTTAGATTTTGAGACTGGTGAAAAAATGCCAAGCGGAGTCGACAAGGTTGGTAATTTAGTATTTTTCACACCTTCTTCAACTGCCTTTAAGGGGTATGGAGGTAGAAAGTTTTCAGCAAAAATAAATCCAAAGAAACCTTTTTATCAAAAAAAACCTAAAATATATTCGGCTTCACAAATCAAAGAATTGCAGGAGCAGGGTTATGATGCTATCGTTACTACAAAACCAGAATTAAAACACTCAGAAAAATTAAAAGATGCTTACGAAATAATACCTATAGATAAGTCTATTATAACAGCACTTAAAGAGGACAGAAAAGGTTTTGATGATTGGTTTAAAGATTCTAAAGCAGTAAATGAAGAGGGTGCTCCACAGGTTTACTATCATGGAACAACTCGTGTGTTTGACAACTTTGATATGGGTAGAACATCACAGCTTGTTGATGCTATGTTTTTTAGTCCTGACCCAGAGTTCGCTAATAAATATACAGAGCCATCAGCAGCAGAAAAGGTTAGAGGGGACTCTGTTTTACCCAACGTAATGCCTGCATATATAAGCGTGCAAAATCCTTTTGATTATGAGAATCCAAGTCACTTAAGTAGACTTATCAATTCTTTAAGTAAGATGGATGTTGAGTTGTTTGCTATAAGTCAGGGTATCGACCCAAGCAAAAACAGTAGGTCTAATATTGCTATAATTATATCGAATAACACACGTAACAACTGGGGATACTTAGAGCCTTTTGGTGATAAAATAAAATCACTTGGATATGATTCTATGTATGTAGGAGAAGGAGGTCGCAAGAACATTGCTATATTCGACCCCAACCAGGCTAAGTCAGTATACTCTAAAGACTACAGCACGGCTAAGTTTTCTAAACCTACTCAATCTGATATTAAAAAGGTAGTGTCTAATTTAGTTGAGCAAGGATTTACTAAGGGTCAAATACTAGAAGCCTTTTCGAATAAAGGTTACGACTTGAACGATATTAGTGCAGCCTTTGATGCCTTGATGAAGGACAGTATTAAAAATAACTTTGTTAAAGAGCAAGAAGCTCCAAGACAAAATAAGCTTGTTAGTTCTAATGAAGATGTTTCTATTTGGCAGGGTATTACTGATAAACTAAAAAATGCAGGAAATTATTTTGCAAATTTATTTACGCCTCAAGGTCAGTTAAGAAAAGAGGTTTATACTCTTATAGAGGAGAAGGGTCAGAATGTAAGGTCTATGATTGCTGATGTTCAGTTTACTCAAAGAAAATTAAACAAATACTTAAAGGGTATTGTTGAGGGCTCTATGACAATGGATAATCCTAATTATGCTGAAACAATAAAAGATATTGAGAAGGCATTAAGAGGTGAGATTACATTTGGTGAACTAACAAATATGTATGGTGTAGAAGTGTCTGAGACTGTTGAGTCTATGAGAAATCAAATAGACGGGTTGTCATCACAGCTTATAGAGTCTGGATTTACTCAAGATGAAATTAAGCTTAAGATTGAAGACAACCTTGGTTCTTATTTAACACGTTCTTATGCAATATATGACGACCCTGCGTTTAGCGGTAAGACTGGTCCAGAAATTAGAGAGGCTTTTGCTAAAGACCCTAACAAGTCTGCTATACTTAACAACGCAATAAATTACCTTAGAAGAGAGCAGTCTAATCAAATATATGAAAGGTTGATGGACTTTTACGAAGGAGAGTTGACTAGAGTAAATCAGCAATATCAAAATGGTCAAATAACCAAAGAAGATTACGAATCACAAAGGTCTGAAATTGTCGACATCTTAAACAATAAAGATGGAAAGTTAACTGAATCTTTTGAAAATGAATTGCTTAATGTTGTTGATAGCATATTAAATAAAGAAGAGGTTTCTTTCTTAGGTGTTGCTGGTGCTTTATCAACAAAGGATTCTAATGTATTAAAGAAAAGAAAAGAAATATCTCCAGAACTTAGAGCTTTGATGGGAGAATATAATGACCCAATGTACAATTACGCTAACACTGTTATGAAGGTGTTTTCACTAATTGAGCAACAAAAACTTCTTAAAAAATTAAAAGAAGTTGGGATGAACGATTTTATATATCAACCCAACGACCCTAATAGACCAGGGGATGCTGTTAGAATAGCTGCTGAATCTAATAGTGCTTTAGCCCCCTTGAATGGAATGTATATAGACCCTGTGGTTCTTGCTGAAATACAAGATGTTACAAGTCCTCAACAAAGAGGAGTTCTTTTACAGAAAGTATTTGATTTTGTGAGCTGGACTAGAGAGAGTAAAACTACTTTATCTCCAATGACTCATGCGAGAAATGTTATTGGTAACTTAGGATTCATAATGATGAATGGTCATATAGGATTTACAAGCCCAAAAGCAGGCGGAAACTCTATAAGAACCGTCATGTATGACCTTAACATTTTAGACTCTAAAATGGCTAAGCTTCTTGGTGCGAAAAAAGTTCTTACAGACCAGGATAGACAAGAGGTTGAGCAGCAAATACAAAAGCTTACAGCTCTTGGTGTTATTAGACAAAACGTTTCTGTTAATGATATTATAGATTTATCTCAGAATGGTGACTTCGACTACTACTTTTCTAAAAATATGGATGGATACCAGTCAAATGAAAACAACAGGTTGAAGATGATGATGAGTAAGGGGAAGAAAGGTATAGATATGAGCAGAAAAAAGGCTCAAGACTTGTATCAGGCTGAGGATGACATGTTTAAGATTTACGCATTTGCAATGGAGCGTAACAGATACGAGTCTGCCTTAAGAAAGAAGGGCATGACTGAAGCTGAGATAGATGACTTCGTTGCTGAAAGAGTAAAGAATACTTATCCTACATACTCTAGAGTTGGAAAGGGTATTGAGTATATTAGAAGAGTTCCTTTCTTAGGAGACTTCTTGTCGTTTAAATACGAGTCTATAAGAACAATGAAGAATAGTATCCTTATTGCTAAAAGTGATATGATGGACCCAGACCTTAGAGTTCAGGGAGCTAAAAGGATGGCTTCAACTATTGGCTACTTAGGTTTAAAAACTGCTGCGTTTAAGCTTATTGGAGGGTTTGCTTCTAACGCTTTCTTAGGATTGTTTGGAGGAGAGGATGAAGAAGAGAAGAGAAAAATATTAGCTTGTAGAAAGTTCTTGCCAGAGTATGATGAGTTTGGCTCTCTGAATGTAACAAAGATAAATCCTGACGGAACATTTGAATACACCAACGTTGGTGCTGTTGACCCACACTCTGACTTAGAGGAGGTTCTTACATCTATAGATTTATTATCTGACCCAGATTATGGTGACGAGTCTTTAGCTATTGCGATTAGCAAAAGTATAGGAAACTATATAGGCTCTTATCTTGGATTAAGTATGGGTACAGATGCTACCCTACAAATCAGAGACATACTTTCTGACCCTGCTTTAACTGATGACGTTAAGGTTTCTAAACTATTATCAGAGATGGATGTTTTGTTGCCAGGATTTGTTACTCAAATAGATAAAGTTGCAAAGTCTGAGGATAAAATTAAGACCATGAAAAGCATGCTTACTGGTGTTAGAGAATCTAAATCAGACCCAAGGTTTAAAATTAGAAGAGAGCTAGAAAACTTATCTGGAAAAATTTCAGGAGAAAGAAGCTTGACCTACAAAGACAGAAGTGCAGAGCAGTATAGAAGCTCGATAAACAATCTAAACGAAGAGGTTTCTTATGTGAAAGACTTAATTGACTCCGCTAGAATGTTAGGGGTTCCTAACTCTGAAATAAAGAAAATGATTAATAGCCCTAAAATTTTATTACCTAAACAGGTTCGAAGAGAGCTTTATTTAGGAAGTAGCACTGGGGTTTGGTTTAACTATTAATGCTTGAGCATGTGCTATTAGCATATGCCATGAATATATTAATTGTATTAATGAATTAAAAATAGTATTTTTGTACACTATAAACACTTTTAAAAATGAGTAAATTTGAACAAGAAGCATTGGGATATGCTGGAGCTGTTATACTTCACGATGGAGATACAGTAGATAATATCAAGGGTCTTGCTATTCAGGCAATTGAAGACACCACATTCACTACGTTAACCCTAGACACGACTGTTATTAAAACAACAATCAAAGGTGCGACTGGTGCTTCAGATGACATTACACTACAAACCTTAAATCCTGACGGAACTCCTGTAGAATCTTACACCCCTAGTGGTGGTTCTGCTAACACAGTTAACACTATGGTTGACGGTGCTACATCTAACCTACAGAGTGCCACGTTATTAAAGGGTCACATCATATACCTTCCATTTACAAAGGTTGTTGTGAACTCTGGCTTAGTTATTTGCTATAGAAGAATCTAATTCTTTTATTTTAAAATGATACGAGCTATAACTTATATATTTAAGGTACTATTTTTTGTATATATACTATCACTTATTTTAGTATCTACCTCTGCTTTTGGACAGGGGATTAAGAAGGCTGTAAAGTTCTCTACATTTTACGTAGCCGCAAATGGTGGAACATCTCTTTCTGATAGGGATGTTTTTTCTGTTGCAGACCAATTATCTAAAGACATAATAGAAACCCCTTATGATTACTCACTTACAGCAGGTATTAGAAAAATTAAAAGGTTCCAGTATGAAGCTACTAGTCCGTTTAAAGATGGTACTGAAACGACATACAGTGACGCTGCTACTATTGGCTTATCTCCTTTTGAGTATTTATTTGAAATAGACTACAGAAGACAGGAAGGTATAGAGTATATAGACCAGACACACTTTATAAGATACGTAGAAAACTCTTGGCTTGCTAAAGCTGAGTACGTTTTGGATGGTTTTGCAGATGTAGAGTATTTTGAGGTTACTCAAAGATTTAGAGTTAGAGGTAAAAAGAAATTATCCTTTAACATAGGAGCAATACAGAGGCTTTCAGAACCTTACGGTTACGACCCTTTAGCTGATTGGATTCTTTCTAATGGAAACCTACACTACACTCAGTTGGCGATTGAGGAAGGATATAGTATAGACGTTTACGATAACCAATATATGAATCCAGATGGAGACATAGTAGCTACAAGCTCTGATGTCTGGAAGGAGATAGTAATACCACAGGTGCTATCGGATTATGCTGAAAGAAAAAGAAATGAGCTTGATAATCAATGGGTTAACTCTATAGTTTTAGGGTTTGATTACTACACCTATACTAAAAACTTTTGGCTACACTCTTGGGGTAACTTTATTCCTTATCACTATGATGACGGAAGCCAATATTCTTACCACAACTTCAACAATGGAGAACAGTGGTATGACTACTCTGGCGGTCTGATATTTGGTTTGAAAATTACAAAACATTTAGGTACTTTTGTAGAAGGTAAATACCACAAATATTGGAACAGAGAGTGGTATGACTTTAAACTTGGTGTAAACTATATAATATTTTAAAATGAAAGAGCTAAATGAAGATACTAGCTTTAAGATAAGTATTAAAACTTTAGGTGGTATAGCAGCCTTAATCTTCACGCTTGTCGGTATGTGGTTTACATTACAAGCCGACATATCTGAAGCAAAAGAACTTCCGAAACCTGAAATATCAAAGATGGAATTTGATATGAAAGATGTTAACATACGTCAGTCAATTAAGAATACGGAAAGAAACGTAGAGAAACTTGAAGAGCGTATGATTAGAATGGAAGACAAAATTGACGCACTAAGATAATGAGATTTTTACTCAGTATTATTGTAGTATTTATTGCAACGACTTGCTTTGGTCAGGTTAAGGCTATACACTTTAATGCTGACTGGAACTCCAATAATAATGTAGAGTGGTTCAATAAGCTAGGGGATTGTGATAAACAGTCTTTACTAATTGAAGATAAAGATTATCAAAAAAAATATCAAATAGCTGTTGTACCTACTATAATAATATTTGATGATGGTGAAGAGGTTAAAAGGTTTCAGGCAGACATAAGCTTTTCTATGGTTGCTACAAGAAAAGAAATACAAAGTTATATTGACGAACTAATTATAAGCAAATTTTAAAATGAAGTTAGGATTAAATAACAACTTAGTTACTCCAAATGTTGGAGCTGTTGGTGCAGAGTTTTCTTTGCTTGATGTTAGTGGGTTACAGCTTTGGTTAAAAAACGGAGAAGGAGTTACTGCTGCTCAATGGAATGACTCTAGCGGCAATAGTAATCACGTCGTTCAATCAGATTCATCAAAACGAGGCTCTGTAGAGGATGGTGGTATTGACTTTAATGCTGCACAAAACCACATGGATTTTACATCTACAATAACAACAGCTACGTTTACCGTGTTTGTTGCTATGGAGCCAGACAGTTCTTCTTCAATGGCTTTTTTATCTCATGGTACTAGCGATTTTATGAGAATTAACCAAAGTGCAGACAATGAGTTTAGAACTAAAAGAAATTCTGGATTTGACCTTAACGTAAGTCACTCTACAGATTTTAGCTTTGAAGGAAATGGAGGAGTTGAAAGGTTTATAGTAATGTTTAGGCAAGAAGCTGATAACACGGTGAGCATAGGAGTAAACAATGATATTGACAATTTTGCTCTATCAAATAGTACAGGAGAAGCAATGGACTTCAGCGTATTGGGCTCTCAAGGCTCAGGAGGTTCTAATGCTTTTAATGGAACAATATACGAAGTCGCTATATATAACGAATTACTTAGCGACTCAGACGCTACGCTAGTTAGAGAAAATATAGCTAGTAGAGTAGGAATAAGTTTATAAAACAACAATGAATAAGTTTACAAAGTTTTTATACGCACTAATTATGGTGCTTGTCTTTACTGCGGCTACAGCTCTTGGTCAGTGCGCTAACGGAACATATCTAGATATAATTATTAATCCAGACCAATACCCAGAAGAAACATCTTGGGCTGTGTTAGATGAAAATTTAGACACAGTGGTTTCTGGAGGACCATACACCAATATAGTTGATTACTCACCTCAAGTTACACAACTATGTGTGCCTAATGGTGACTACACATTTGAAATATATGATTCATTTGGGGATGGTGTTGCTGGTAGTTTATGGGGTGGTCAAGATGGTTCTTACTACATAGTTCATTGCGGTGATACAATAGTAGATATAGATGATGCGGACTTTGGTTTCTCTGCTTTTCATGGGTTTACATTAGATGATTGTGCACCTCCTCCACCTATATATGGTTGCATGAACCCAAACTTTGTAGAGTTTTTACCAGTAGCAACTGTAGACACGGGTATGTGCTTGACCCCTAGGGTGTATGGATGCACTGACTCACTAGCTTACAACTATGTAGATTCTGCTAACACAGATATACTAACTGATAGTTGCACACATACCTTAGAGCTTACGGATTTAGCTGGAAACGGTTGGGCTGGCTCTTATTTACAAGTGTTTCAAGGCAACAACTTCCTTGGAATATTTACACTTGACAATGGATTTGACACCACATTTACTTTCGAGCTAAGCATATCAGAACCTGTAGGAATTAAGTTTAACATAACACAGCAATCAGACTTTACCGCTGTTCAATGTGGTTATAGTTTATACTCTGATGAGCATATTGCAATGTATGAGCCAGGAGGATTTGCCAATCCACTTGCTCCTTTTCAAACAAACTACGGGCTACCTTATTGTGGTGATAATTGTATAGAAAAAACATATGGCTGTACGGACAGCTTAGCGGTAAATTATAACGATACAGTAAATACAGATGACGGAACTTGTTATTATAATCCAGGGTGTACTAATCCGCTTTATTTGGAGTATGATTCGTCTTACGACTACGATGATGGTAGCTGCGCTACAGTGGTTGTATATGGATGTATGGACTCAACTGCACTTAATTACGATTCATTGGCTAATGTGGAGTTACTTAACTCTTGTATTGCTATCGTAGAAGGTTGCATGAATCCATTAGCATTCAACTATAATCCTAATGCAAATGTTGATGACACCTGTATAGCTGTTGTTGAGGGATGTACAAACCCTACAGCCTTGAACTATGACGTTGCAGCTAACACAGATGACAATAGCTGTGTCTTTGCAATACTAGGCTGTACAGATGTTGATGCACTTAACTATAATCCACTAGCCAACACAGATGATGGAAGCTGCGTTCAGGTAGTGTTTGGATGCACCGACCCTAGCATGTTTAATTACGACATCTCAGCCAACACAGACAACGGAAGCTGCATACCATTTACCTATGGCTGTACCGACTCAACACAATTCAATTACAACCCTTTAGCTAACACCGACAATGGCTCTTGTATTCCTTATGTATACGGATGTACTGAAAGTGTCGCTTTAAACTACAACCCACTAGCCAATACTAACGATGGTAGTTGCATTTATCCTGTCCCAGGGTGCACCGACTCTACAGCTTTAAATTACGAACCTGCCGCTAATGTTGATGACGGCTCATGTATAGCTGTAGTTTTAGGATGTACAGATGCTGCTTCGTTCAATTATAATTTATCGGCAAATGTTGATGATGGTTCTTGTATTCCTGTTATATTTGGATGTATAGACAACACGATGTTTAATTACAACCCTAACGCAAACACAGATAATGGAAGCTGTATACCGTTTATTTATGGATGTACTGATACCACAGCTATTAACTACAATGCAATGGCTAACTATACGCCTGATAGCTCTTGGTGTATTTATCCTTTGCCTGGGTGTACTGATGCAACCGCTATTAATTACAATGCGTCAGCTAACATGGAGGACTCTACTTGCTACTATTCTGCTGGCTGTAACTCTGGTGATATATATTATGTGCCTAATGAGTGCTTTGAATGGGTGATAGATATTGACCCGTATTGCTGTGACAACACGTGGGATGCAACATGTGGAACGTTATATGCTTATTGTGTAGACGGTTGGTCAGGACCAACTGATATTGCAATGTTTGAAAGGCTTGAATTATTACCATATCCAAACCCATCAACAGGCGTGGTAAACTTCACATCTGAGGTAGATGTTAAAGTGTACAACACACTTGGAGAGTTTATTATAGAAGACAGGGTGAATACCATAAAGCTTAGTAAAGGTATCTACTTAATCAAAATATCTAAAGATAAACTAAACGTAACCACAAAGCTTATCATACAATGACAAAGTCTAAATACTACTACGATTATACTAGAAATATGGGTGATGATAAAAAAAATACTGACTGCTCATGCGAGAGAAATCTAGAAGAATGTATATGTTTGTACTCTGAAGCTGTTCAGAAGAGGCTGAAGGAGTGGGTTGAAACAAGGACTGCTCAGATGAGTGAGTGTGAAAAATGCAGCGAAGGTCCTGGTTTTGAGATATGGAGTGAGACCATTCAAAAAATTAAATACTGTGAGGGTTGTTGTTGCTGCCAAGATAATTGCGATTCTTGTAATTGCTGTGACGACAAGTCAAATAACTGTTGCGATTTATAATGGATGAAGCACTAGCACAACAGTTTGCTATAGAAAGCATGGAGAATGGTTATCTTATTCTCACTGGCAAGATTGACTTTAATATAGAGTTGAGAAAATACTTTAGAGAAGGTCGTATACTACCAATAAGCTTTGACCCTTCAGACGAGATAACAGAGGAAATAATTAGCAATCACATAGAACACTTTGCCTACTATGAAGAGTACGAGAAGTGTGCTGAGCTAAAAGAATTATTAGACAATGAAATTAAAAGTATTAAGATTTAGTTCAGAGGCAGACTCTACTTCTGGATTACTATTTCAAGACACAGACCTGGGAATGAGGTTTATGTGTTACACTCTTGAAGACGAGAGAAGAGCATTAAAGGTAAGGGGTGAAACCCGTGTGCCTGCTGGTACGTATAATATAGAACTAAGAAAAGAAGGAGGATTCCATGATAGATATACTAAGAAATACCCTGGCATACATCGTGGTATGTTGCATATCACTGACGTTCCTAACTTTGAGTATATCCTTATTCATACTGGAAACACTGACGAGCATACTGCTGGCTGTCTCATCGTGGGTGATGCGCAGGAAAATAATCAACTACTTCCTGATGGATTCGTTGGTAAAAGTGTTAATGCGTACAAAAGGATTTATCCAGTCATTGCAAAAGCAATAGCTGATGGTGAAGAAGTTACAATAGAATATATAGATTTCGATTAGTTATGATACAGAATTTGTTAGGAGGAATACTAGGTAAGGTTGTAGATAATGCTGAGGGCATACTAGATGCTGTAATCACTACCGACAAGGAGCGTGAAGAGGCAAAGCTACAACTACGAAAGGTTTTGTTAGACGCTGAGAAAGAAGCGTTTGCAAAAGAAGTGGAAGACAGAAAGTCTGCACGTGACATGTATAAAGATGATGCAATTATTCAAAAGGTATTAGCAACTTTGTTTACTGTTGCGTACTTTGGGATTAGTTTTGTTATGTTTAGCTACTTTGTTACTGGCTCTTTAGACCTTGGAGAGTTTGAAATTAGCTTTATTTCCACTATCTTTGGAGCAATGTCAGCAAAGGTAAACACAATAGTAGACTTCTTCTTTGGGGGTTCTTCAAAAAAAGATAAGTAATGAGAGTTCTTCACGCTAACGGTCCCGTAGAAAACACCCACTCTGTTGTTGGTCAGAGCGGTCTGACTTCACCTGTTAGTGCTGGAGGTAGTAGAATTGTTGTTGTTAGTTCTAACGCAAACGATACGTCTGGTGGAACTGGAGTTAGAACATTAATTATTGTTGGCAAAAAGTCTGGCAGGACTGACGAAGATTTGACTTTTGAATCCCTCACTATGAATGGAACTTCAAATGTTACAACTACGAGTATTTTCGATGAAGTTCATTCTGTTGCTATTGGAGAGAGTGGCGATAACGGTATAGATGGAAACATAACAATAACCAACGGCAGCAGCACAATAGCTAAAATAAAAGCAGACTACGGAATTTTAAATGATGCTATCATGCAGCCTCAAGGTACAGTTATTTTTGAAAGCATATGTATATACGGTGACAGTACGGACAGTAATACGATATACGAAATAAGTATTGTTGAAAATTCTGGCAAAAACGATACTGTACTTTACACTTTGTACTGGGATACAGACAAAGACACTCACGAGTACCCATTAAGAGGAATAGTTTCTACAGGCAATGTTGTTTATGTTAGGGCTAAGAACTTAAAACACAGTGGTCCAGACAACGTTTCCGTAAAACTTTACTATTCAGAAGCCACTCAGGGTTTACCAGAGGGTCAACCTTTTATATCGGGAGGTTCTTCATCGGGAAGCAGCTCTTCATCAGGTGGTGGAGGTGGTGGATATTAAAAAATATGGCTGCTAGGGAGACAGCCTCTTAATTCTCCCTGTCCTTTTTTTGTTTTTTGTTTGCTGAGGGAGCCTATCACTAGATAGGCTTTCTTTTTTTGTTAATAATTTAGTATATTTGTAGC
>Ga0208899_1000345_pt1 | contig 33868 bp, 39 predicted proteins | sample VirMetDEL_Nov_24_FD_184518 | JGI IMG/M metagenome (GOLD analysis project Ga0208899, IMG submission 184518) | Aqueous microbial communities from the Delaware River and Bay under freshwater to marine salinity gradient to study organic matter... | ecosystem: Environmental > Aquatic > Marine >... | reverse complement strand
GCAGGCATTGCTGCTGCAACCTCGTCGGTTGAGGTCACAGGTGCTGCTGTCTCTGCGGGTGCAGCCGTGTCCGCGGGTGCGGGTGCTGCAGTCTGCTCTTCCATCACATACGCTCCATCATGAGTGCTTCCTCGTCAGGTGGACCCCCCATGGGTGCACCCTGCATGGCAACTTCCGCCTCAATGGGCTCGGCCATTCCTTGTGCGAACGCATCGCTCTCTGCCAGTTGGCGGACCTTGGATGCCAAAGTAGCCACGTCACGATCGTCTTCGATCATGTCCATCTCCAACTGAATCCCAGCCCCGGTCTCTGCTGCTGCATCTGCGAACATCGCAAGAACTCGCACAAACTCAGAGGGAAACTCGACAACGTCCTCTCCGAACTCTGGGTAGTCCCCTTCGAATCCGGCTGCTTCAAGCGCCATGTTTGTGGAATCGACGAGTGCGTTCATGGCGGTCTGTGAAAACTGACCTCGGATGATCGGCAGCTCCATGTCTACCATGCCCTGCATGTCTTCTCCGATGCCTTGCATATCGGCAAACATGCCTTCAATCATTGCGTCGTCTTCGCCGACCATGTCGTTCATCTTGTCCATGTCACACCTCAGGGTTTGGGAACGTCCGCGCCATGGCAGTCTCTGTGCTGCCTGTTTCTTTCAGCGCGGTCGTGTAAGTCTTGATGTTTCTTTCATGCTGCTCGTGCTCGCGAGAAACGCGACGCTGCTCGGCTTCAACCTCGCCAGGCTGAAGCTGGCGCAAGCCACGTTTTTTCATCACGGAATCACGGTGCTTCTTGTCGCGGTACGTGACGTTCAAGGCACGATCATGAAAACCATCCCATTTCGTGTCACCCCACCCGTAGGCAGTGCGCGCAGGCATGGATGGAACGTGCGTTGCCTGACGCCCGCACAAGCAGTCAACAGGAATCGAGCGACTGTTCATGTCGCGCAGACGTTCGTAGTGTTGTCCACAGATACATCGGTACTCGTACAACGGCATCAAACAACTCCGCCGTCAGGCAACATTGCTTTGACCTGGCCTGGAGCTGGCAGTTTGCCTGGCGCGACACCCGCCTGCGGAAGCATCTCTGCCGGTGTGCCGGCAGCTCCGGGGGGCATCTGCGGCATGTTGGGCACAGCAGGAGCCTGCTGCGGCAAGAACTCCTCGGTGAGGCCGTAGACCCTGACGAGGTTCTTGAGGATGGTTTCGTTGGCCACACCCAGTGCTTGCAGCACGGGAACCAGGGTCATCAACTCCTGCTTGGCAACAGCCTCGGACATAGGAGTCGAGCCGCTGTCCACAGCAAAAAACCCGAAGTCGCCCGTCAGGTCGTCTGGTGTCAGTGCTTGCGCGCCGCCCGAAAGACGCATGATGACTGGGTCTTCGCCCATGAGTGTAGCAAGCATGACGACGTAGGCCTCGGCAATGGCTGCAATGGCTGCATCACGCTCGCGCGCCATCCTCCCGACCTCGCTGGACGAATAAGCAGCGAGTGCCGTGATTTCCGTCGCGGTGGCCTTGGTGGCCTCGCCGCGAGTAAACGGCGCAAGAATGCTGCCGCGACCGAAGTCGTCCTCGACCTGCTGTTCATAAGTCTGCAGCTCCGGCGGCACCGGGCTGTGCGGCACCGGCATAAACGACGCCTGCAGGTTCTGCCCGTTGGTGAGCTCTACCTCGATGAACTCACCGTCCTGGCCCTGGGCAATCTTGCTCATGGACTCTTCAGAGAGGATGCCCTTCTCTACAAGCCACTGCCGTGCTGCCCGACGGATGCCGTTGGCCTGGAAGGTGCGAATGGTGTTGACCTCCACGACTTGGTCGTACACTCGGCGCAGTGCGCTGTACCCCCGCAGCGGCTCATCGGGTTCGCGCGACATAAACAACGGTACAATGGGAACAATCGGCCGGTCTGACTGAGTTCGAAACGGAATGCCGTCGAACTTCTCCAGCTCTGGCTCTTCCTCGTCGTCGCTGCCCACAGCCAGCTCGATGCCGTCGTACAAGAACTTGCGACCCTCTTGGTAGTCTGGCGACCACACCAACAACTTGTCGTCGGTCAGATCGTAGAACTCGACCACCAAGATGTAGTCGGTAATGTCCTTGGTGATCGGATCCTCATCCCGACGGTACGCCCCGATTTGCTCGTTCTCGTCTTGGTAGTCAATGTACCGCGAGAAGGTGCGCTTGCTGTACTTCTTGTTGCCGTACTTCTCTTTGGCAACGTCAATCGGCACGTAGTACCGGTGACCCACAAATCTCTGCGTAGCCCAGCTTGAAGCTGCATCATCGACAACAACGTCCCAGGGGCCGATGGGTGTGACCTCAACGCGGCGCAACGGATCGCGCGTGTCGGTCGCCGACAGCTTCATGCCTGCCCAAGGGTAAATGAGGGACAGCCGCAGCGCATCCTCGATCTGTCGACGGGCCGTCATAAGCCAGTGGTTCGCAACCTCTTCGGTCAGCAGCGGGTCGCCTCGGCCGCGCAGGTCTGGCTTCACCACAACCGCCGGGTCTCGCACGAACAGGCTGGCGATGTAGCTCTCGATCAACTCGTAGGCGCGACTGGTCTCGATGAGAAGGCTGTCGTCGTAAGCAATGCTGCGCTGCCAGTACCGCATGAGGTACGCATTGCGGAGCCTGCGCATCTCTGGACGCTTGTCGTTCCAATACTCTTCGTGCTGCTCGAAGAGCTTGCGGGCAATGGGGGGTGTAATCATGGCTTCCTCAGTCGGCAGTCGTCGGCGTGGTCGGGCTTGTCCTTCTGCTCGTCGAGCAGCTCCGTTGCAAGATCCTCGCGCTTGAGCATCCAACCCTCGTCGTCGCCCTCGTACTTGACAATGCCGTCTACGAGGAGGTCACCGGCAAGCAGCCAAATGCTGCCTTCGAGGTTGCAGCGTTCGCAGCTCATCCGTTCCTCTCCCAGGGCAGGGCCTGTTCTTTGAGCCGGGCAACACGGCGCTGCCTGATGAACTCGTCCATGTATCCCTCCATTGCCTCCCGCCGATGTGACAGCGGGGCGCTTCTGACGCAACGGTAGGCCAGCGCAAGCGCAACGGCAAGGTCGTCGTGCAAACCAGACGGAGCCTCGGGTGTGACCTTTCGAACCTCGATGCCTCGAAGTTCGTGCAAGGTAGACTGGTCGAGCGCAAAAATGAGACCCGCCTTGACGTGCTCGCGCAGACACTCAAAGGCATCCAGCTTCGAGCGCACGGTTGTGATCCAAGGCTTGCCGCGCGCACTTTTCCACAACCGCCGGTACTTCAGCCGATCCAGCTCTCGCAGCACCACATACCCGTGGTTGTTGGCTTCGCAGAGCACAAGCGCGTTGTTGTACCTGCGGGCAAGCGTTGCAATGCGGGCTGCCCAGTCTACTGGCGACACCTTGTTGCTGCGCTCGATGTACACCGGCTGCAGCGTTCCGAGCTCGACGATCGCCAGGGCACTGTAGTCAAGCCCCACACCTGCAGCCACATCGACGCCCATGACGTACCGCGACTCCTCCTGCGGCGCTTTCAGTTCGCGCTGCGGAGTCTCGAACCACACAACGTCAATGTTGTCAAGGTCGCGCGGGTCAAAGTACGTGGCCTCTCTGGCGAGAAACGCATCGTCCAGACAACCAGGGTACTCCCGCTTGAACTTGTGTAGACCGAGCGTGGCGACCATCCGACGACGCCACCACAACTGCGCATCGTCGAGCCCGTAGTGGTCCGCCAGGTCTACCTCTTCTTCCGTGGGCTCGTAGTCTTCAGGAATGTTCTCGTCGCGGTAGGCCTCGTGCTGCCACCACCAGTACGTGAACAGGTGCCAACCGTTGTCTGGCGCACCTTCGATGAGCCTGTGGAAGGCGTCGCCCGGTGCGTTGACCGTAGACTCGATGATGAGCGGGCCGTCGCCGACTGTCGAGATGACCTGGGCCAGCACCTCGTCGGGGTCGCTGTAGAAGGCGAACTCGGAGAGGTGACCGCCCGTGAACTCGAACGAGCGGGTACCCCCGCGCCCTCCGGTCGTGAACGAGCTGAAGCCGGCACGGGTGTCCAAGAACACCGTGTCCTCTGCGCTGTCCACCTCGAGGTCTCGCTGCAGCAGCCCTGGCAGCTCGGACAGCCACCGCCGGTCCATGCGTCGGAGGTTGCGGGCAGACCGCTCGTGGAAGCTGAGCACCGCGTAGTTCTGCGGATGCGGGGTGGTGTAGGCTCTGTGGAACTGCCACGCCCGCACACCGGTCGACACCCCGACCTGGCGACACTTGATGACGATGACGCGGTTGTGCTTGTCCATGACCTCCCACAGCCGCTCCTGGGCGGCGTTGGGCGCGAAGGGCACGAACCGCTGCTGCTGCTTGTGCTTGATCCGCAGCATCTGGCAGAACTTGGCCCGGTCTGTCAGCAGCCCTGTGGCGCTCTCCCGCATGTGTTGCGGGATGGAGCTGGGCAGGTGTACCGTCACTGGTCAACGAGGCGAAGCACGTTCGCCAGTTCGCTGACCTCCTCGGTGGGCTTCAGCGCCTCGGCTGGCTGCTGCGCTTGGCAGACCTCGATGACACGCCACGCGCAGTCGACCTGGGCCTTCACGGGGCGGAAGCCGTCGGTGCCACGAAGGGTGCGCTGGATGCAGCCGAGTGCATCGGGTGCAAGGGCGACGAGAGCTGCGTTCAGTTGTTCAGGGGTCATGTGTCCTCCGTTTTCAGTTTAGCACACGCACAAGGATTTGCCTCCATAGGGGTGGTACAGGGGGGGCCCCAAGTCCGGGGGTACGCCCTACCCTCTACCCCCCACCCCCCCCGGGGGGGGTGCACCCCCCCTTGGGCTTAGGGTGCACCCGCGGTTGCCAGTGGTGGTCGATGTTCCCCCCCTTCTCTATGTACCCTCTACCCTTTAGGAAAGAGTAGTGGAGGTATAGTAGGGGGGTGGGGTATCAACAGGGTCTGAGGTGCACCCGATAGCGCGGGAGTGTCGACGGTCACAGGGTCGGCGGGGTGCACCCTGGGAACGGGGCTCGGTTCGGCTCGGGTCGCGCGCGGTCCTCGAGGGCTCGAGTACTGCGAGGGAGACCCCCCACCACACCGTCCCGTCCCAGGGTCCATCAGTACCCGAGCCACGACCGAAGGGAGGCCAGCGTCGCCGGGATCGTCTCCTCAACTACGATTGTCTCTTGCTTGTCATCGGTCGCCAGCGTCGCCAGCGTCGCCACGTCCATCGTGGAGTTGGGGTGAAACCTCACCACCCGCGCGGGTGGATGCTCGGCGCAGTATCGGGTCAACCATCGCTGGCGGTTCGGGTGTGGCATCGGTGCGTGTCCTGGGTCGGCGAGTGCAAGCGGCAAGAATCGCCGCGAAGAAGAAGACGAGAAGGAAACCGGACAAGGTCAGCAGGTCGCCGACCATGTCCGCGCGGTTGTACCGGCTCACCCTGCGCGCCAGGCCTTGTACCGGTTGACCACAAAGGCGGGGCCGTGGGCAGTGATGACGGGGGAGTCACCGTTGCTGGTCGTGCCGTCGCATGCTTGGCACTCTCGACAGGTGGCGTCGACCGACTCTGCCTTGCACACGGTCTCGTCAAGCTGCAGCATTTCACCTGCGAGCCGGGTGCGGAATGTGCGCCACCCCTTCGACCGTGCCCGCAGTGCATCGGCGGGGCTATCGACCGATGCCATCAACCACCGTTGATATCCCGCTGCGTTGGGCCGCTTCCACTGGTGAGTGTAGCCGAGGAGCTTTGTACCGTGGGGGGTGGTCATCTGGTCGAGCTTCGACAGCACCAGCGGTGCAGACATGGGGTCACCATAGGCCCCCACCCGCACCACCCGCGGGCGGTGGTAGTCCAGCCATCGCATAGCCTCCGCACCTGTGCCATACCTGCCCCGCTTGTACGTGTTCCACACAGACAGCGGGCCACGGTGCAGCACCACGTAGCAACTACCCCCAGCGCTTCGCCGATGAGGACACCCACCACAGATAGCGGTGTCGAGTCCCTCTCGGCTGGCAACGTGCGGCGGCGTGTCCTTCAGCAGGTACCATACCTGAGGGATGTTGCCGGTTTTGGTGTTGCTGCTCTTGGTCGTGAGAATCACGACGATGTCGACGCCGGGCTGGATAGCCGACGGTCCTTCGTAAAGGACAAACCCGGAGCGGCTCATGCTGCACCCCCGAACAGCGCGAAGCCAACGAAGAACAGAGCGCCAAAGATGGCGACGCAGAGAAAGTCTTCGAGGTGCCGGCTCATCGTTCCACCTCGCAAAGATGTTCGCGGATCTCGTCGGCGGCTTCGAGGGTGTTGGCTCGGTAGTTGCAAGTCACGTCGTCGTTGCTGAAGTCCTGCAGCCCAAGCTCTTCCAGCGCTGCGTATACATCTCCGATCGCCCGCGCTGTGTTGACGCGGGAGAAGCTGTCGCCCTTGATAAGGTTCCCGGCCGCATCCATCAGGAGCCGAGCGGCGCGCATGCGCTTTTGGTAGTTGGCGGGGAGGTCGTGGTTCTTTGGCATGTGTGCGTCCTTGGTTGGTGTCATGGGGAAGGGCTACCCCCTTCCCACACACACACCCTATGGTCCATCGGTCCACCTGTCAAGGACAAAGGGACCAAAAACTTTCTTGGCCTTTTTTCTTGACGGTCCCACGGTCCCGGTATACGGTGTTTGTGTTGGACGGATGGACCGTCCCGCCCTTGACCCGGACGCACAAGATGACTGATACCGCCAGCCCGACGGAACCTGGCGCACCCTGTAGGGTCCGCCCGCGCGGGGGGGTCCGCCTCCCCGCACCCGCGCCCGCGCGCCGCCGCCGCGCGCGCGCCCGGCCCCCCCCCGGTTCTCGTGAGTGCGAGGACGGGAGGTGCAAGGACGGAAGGTGCGAGGACGGAAGCAGCAAGGACACACACATGATCACAACTGACTACCTGCCACAGCTCTTGACCCGCCGCCTGCTTGCAGTGCTGGAAGACCAGCACGGTCGCAGCCTGGACGACAGCGAGGACCGAGCCGCAGTGGCAACAGCATTGACCCAAGCACTGAAGCCTACACTCGCCGTCATCTGCGAGGACTGTGGTCGCTTCGTCCCTCTCGGCGACCCGTGCCCCGGCAAGTTCTGTCGTGGCCACGTCCCCGAAAAGTAGTTTCACCCCGTGCATAGGAGCACACCATGAAGCCCCACTGGCAGTTGATGGCCAAGACAAAGAATGAACGCCGCGCCATCATGGGCGCACTCAACCATCATGGTGAGCTGAGCATGGACGAGCTGGCGAAGGTCACCGGAATGAGCCAGAAACGCACCGCCGAGGAATGGGGCCGCCTCGCTGTCAGTCTGCCGGGGTGGCGGTGGATGCCGGGGATGGCGATCCTTACGGTAGGTGGGGTGATCGACCGCATCGCCGCCATCGATGAGACGTACATCCACGCATGGGCCGAATCGCAGCAGCAGGAGAACCCCCGCGGGTTGTGGCTCCGATACCGGCGCGACCGGATGGACAAGCATGGCGTGCCGTTCGCAGACGACCCCGCGACGGAGGGCTGTATGGTTCGACTGCTCGGGCCGGTGCATGAGGCAGTCTGGTACACGGGCGACTGCGACCGATGGGTGGTCGCGGTCGGAGAGGAGCGCCGCCTCTACACGTCCCTGGGCCGCGCCTGCATCGCCGCCGCCGCTGCTATCGGCCGGTGGCCGAATGTGGCCGAATGTGGCCGAATGGAGGAGGAATGACCACTTTAGCAGACAGATTGCGGGAGCTTGCCCGGTGGGAGCATGCTGAGGCAGCACTGCTGGAGGAGGCTGCAGACCAGCTGGACAACCGCAAGCCCATTCGTGAGGGCTGTGCTGCCAACTGGCTGCAGCACCGGCTCCCCTCGGGCGACTTCACAGCGCAAGAGCTGGCCGATGGCAGCAGCATGGCGCTTCGCACCGTGCAGCAGGCGCTGGTCGACTGACCATCCCTCTGATGTTTCCACCCCCCGTGCATAGGAGCACACCATGACCATCCGACCCCGACTCTCTGAGGAACACGGCCAAGCCCTGGCCATTGCCGCTGGCCTTTCCAACATGACCACCAACAAGTACCTTGAGGTTGTGATCCGCCCGCTCGTTGAGGCTGATGCAGCCGAGCGGCTGAGCCGTAGCAAGTACGCTGCGAGCGAGGACGGAAGCAGCGAGGACAAGTGATGATTGACTCCCGCGCCAACCGCGTGTGGCCCAAGCCTCCGGCCGGTCACCGCTACGTCGAGCAAACCCTGACCGGAGGGGACTACATCAGCACGGGCTACTTCCCCGATGGTGTGGTCAACCACAAGGGGAGGGGTCGCACGGTGGACAACTGTGTGGGTGTGACCTCGTTGTTCTTCGACGCTGACCTCATCACCATCTTCGATGCAGCCCGAAAGGCGAACGGGGTGGTGCTTGAGCGCAGCGTCAAGGACCGCAAGGCCAAGCTGTACAAGCAAGACCCTGCTGTTGTCGATGCCTTCCGTGCGCTCATGCTCGACGAGTTCCTCACGCTCATCGAGGACGTGGTGGGCGAGCCACCCACCCTGGTCATCGACTCGGGCTGGGGATTCCACGCGCACTACGCAGTGCACGAGGACATGCGGCACGAGAAGGTGGCGCTGCGACGGGTGGCTGCGGGTGTCATCAACGAGGTGAACCAGCGTGCTCTCGATCGAGGGCGCACCATGTCGCCACCCATTGAGATGGAGTCCCTGCTCGATGCCACGATGGACGTGGGCGCGCGACTTGCCCGCGTGCCAGGCAGCTTCAACACCAAGGCACCGCTCGATCCACGCAAGGTGCAGGTGGTGCAGTCGTCTACCTCACTGCTCAACCAGACAGACCTGCTGCGCCTGCAGCAAGAGCTGAAGCGGGACGGCGAGCTGCCCCTCGGTGGCAGCGCAGACGAGAGTCCTGTCCCCCGCCCGGCTCGCCCCAAGCGTGCGCGCAGGGTAGAGTGTGACTTCCGTTCGATGACGCTGGAGGATGGCAGATCCTGGCAGCTCATCGCCCAGACCTTGGCCCCCGGCGAGCGCGTCCGAGTCGTGTGTCCCTTCGGCGGCTCGTCCGTGGGCTCTGGGTTCTTCGCCAAGGAACGGGACGGCAGGGCCAGGTACTACTCCAGCCCGACCGACACCACGTACTGGAACACGCACGTTGTGCAGGCTCGCAACGGGCTGGCCGATCTGCTCCGCAAGCCCAGCAAGACAGGGCAGGGGGAGCCGTACAACACGGTGTCCAACCTCATGGCTCTCCTGCGAGACGACGATGCCTACGACCTGTGGTACGACGGCTTCCGTCAGATTGAGATGATGGGCAACCAGCCCGTCACGGATGCGACGTGGCTTGCAATCCAGCAGCGGATGGAGCTGGTGTACCAGTGGTTCTGGAGGCCGGGCAAGGACTTGGTGTTCTCTGCCGTGGAGACTGTGGCCAACGAGCGCAAGCGCAACCCTGTGGCTGAGCACCTCGACCGGCTGCACTGGGACGGCGTGCCTCGCGCTGAGCGATGGCTCATCGAGACCTGCAGACTGGACGACCGTGAGCTGTTCCGTTCCTACGGCAAGCGATTCCTCATCGGCATGGTGGCACGCACGCTAAAGCCAGGGTGCAAGCTTGATACTTGCCTCGTGCTTACCGGACAGCAGGGCTTTGGGAAGAGCACCATCTTCCGCACCCTGGTCGACTGGCCCGGCTTCGACAGCGAACTGTTCTCGGACACACCCATTGTGCTGGGGGACAAGGATGGTCTGATGGCCCTCTACTCCACGCTTCTCTACGAGGACGCCGAGATGGCGAGCCAGGGTGTGCGCAAGCAAGAGGCACGCAAGGCATTCCTGTCCTCTGCCATCGACCGCTTCCGTCCACCCTACGGCAGGAAGACCCGTACCTTCAAGCGGCACACGGTCATCGTCGGCACCACCAACGAGTGCGAGGGGCTGCTCCGAGACCCGACAGGCAGCCGCCGCTACTGGGTGGTGCAGTGTGCCTACGGCAAGGAGGCCAACCTCGAATGGCTGCGCGACAACCGCGACCAACTGCTGGCCGAGGCCGTGCACCTGTACCGCTCGGGCGAGCAGTGGTGGTTGACACGAGACGAGGACAAGAGGCGAGCACTCGAGAACGACCAGTACCTGGGCGTTGACTGGTACACCCAGTGTGCAGTCATGGCGCTCGATGCCAACGGGGGTGGCCGAGCCAACGGCTTCACCATCGGACAGTTTGCCAAAGCCATCGACCAGAAACTGTCCGCCCAGGCCCGCGGCTACAGCTTAGCGATGGCACTGCGACGTGTGGGATTCAAGCGCACACGCAGCAAGGGCCTCGTCATCTACTACAAAGACACCGACAGCATGCACACCAACGACGGACTGTCTGCGGTCCGAGGCATGCAGGGCGAACGCCCACCCTCACTCCATCTGCAGGTCGGCTGACCTGCCCAACAGCAAGGACACACAATGTACGAAACCTCCGACAACATGCAGCAGCTCTTCCACGCACTGGCCCAAGCACAGGGTGAGATGCGGGCCGCCGCTTACGATGCAAAGAACCCGCACTTTAAGTCGAAGTACAGCACGCTCAGCTCCGTGCTGGGGGCCATCCTGCCTGCCCTCAACCGGCACGGCCTGTCTCTCATGCAGCACCCCACCTTCGACGGCGACCTCGTGTCCCTCACCACGGTGGTCACACACAGCAGCGGGCAGTGGATGCGGTCGACCATGTCGATGCCCATCGGCAAGCGACGTGACGCCCACGCCATGGGCAGCTGCATCTCCTACCTGCGTCGCTACTCTGCCTCCAGCATCAGTGGCTTGATGCAGGGGGACGATGATGGAAACGCAGCCGTGGGTCGGGCCGTCCCCGTCCAGGCTCAGCCCGCCCGGGTGGCTGCACCGCCTGCCCCCGAGGTGACGCTGGCTGATGTTGAGCAGGCCTGCCTCGACGTGGACCTCACCCTGGCCGAGCTCGACCAGTGGTGCTTGGCGGCCATGCGACCCCAGGTTGCGAAGATGAACAACGCCCGCCGGGCGGCTGTCATCCGCTGGCTGCGCACCGACAAGGGCGACATCGTCCGCGCTCACTTCCAGGCACAGGCTGATGCAGCCGAGCAGGCAGAACAGGCCGTCGTCGTGCCAACCCCCGGTGGTGACGATGCCTAAGCGGCTCGTCATCGGGGTCGACCCCGGCCCCCTTGCCTCTGGCCTCGTCGTGTACGAGGTACCGGAGGAGGGGGCAGTGGGTCGGGTGCTGCACACAGAGAAGCAGGCGTCCCTCGACACGGTGCGTTTTGCTCTCGATGCCTGGCGTCGCCGGGCTGCCCAATCCGGCACACCCTGCAGCGTGGCCGTAGAGCGCACACAGGCGGGCCCACCGTCGACCGCAGTCGTTCGTACCACCGAGGTGGTAGGACGGATCTGGGAGGCTTGTGCGGCCCGCAAGATGGACTGCCATCTGTACTACCGACGGCAGGTACTCCAAGCCTTGGGCTGTGCACGGCACGGCAACAAGGACTCGCACGTTCGCAACGCCCTCATTGAGATTCATGGGGGCTCACGCCAGGTAGCCATCGGCAAGAAGGCTGACCCTGGTCCTCTCTACGGTGTGTCATCCCATGCGTGGCAGGCGCTGGGCGTAGTCTTCGCACACCTTCTTCTTCCTGCCCTTGACCCTGAGGACACACATGGATGACATGACCGACGCACAGTACCGGGCCTACCCGGCTGTAAACTATAGCAAGCTCAAGCACATGGCCAAGAGCCCGCTGCACTACAGGCACAACTCCGAGCACCCGGCTGCCGACAACGCAGCCTTCCGTCTCGGACGCGCGACCCATTGCCTCGTGCTCGAGCCGTTCACGTTCGACCAGCAGTTTGCTGTGTACGAGGGCAAGAGAGACAAGAGGCAGAAGGCATACAAAGCATTCCTCGAGACCGTCGGTGACCGTGACGTGCTGTCTCCGCAAGAGCACGAGCTCGTGGTTGCCATGGCGGAGCAGGTCAACGAGCACCCTTGGGTTGCTGAACTGTTGTCGCATCCCAACACGTTCACGGAGAAGGTCAGCATCTGGAAGGACCAAGCCTGCGAGTGCAAGGCCAAGCTCGACATCGTGCACTACAGCGAGGAGCGGGGCTTGGTGGTCGCAGACCTCAAGACCTTCTTCACCACTGACCCTGAGCAGATCCGCAGGCAGGGGGCCAAGTTCCAGTGGCCCATTCAACACGCCCACTACCTGCATGCAGCCGCCGCTCTCTTCGACGTGCCTCTGCACCTCGTGGAGTACAAGGCCTACAACATCGTGGTCGAGTCGGCTGCGCCCCACGACTGCACCGTTGTGCAGTGGCTGGATGCAACCCTGGACTCTGCCTTTCTCACCCACCGCTCTATGCTGGACACCCTCGCCGAGTGTGAGGTGACCCAGTCTTGGCCCGGCAGGGCCCATCATGGCAACGTCGTTCAGATCGAAGCCCCCGACTACATGCTCTAAGGAGACACACATGAGTGCAGCACACACAACCCTCGTTGGCCGCCTGGCCCGCGACCCTGAATCCCGCACCAGCAACCGTGGCACCACGGTCGTCAAGTTGACCATCCCCATCGACACCGGTTGGGGCGAAAACAAGACAACCACTTGGTGGACTGCAGCCGTGTTTGGCAAGCAGGCCGAGCGCGCTGCGCAGTACCTGAACAAGGGCAGCTGGGTCGCCGTGTCGGGCAACGCCAGCGTCCGCGCCTACGAGAAGCGCGATGGTTCCACGGGGCACAGTGCCGAGGTGGCAGTCGACAGCTGGTCTTTCGTTGGGCCCAAGCAGCAGGACGACAACGAGCCCTACCGCTCGTCTGCTCCGACGCCGACTCGTCGACCACTGCCTGCTGAAGAAGACATGCCCTTCTGAGCAGCAATCACCAGCGCCTCGACAGCATCACAGTCGGGGCGTTGGGCAGCGCTCTGCCCGTACTGCCAGCATGCCTGGAGCATGCACTGCGGGCTGAGCGGGTCGCCTCCCAAGGACGCGATGCAAGCGGGCGGCACCTCAGCGAGGGTCGCCCGCACTTCTGCGTCGATGACCACGGGCTTGCCCGCAGCCTCGACCAGGGTGCGTTGCCCATCCTGAATGGTGCCGATCAGCTGCGTCTGCTCCTCAAGAATCTTGTGCGTCTTGTCTCGGTTGAGAGCAACGCCAGTGGCGATGCCCCCGCCGAAAAGCAGGACACCGCCTACGATAAGAGCAGGAATCATTTTGAGTCCAACTGCCAATGTGGACCATCCCGGAGTGTAGACCAGTCAGCGCCAGCGGTCAGTGTGTACTGGCCCGTCACCAACTCGTTGGCAACCAGCCTGGCCCACACGTCCTTGATGTGGCTGACCAAGGGGTGGTAGTGGTCCCAGTCCCAGGACACCTTGCCGTCCACGTAAGGGGCCACGTCCACCGCCATCGAGGGCATGCTGTTGTGCTTTGACTTGGGCCACAGCAACTTGCTCCTGCCCTCTGCAACTGCTCGGTTCTGGCGCTCTTTGCCTCGGTGACCTTCGAGCACCGTGATGTCATACGGGCAGTCCGGGTCCACCAGCGCCTCGCGCATGAGAAGCTGGAGGTCTTCGTGACAGGTACCCAGACGGGTCAGCGACCGCTGACTGTACGACCAGCTCATTTCTTCCCCCGCTTCTTCTTGGGTGCGAAGCCGCCCTTCTTCTTCTTCATCTTCGAGTAGGTCTTGGGGTCGATCGTGCTCTTCTTCTTCGAGCGCGACGTGCCCGCCTTCTTGCGTTTGTTGATGTTGGCGTACAGTCCAGCGGGCATGGCTACTTCCTGCTCTTGGTGCCGCTACACTTCCACCGCTTCCGGCTCAGACGCAACGGGCTGTTGGGGTTCTTCGCTGCCTTGGGGCTTTTCTTCATCTGCCCAGCACTGCGGGCACAGTAGCTGTCGCCCTTGCTCGTGCCCGGCTTGACCCTGGGGCCACCGCCCTTGGCCTTGCCCGCCTGTCCGTAGCTGACCTTGCGCTTGCGCCCGGTCTTGGGGTCACGGTACGTCTTGACCTTGGCCTTGCCCTTCGCTGGTTTGGGCATCAGATCACCGTCCGAAACAATGCCCAGCCGACAGACAGTGCAGTCGTAACGATGAACAAGATGCCCACTGCCTGCAAGTAGTCGTGGTCGTATGGGTACATCACTTCCCCTGCACTGGGCAGTTGATGCTTTGGGCGACTCGGTCGAGCCCGGCCATTATCTTCTCGTGTTCCGAGCTGTGCATCTTCATCATGGCGTCGACCTGACCCAGGTGCCGGTCAATGGCAGACCGCATCATGGGGGCGAAGACATCCCGAAGCAGCTTGTACACAGCGATGCCGATGAGCAGGCAGACAATGAGTGCCGACGCCGGGCCGGTCACCTGGGGAACGAGAGTCTCGACGGTCATGGTTCCTCCGCCGCCTTCTTTAGGGCGTCAAGCACTGCCCGAGCAATGGTCCGAGAGTCGGCCGCGCTGGGGCTGTACTGGTTGGTGGGGTCGTAAGCTGCAAGCCACGGTCCTACCTCAGCAAGAGGGATGCACACCGGAATGGCAAACACATCGTCAGACCACCACGCACCGTCGGTCTCCTGCGTGCTGCGGCCAGCAACTTCGACGGCCTGGAAGTCAATCTTCACGTCGGGCACGGCGAACTCCTACGAGGGCAAGTTGAAACTGACGACCCGGTAGTACGCCTTGATTTTGGCGTCGTCACCGGCAGTGATGGTTCCAGACGAAAAGACGCCGAGCCCAACCATCAGGTTCAAGTCAGTTGTGGTGTTGGTGAAACTCATCCCGCTGTTGCGAGATCCACCGGTCAGTTGCCCACCACTGCTGTTGACGTTGACGTAGCAGACTGCCTGCGATCGACCACCGCTGTGGTTGGCGGTTGCGATGTTCTGATGGTTATTGCTGTCACCGGTCTTGAGGTCGCTTGAACTGCCTGTGAAGCAGCCCATGCGCTTTGCGCCGCTGCCTGTGATAACCATCAAGCCACCCTGCGCTTTGTTGGTTCCACTCGTCGTTGCGGTTCCGCTCTCAGCGGTCGCGACAACAATCTCCGTGGCAAAGCTGCTGGCAGGAGCAACGTACTCGATCACCGTCTGCAGGATAAAGGTGTCGCCGGAGGTGACGCGCACATTGTTGCCGCTGGCATCCTGCGCGTACAACGGAGCCGTCCAGCGAGGAGCCCGCTGCGTGGTGCTTGATGTCCACGAGTAGTCGCTGGACCCCGCACCCAGAGCGTTCATCACGACAGTGTTCACACCGTCGCTGTGTGTCACAGTGTCCACAAGCGGCTCTGGAGGATCGGCAGAGTCAGGCCCAGGGTCGGTCAGTGTCCACGTCGAGCTGTCGGTCAGGTCAATGGCCGTGAACCCCAGGGCAGACAGGTCTGCACCGCCGCCACCGCCTCCCCCTTGGCTTCCGCCTGAGGCTCCGGTGGTGGGGTCAAAGCATGGTGCGATGGCCATGCCCTACTCCCGCCAGGTGATGAAGGACTGGGCAAACACAGGGTTCCCCGTGCCGCTGTCAACCTTGGCGAAGAGATACAGCTTGCCGTTGCCCGGTGCGCTGAGCGTCTGAAACAGGGGCAGTTGCACGCTGAATGCGGCACACTTTGTGGCAGCAGTCGTGACGCCCGCCACCAGCTCAGCCTCGGTGTCGGGCACCAGGGTGAGGTCTCCGTCGGCGTCAGCACAGATACGAATGGTGATCTTCGTTGGACTCGCGGCACTCGTGAGCTGCACATGGATGCCCTCGACAATGCCCTGGTAGTTGCGGTCCTTCCAAGAGTCAGGGAAGTCTGCCAACATGTCGTGAACGTGCACGTCGCTGGCGTTGAAGGCGGTACCCAACTGCTGGGTACCGGTCTGCACACTGTCGTGCAGGAAGTGGCGGATACGGGGTGGCATTGTCCCTCCTCAGTCTTGGACGGCGACGGTCACACCTTACCACGTAGCATCAATCCCGCGCTTGTTCGCGCGCAGTCTTCTCCTGTTCGCGCAGTGCACGACGTGATTGCTTCTCAATGCTTTCCAAGTTGATGGGTGTTGTGACACCGGTCGCGTAGCCCAACGTCGGAGCCAGTCCAAAGCGCGCAGGGTCGAGGAACTCGTCGACTCCGTAAGTCATGCCCAGCTTGGTGTAGTCTGCTCGTGTGCGCTCAATGCCCATGTAGGCAAACGTCATAAGAGCAGCCTTGAACGCCAGCTCTGCGTTCTTGCTTTTCCACTGGTATTCCTGAAACCCTTCTTGCGGGTACATCGGGTCCATGGCACGAACGCGACCACCCGCCTCGCGGTCCTTCGGCACAGGCTTGACGTGCTCGCGCATCATGCTCCACACAAAGTTGTTGGGCGTGCCCATGGCGTAAGCCACCCACTCGCTGGGAACCTTCGAGCCCGTGTCGCTGAGGTTGCCCTTGATCTTGTACGCAGAGATGGCAAGGCTGAGCAAGGGGATGAGGTTCTCTTCTTCGATCTGCCCGGCAGCCGCACCGACAAAGTTGTTGTTGCGCGCACCAGCCTGCGCCGCCCACGTAGCGAAGCGGTACATGTCCGCGTATGCCTCACCAAACGGCACCGACGGGCCGAACAGCGCCGATCCTGCACCCTCGTCGAAGTCGTAAATCTTGCTGAGGATAGGCCGCATGCGAACGTAGTCGGGCCCGGTCAGCGCCAGGTCGCTCTGGGTCTGGCTGTTGTCCAAGGCATTGAGGCTGCGCATGAACGTGTTTGGATCGCGCGCCATGCCTCGCACGCTCTCCATGTAGTTGGCAAAACGGAACGACAGGAACAGAATGTATCGGTTGAAGCCGTTCTTTACCTTGTCAGGAACAGCGCCGTAGTCGAGCACAACGGCACGAGCCATGCGTGCAGCCTGCTCTTCGGTCATGCCCTGCTTCAATGCGCTGACAAACATGTTCTCGCGGAACGCTTTGTCTGTAGCGTTGGCGACGTACTGAAAGAACGAGGTGCGGCGAGGGTCGAGCTGGCGAAGATGCTGCCGCATGGCCGGGGCAGGAGTAGCGTCAATGAGCAGCTTCGCATCGCGAAGCACGTCGGCAATGAAAGCGTCGTTGAACTCCATCTGCCCACGGCTGATGAGAATGTTGTTGCGCTTGATTGCTTCGTCAATCTCGCCTTGCGTCCACCGCTTGCCGGTTTTCGAAGTGAACCGGTACTCGCTTGGGTTGGGGGTCGACCGTGCCTGGGTCAGTGGTTTGTTGATGATGTTGGCAAGTTGACCTTCTACGTCTGCAAGCTGCGAGGCGTAGCCTGGCCCCTTCAACATGCGAACAGCGTTGACCGGACCCACCGTCGACATAGCGATAAGAGGCGCGGTCACAGCGTTAGGAACGATGTACCGTCCCAAAGGAAGGGGGATGGGCGCACCACCAGCAAGCGCACCGCTGGCAGCAATGCGCCGACGGGTAACCAAGAAACTGCGAACAGCCTCAATCGCCACCTCTGTCCTGGCCGCCTGTCGCTCTGCCAATGGAATGTCCTCGTCGACAGCCTTCGCAGCAGCGTCACGTCTTCGCAGGTTTTCTACGTTTTGCGCCAACTTGCCAGAGTCAGAGGCAGCCTGCAGTTCTTTGAGCGTGTCGCTCCACTGCTGCCCGAACAGGCCCAGCCGCACGGAGGTGGGGTCTGCCAGCTCCAACTCTCGCTGCAGGTTGAACAGGTCGTTCTTGGTGACGTTGGGCTTGTACCCCATGCTTGATCGGACAGACCGCATATCCTCAACCATCGGTTGCACGAAGGTCGTGTACGCCCTGTCAATGATGTTGCGACGGAGACCGGCGATGATCACATCGTCGGGCGCACCGGAGTGCCGAGCGTAGGCAATGTGCTGGAGCAGGGTTGCGTCGTCATCGTTGCCGAGTGCGTAGCGCAGCATGCGGAACACATCGTCGGGAGCCATGCCGCCCTCGATCATCTCAGGGAGCGACGGGATCGGAGGCGTGCCCGGTGGCAGGTTGTCAAGGTCTGCACGCGCGAGCGCAAAGTCCTCACCCAGCCCGCGCATGATGGACTTGATTGCGTTGGTGGTCGCCTGGGTTTCGAACGCACTGAGGTCAAGGTTGGCGTTCGTTTCAATGTTGCCCAACAACTCCTCGAGGTCAGGCACAGACCGGTTGTTCATCATGGTCTGCTCGAACACCTGCTCGGCAATCTGCTGACGGGTGCGTGCGGACATTGCCAGCCCGGCACGGCGGGCAAGGTTGTCCAGCTCTTGCACGTACACCGACTCTCCCGCCTCAATCTGCCCAAGACCGTTGACCTTGTTCTGCCCTCGTGAATCGGTGATGGGCATGGAGAAACGCACACTGTTCTCGCGACCGCGAAGTGGAGAGCCCTTGCCTCGAACGCTGGTAGGGGCTTCGATGATCTCGTTCAGTACATCGAGCGCACCAGCCCGGTTGTCGAGGATGAGCCTTGCCTCACCCTGCACGCGCTGCGGTGTGCGCCCAACGATCGACGGCATGACGTTGACAAACAAGTCAGGGTTGGTCTCGGCCAGCTCGCGAAGCGATCGTTCCTTGACGACCCGTGCGTCGGCACCCATGGCCCACGACAGCATTGCGGGGAACACACCGTCGCGCGTCTCGACTCCACCCGCCTCGACAAACGGAGCCTTGGACAACCCGCGCCCTTTCAGCTTGGGGTTGCGAATGCGCAGCGCATCAATCATATCCTGCAGGTTGCGAGTCGTGAAAGGCACAACGTCGGCAGCACTCTCAATGAAGTTGGGGTCAACATTCGGAACCGCTACGAGGTTGCGCAACAAACCGTCGGTCATAAAACTGTCGTACAGATCCTTGCCAAAGAAGTCCTGCAGAACATCACGCCAGGCATTCATCATCAACTGGGCCTGCTCTCGCTGAATAGCAAGCTGCCTGATGTTGGGCGGAATGTTGCCTGCGAACAACTCCTGGCCCAACCCTCGACGCGCGGTGGCAGAGGGCGACTGGTACGTCAGGTACAAGTACGCCTGCTCGGGTGTCATGCCAAAGGTCTTGGCCAACTCTTCTGCACGCTTGTCTATTGTCTGCGTGATCTCTATCATCTGGCGCTCAATGCGCTTCTGAATAACTTGGTTGAATGCCGCTTCTGGGTTCTTTGCCCCGGTGGCTGCGTCCCGAATCTCAACTCGAATGTTGTCGCCGATGGATGCGATCTCGCTCTTCACCCGCTGCAGTACGCGGGGCAGGTCTGCATCCACCTGCGTCGGGAAGTTAGTGGCAATCTCGTCGGCATCTTGAGCGTTGCGCTTTGCTCCTCGGTTTAGTGCTCGCCCAAGGGCTGCACCTCCAGCCTCTTTGGCCACCAACTTCAAGTCCGACACCGCCTCAGTCAGTCGCCCAGGAATAACTTGCCCCGAGCCAGGCACAGTTCTGGGCACCCGCTTCTCGGGCCGCACGTCGAGACCCACCTCAACCAACGGTTCCTCGGCACGCTCGAGCTGCCGTCCCGCAAACATAATCTCGCGAGCCTCACTGCCCATCGCGTCACGGAACGCTTGGGTCAACAGGCTGTCTTCGACAATGCGGGCCTCGGCTCCCGTCAAAGGCTTGCCGCTTTGCATACGGAGCAGCATGCCTGACATAAGTTCAGAACGCTCGATGTTGGCTTTGCCCTGGCTGCGGATGAACTCGTCGGCAGCATCAGGAGAAAAGTAGTAGAGCTGCGAGACGGTGCCGCCAATCTTCGGCCCGTTGCGAACGGTGGGCTGCAGTGCTGTCATGCTCCGCTCGACAGCTTCAAACACCTCCTCGGTCAGCTTGTTGGTGGGCACCATCAGACTGTTTGAGACAACGGTCATGTTCTTGGGAACGATGTTCTCAAGAGCACTTTCAACAACTCGGCCGCCCGCTGCTGACGTAGCCCGCAACAGTTCTTCGGGTGTGCGAAGGATGCGATCTTGAGTGACCTTGTCTGCACCCATGCGACGATTGACCACACGGCCTGCGCGGCCACCGAACTGCACATCGCCACCGCTGCGCGCGCCCATGACAGCCTGTTTCCCCAGGTCGTGCAGCGTTGTCATCACAGGCAGATTGCCCATGACAGGGATGGCGCTGTTCAATCCTTCCATCTGCCCCAGGGCTGACTCCAACAACGACGGGGCTGCCGCATCAGAAGCGTTCGATGCACGCCGCAAGTCAGGCCCACCAGGCAGTGCGCTGACGACAACGCCCTCGTCCTCGAGCAACGCGATAATGTCGCGGGCTTTTTGCCTTGCGCTAATCTTGTTGTTCAACATGATGTCGCTGATCGCAACACGCCACGCCGAAGCTGAATGCTGGTTTAGCTGCTTGCGCAGAGCAGCGATCTCGGACTGCGTGAGCAACCGATCGCGCGGACCATTCAGTACGCCTACGTCCTCGAGGATTGTGCGAGCAGCTTTGCTGTTGGCAGCAAGGTCGTTCGCCATACCAACACTGACTGTTGCTGGCCCCGCCTCCAGTCGGGCCTGGAGAATGTAAGGCGCAAGCACCTCTTCGCCGATGGCTTCTGCCGCCACACGCTGGGCGTTGTTCAAGCCCTTGGTCAGCTCGATCTCACTGATGCGGGCAGCATCAACATCACCCATCTCTGCAAGCTCTTGCGCGATACGAATGCTCTTGCTGGTCTTCGCAGCCTGCACCGGATCGCCCGCTGCGTATGCCAGCTTTTCAACAACGTCGGCAGCCTTGGCTGCCTTCGGAGCCCGGAAACGAAGGGCCTCTTTCGCTCCTCGCGCAAGGGTCTCCGTACCACCAATCGCAGTGCGAGCCGCCGCTCTTGCTGCTGGGACAGGGCCGATGCCATACACTCCCTCGTAGACAACGCCCTGCCAGAACGGTGCCGTGGGCGTGCCATTTTCCATGGCATCATACCGCTCACTGAGAACTCCGTAGCCGGGCTGCACCTCGGCTGGCTCTACCGGAAACTCAGCAACGTACCCTGGGATTGACATAAGCTCGTCGCCCAAGAATCGACCCGACCGCAGGGCCTCCGCGAACTTGGCAACGATGCCGCCAGTCTGGCGAGCTGCCCGCATGCCGGTGGGATCCATGGCGTGGGGTCGCGTGCGCGTGGCACCCTGGAACGGGACGGGCATGAACGGCCCCTCCGGTCCTGACGCACCGACGCCGGTTGTCGCAGCCGAAGAGGGCAACCGAAAGCCACCGGTTCGACGCCTTTCGATTTCATCTTCCGTGAATCCTCGAAGACGCAGACCCTGACGCAACAGTTGATCGATGCGATAAGCCGGGTCGTTCTTGTCGTAGGGCTCGCCGGTCTCGGGGTCCATCTCGTAGGTAAACGGGAGGAGCTCGAACAACGCCGTGTTGACCAGCGTTGGGAACACGCCCGCATTCCGCAAGAGCTGTGCGACTGGGGTTTCCTGCAGCAGACCCAGCTCTGAGTCTGTCTTGGTGGTGGACAGCAGTCCACGCATGAGCGGTTCTTGAACCGCGTCCAACCGCTCATCTTCCCGTTCGAAGCCTGGGATTGCTCTGGTTGCAATGTCGATGACTTTGTTTCTACGAGCACGGTTCTCGTCGCGAACCGTTTCGATCACCAGTCGACGTGCCTCGTCGGCCTGCATGCCTGACTCAATCAGCTCACTGGCTAACGTCTGTCGAGCAAACGCTTGCTGTCGCCGAATGTTTTCGGACACATCAGGCGCATAAACCTGCCGACTCACCGCTTCTGAAAGTCGTTCCCACCACTTGGGAGCGCGCAGGTCACCAGTGTCGGGATCGCGGTACTGCTCGATGTACAACTGTCGAGTCGGATCGCTTGGGTCAACCTTTTTGGTTACCCGCAACCGGCTCTCGCGAAACGTCGGCAACAACGCCCAAGGCGTGAATGCTGCCGCCAAGCCATAGAAGAACGGATTCCGCTCACCCGTTGTGACCGGATCTCCCTGTGTGGTTAGTCGCTGCTCACCCACGTCGCGAGTGCCAGCCCGAGCAGCGGCCCGCGCTGTCTCCTCTGACATTCCGGCCTGCATGATGAACTGGTCTTCAAGCTGCCGGGTTGCCTGTTCGCCTGGCGTTACAAGCCGACGTTGACTGAGCGGATTGATGCGCTCGAGCAGGCTCTGCTCTGCGTATTGTGGCGTGTACTTTGTACGCCCCATGAGCGCGGCGGTCTCCTTGTCCTGCAAAGCCTGAACCGCTGCCGATGTTGCAGCGAACTGTCGCTCGAGGTCAATGTCCTCCCCGCGTTGCTCCGGTGGCCTGATGATGTTGCCGCCCGACCCATCAGGTCGCGGGCCCTGCAACCGTTCCATGTAGACGCGAGCATCGGTTGGTGCAGCCCTGCGCATGTAGGAAGCGCCGCGAGGTAGCGACAACTCCATGGCAACCTGCTGGTCGTCCATCTCTACGGGAGCAATGTCTGGCTCGACGGGTGACTCAGGCGCATAGACAACAGCGCCGGCCTCAATGTTTTCAAACGGTCGACCCCCAAATCGTGGGCGCTCAACAAGCGCTTCACGGTACTGGCGTTGACGTTCTCGAACCTCAGGATCAAGCCTGCCAGCGCGCAGGTCTTCCATAAACTCTGCGCCCTGTATCCTGGCCCTCCGAGTTGCGATGCTGTCGGACGACAATGGCGCACCGGGAGGGGGCGAAAAGCCAGTATCGTCAGGCGCGTACATAGTCTGGGTTCGCGCAGGTACAGCCGCAGGGGCCACAGTAGGCGTGGGCGCGGCGGGTGCTGCAGGCGTGGCACCGAGCTTCGCTGCCATTTCGCGCAACAACCGCGCAGACTCGGGACGACCCTTCTGCTCTGCAACCTCTGCTGCGCGAAGCAGTTCGCTTGCGCTCATCGGCCCGCCGTGTAGCCGCCTGGCTGCCCGTAGATGGGGTCAAACAACTCTGGGTTGTTCTGCAAAAACATTTCTCTGGCAGTTAGCGGTGGGGGTCCGACAGATGGCGCTGGGATTGTAGCGTCACCCATCAGACCACTCCGCTCCATCACCGTGGGCTGTGGTGCTGGCACATACGCTGCTTGTCCAGCATCGGGTGTGAACCCTGCAACGTAGGCCGCTGCCTGAGCACGCATGGCCTGAGCCGGGTCCATGACAGGAGGAGGTGGAGCGACCGGGGCCGCTGCTGTCCTTTCTACGTCGGAAGCAAACTGTCGCTCTGCAGTCTGGATGCCTTGCGCCATGCCAGCGATGTTGCCTTGTTGCGTAGCAGTGTCGAAGGTCGAGCCTCGAGCATCAGCACCGAACTGCGCTGCCCCGTAGTAGGCCGCCGCTTTGAGTCGGGCATCGTTGTCGTTGGGGTACAGCTTGTCGATCTGCTGCATGAACATATTGAAGTCGCGGTTGCCCCTGCTGATGAGCTGTTGTGCCGTCTGCTCAACACGGTCCCTGGGCTGCACGTCACCGTTGGCCTGCTGGTACCGCTGGATCATGTAGGGCAGCCCTTCAGCAGCCCGTGGGCTGACCTGTGCTGCGGCCTGGAATGCCTCTGCGCTAACGGTTGGCAGCCCGAGGAAGGCTTGTGCTGCCTGCTGCTGGGGTGTCTCGCGACCCAGGAGGGCTGCCTCTCGCTCGCGGAGCTGCAAGTCGCGTTGCTTGGAGGCGAGGTAGTCAACGTCGTAGAACCGAGCAAAGCCGCGAGGCAGAGACTCAAGGTTGCGCCCCTTCTCGTAGGCAGCCAGCGCCTGCTGGTACTCGGCTTCGTTTTCGAACTCTTTGAGATCAGCCTGCCCGTCGTCGCTTAGCGCGTTGATGTACCGGCCAAGGAAGAACTCCTCTTCATCGGTAAGTGGCTCCGCCAATCCGTAGGCTTTGCGAAACGACGCAAGCTCCTGCTCGTAGGTCTGCCGCTCCTCGGCGCTGACCTTGCCATCTTTGTTGGTGTCAATGGTCTGCAGCTTGCTGAAGGCAAACTCTTCAAAACGATCAGGGCCTGCAGTGACACCGCTGAGCTCAGCCTGTTGCCGCTGACGGATAATGGCTGACGGGCTGATGCCTTCGGAAAGTGCTCCGGTCAAAAACCCTGGCGTCTCGAGCACTGCATCAATGGCCATCGCTACGTTGCTGTCAACCTTCGCACTGTACCGCCCCTTGAGTGCATCGAACAGGCGCGCAGCCGCCATCTCCTTTCGCTCTCCTGAGATGTTGACGCCCTCGATGCGAGAAAAATACTCACCCGATGCCGAGGCAATTGCGCCCAACAAAGCTGATGTGCTGACGCCGCTTGCACTACCGGCTACGGATTCCGCTTTGCGCAACACGTCGCCCACAAGCTGTGAGCCGACGCCAGAGGTCATGTCGTACTTGCGCTCAATCCTGTTGCGGTCCTCCGTAGCCAGCCCTCGACGGTCGGTCGTGTTGGCCGAGAACTTGGCGGCTGCGTTCAGCACGCCTGTCATCGACTCGCCGCCTCGACCGGCTCCGCCCCCGGCTCCGCCTCCGCCTGCCTGACGACTGCCGGTCAGGGGAACCTTGCCGCTTGGACCAAGGCCCGCTTCTCGGAAGCTGGTTTGGTACCGACGGAGTGCTGCCCGCTCCTCGGCGATCGTCTTCAGCTCCTCTTGTGCGCTGCGCTCCTTGCCTTCCCGCTCTTGCAGCATCTGCTGGTAGCGCAACTGCTGAAGCTGCGAGGGGTGATACTTGCCAAAGAGCTGCATACCCAGCGTCACGGCTGAGCTTACATCGGCAAACTGCTGGGGTTGGTACGGCAGGAATGTCGGCTTTGGAAGGGCCATCGGATGCTCCTATCGGTAGTCGACGCCAGGGATGTATGCCGGTGCCCCTGCGACGGGAGAGGCTGCCCCGACCGCAGAGACAGGACCACCGGGCTGAAGCCCACCAACCATGCCCATCTCAAGGGCGGTGGCCGCAGCCGCCTGCGCCTGTCGCGCACCCTGCTGCTTCGCGAAGCCTTTGATCATGGCGTCGAAGTAGGACTGCTGCAAGTTCATGGCTGCTCCCTGCTGGAATACCGGGATGGCCTGCGCAGCCGCAGTGCCCAGTGCGCCAGCAACGCCCCGAATGCGGGTTCCGCGCGCATCGTCTTTCAACTGCGCCAGTTCCATTTTTTCTTGTTGGAACTCTGCTTCCGCCTTCAAACGAGCTTGTTGTTCCACGGCCGCCAGGGCCGCCTCCTGCTGTCCTCGAATGTCCTGCAGGGCCAAGGCTGTGTTGAGCTGCTCACGGCCGCCATACGCGCCCTGAGCGCCCATGATGGCTGCCTGCTCCCGGCCCTGCGCTTGCACGTCTGCGGTAATCCCAGCCTGTGCTGCACGCTGGGCTTGAACCTGTTGGTTCAAAATCTCACGCTGCTGTGCCTGCGCCATAAAGAGGTCGCGTTCTTTGTCGGGGTTGTACAACTGGCGTGCGCCAGCAAACGCGCCTGCAGTGTTGGCGATTGCGCCAGCACCAATAGCACCAATAGTCAATGCGGGGATTACAGCCATGGTGCCCTCAGTTCAGTGTGATGCCAGTGTAGTACGCTTCCATGTGAATGGACCAGTTGATGATGCAGCACGGGTCAATGCTGGTCAGGTGCGACAGGCCCACGGTGTAGCCTCCACCCGAACCCACCTTGCGCATGACGGTGCCGCTAAGGTTGCCCAGGCCACCGATGGTGTATGGGTTGTACGGTCCAGCCACTCGCAACGGGCTCGTGGTGTTGGGAACCCAGCCCTCGCGGTTGTTGCTGGAGACAAGGCTCTGGGTGGGCGCAGTCGGCACGACCCGGCCGGTGGCAAACTGCTGTGCCTCGGTGTACTCACCCACGTACAGCGACGCATCCGACGCACTGGAGACGTTGTCGTCCGGTCCGTTGAACGTCTCCATCCACCAATGGAAGATGACCAGCGCAGGGTGGCGCAGCTCGAAGGTGAGCGCCGTCTGGGGCAACACCTCGAAGGCCTCGGTCGTGGCATCGGAGCGGTTGCCCGTCAGCGCAACCGATGCGAACTGTGCCCGCACACCGAAGCCGCCCGACCACTGGCTGCCCTGCCACCCGGTCACGCCGTGCTGCAGGCCACGGATGGGGTCGACCACCGGGGACTGGATGTGCTGGGCCTCAACCCAGGGCGTGCTGGACAACAGGTCGGCGTCGACCACACCCTCGTGCAGGTACACCCGCAGTGCCTGATCGTTGCCTTCGAGGTCGGCAGCTTCAAGCGGATCGCCGTCAGTGAACGTGTTGGGTGGAGAGTACGCCATTACTTCTCCCGCATGACGAGGGCGTTGATGCGACCACCTGCGTAGTCCAGCTCACCCACAGCATTGAGATCGTACACGAGCAGGTTGGCGTAGGGCGAACCGCTGCTGTCGTGCTGCGGATGCATGAGCCCTCGGATGACCACGCGCAGCCCGTAGATAGTTGCGTTGGTTGCTACGTCGTAAGCGAACATTCCGTAGGCTGCGTTGTAGCCCAAAGTCTGGGGGACTCCGGTTGTTCCGATTTCGCCACCGGTCGACTGCTTGTTGCCAACCACAAGCCACGCGGGGATGACGGTGGTGGACGATGTGTCTGCCAACTTGCTGCCCACCTGACTGTCGATGGTAGTCAGAAAGTCATCTTGCCCCGGCACGTCCTGCCAGTTTGCCAGCGAAGAGCTGGTCTTCTCCCACTGCAAGTACGCGACCCAGCAGTGCATGCTGTCGGTGGTGGTGGTCTGTCCAGAACTTCCTGCGGTGTCGAAGGTGATTTGGCCCTTGACGCCCGATGCTGACCACGGTGTTGTGGACGTGTTGTACTTTGGCTTGCAGTTCAGGTGCCACCACACTCGGAGCACATCGCCGCTGGTCACGGACCACGAGCTGCTCGACAGGTCGAGGAAGGTCTGGGTGCCCGTCGAGGTCTGCACGGCGTGTGGGCTGGTGGGCGCGCTGCCGCTGGCGCTGCTCACTGTGGTCAATGCAGGCGACGCCTCGGTGGGCAAGCTTTGGTTGCCCAAGTGCTCCTGGCCTGCGTACTTGATGGGGCCGCCGCTGTCGGCGAAGTGTGCAATACCAAAGGCTTGATCGCGCGAGTTGGCGCTGTTGAGCGCCGCGCTTTGAGTGTAGTCTGCATAGGTGCTGTTCAGCGTAGTGGCGTCCGTTGCCTCACCCGGCTTGACCCGTGCGCGTTCAATACGGCTCATCGCCACCTCCCAATGCTGACCACCCTGTTGCTGAACAGGTGACCCTGCATGATGTCTGTGTTGGCCGAAACTTCCTCGTCAGCATCATCGGGCCCTGGGCCCGTGAGCCGCCACTGACACTGTACCTCAACAGGACCGGCGGGAGCCTGGCCCTCGCCGATGACGCGGAAGTGGTCCATGGGCTTGGCCGCCCCGTACCGTTCTGCGACAGTGACGCCGTTGTGCAAAATCCGCATCGACACGCGACGACTGATGGGCTTCGTAAACGGACTGGCGTTGTTGTCCCGCTTGGCGCTGCGGTAGAAAAACTGGAAACAAGCGATGTTTCCAAACCACTCCGTCTGCAAACTGCCGCCCTTGAACGGGTCGACAGTGTAGGTAAACGCCGTGCGCCAGCCCCCACCGTACTGCTGGTGCGTGATTGCCCGGAAGGTCTGGTTGCGGGTGTTGCCCTGCGTGGCTCGCACGTTGGTTTGCTCACCCTCGGTGTCGGCTTCGCCGCCGCTGGCTGCCCACAGGTTGTGCACAACAACAATGTGAGTAGCGTGGTCAACCAGTCGAGCTTCAGTCACCACATCAGCAGGCAACTGACTGCGGTCCAAGCCTGCAATCTGACCCCGGAAGGAGGTGTGTTGCGCGTTGAACTGATCGGCCTCAATGAGTTGTTTGCTCTTGGCCTCGTGCTGGGTCCACTCTTTCATGCCGTTTTCCCTGCAATGACCCGAACACCACGGGACTGGTATTCAACCTCGTAGCCGACAAGCAGCAGGTCGTCGGTAGTTTCAAGTCGAAACTTAAACCACGAGCAAGACTGTTGCGCAACGCCGATTCGAATGGGGACGAGCTGTGCGCGCTGCCACTTTGCTGTTCTCACAAGTCCCTCGTCGAGCACGGGTTGACTCGAGGTGTCGGGTGGCTGTGCCAGATAGGACTTGTTGATTCCGACTTCTGTGTAGCCAAAGTCTTTGAAGTGGCTCAGCTTGAGCTCGACGCTGCCCGTGGTTTGAATCCACAGCGTGACGTAGTGCACCTGCTTCTTGACCTGCGCGTCACCCATGTCCAGCCACGCACTCTCGTACACGGAGGTCGGCGGATTGTTGAGAACGTATGCATCAGACTCAATCTTGCCGCCCATGGCCCGTTTGCCGCTGATGACAAACAACCCTGCCTCGGAGTTCGCTCCGGCCTCTGCGCCTGTGTGGTGGCCAAACAACAACGTGCCGTTGTGCAAACGATCAATGCACCCAACTGGAAACCCAGTTCGCACACCCCAACCCCGGACAATGTGGTACACCAAACCAAGGTTTGGACGGTCGTTACCGTCTGCTGGAATGTACAGGTGATACTCTTGAGTCCGTGGGCTGTACCGCCCCACAGCTCGGTGTGAACAGCTACGGGTCAACCGCTGCAGCTCCTCACGCACAGGTTGACCGAGCGGTACAAGCTGCACCTGCGAGCCGCCAACGAGACCGCCCTGGATTGCGTAGACCTGGTCTTCGGCGAGAAACACAGTGCCCACGCCAGGGATGATGTCGATGCTGTGCGGCGAGCGACAGGCCACTTGGTCGGTAATGGTCTGCGCGGTGAAGTTTGGGTACGACCCGGTGACCATGTCGATGCCCTGCTCGCGAAGCACGAGCAGCACGTTGTAGTGCTGAGCCATGCCGACGACAGCTCCGCCTCGACTGTTGAGGTTTAGGTAGTCCGCAGCACCGAACTGGTCAGGCAGCCCAGGGTAGCTGAAGTACAGGCGCGAGGGGTCGGCCGTGCCTCCGTCGAACCACAGGCAGCCCTTGAACGAGGCACAGACCTTGGCCGCCGAGGCAGGCATCGGCACGATGTCGAGGTCGCTGGGCGCGGCCACCGAAAAGGTGCTGTCCCTGCGGGTCGCGTGGTACAACAGCTCTGTGTTGTTGCGAACGTCGTCGACGAAAAAGAAGTCACGGCCGCCGTTCTGGGTGGCATAGATGCGGCGAGCTACTGTACCGGGAGGGCCAGTTGGGATGCGGAGCGTCGGACTGTAGCGGAATCCGTTGTACGCACCCTGACCCGCCACGATGGGAATGGACCACTGAGCGGTCACCTCGCCAGAGGCTGGACCCACCGAGCCGGTGTCGCTTACGTAAGCAACCTTGAACTTGAACACATTGCGCGCGTCGGATCGAATAACCTCGTCGTTGTTGGAACCACCGGTACCAGCAACCAAAGCGTCGGGCCTGCCCATGCCGAAGCGGTTGGGGGTTCCCAGGGTCTGCGAGCCGGTGGTGGTCCAGAGCGACAGGGTGTCAGCACCCACGTCGTCGGCACTCTCGATGCTCATCGTGGTGTCGGGCGAATACTGCACGTTGGTGACGCGCATGGCCTCGGGCGGCGACGGGCGGCCGGCAAAGCCGACAGGGCGTGCGATGCTCTCACGGATGTTGCCGTTGATGTCCGAGCTTTCGGGCAGAGGCCAAGGGTCGACGATGAGCGGTGCGTCGACACCGTTGGTCACCACAACCCTGCGCCCGACCTGACAGTACACCGACCCGGCCTGGGTGGGCGTCGGGATGTTCCGCGCCGCCGCCAGCTCAACGAGGGACGCTGCCTGTCCAACCTCGTAGTAGAGGTACAGGAAGCCGCCCGTCTCGAAGAGGATGCTCTGCCGTGCACCGCCCGGCTGTTGCTGCAGGACGTAGACGCTGTCGATGCGCTTGGTGGTGGCAAACGGAACGAACTTGTCGCTGGCCGCAACGCGGTATTTCTCGTAGCCGAGCCGACTGCTGAGCGCGCCGGTACGCTGGTCGACCGTCCAGTTCTCGATGAGGGTGGCAGAGTCCGGTGGCTGGGGCAGCTGTTGCTGCATGCCCTTGGCAACGCGAACCTGTTGGATCTGCCCTCTCATGTGTGCACCAGGGTGGTGAACCGCGAGAAGCTGTTGGGCTCCATGTTGGCGAGCCAGTTGCCCTTCACGATGCGCCGAGCTGGCGTGATGAGGTAGCGGCGCTCGAGGCGCATCAGAATCTCATCGGCCCGACGACGGTATAGTTCTGACTGTGTCGGGTTGTCGTGCTTCATGAGAATGTCGGCCAGCGCCATGTAGGCAATGACCATGCGCTGGTCGGGCGGGATGGACGAGGTATCGCCGTCCTCAACCATGGGCCGGTGGTTCTGCATGTACCGGACAGTAAAGACATAGTCCTTGTCTTGTCGGGGGTACAGGCGAATGCGCTGCACAAACCCTGTTGCCGTAGTCATGCGCTCCCGGCGGTACAGGTTTTCCTTGGTCGTCAGTTCGCTCTCGGTAAGGTCCACAAGCGTGCGGGCGGTCACGTCTGTTGGGTCAAGAATCATATCGCCGCCGCTGGGATCGTTCAGCAAACGCCAGTCTTTCAGCCCAATCGTTGAAGACCGAAAGTAGTATTTCTTCTTCAGGCCGTCGTTGGCCACGCCAAGCATCGGCGTAAGCTGGTAGTCCTCGGTGTTGCCTGCTGTGAGGCTAACGATCTCTCCGTAGGCGCTCTCCCGTCCGCCCTGGATGTAGGTCGAGGTAAACTCAACCGTTCGGTTTCCGTTGCTGGTGCCTGACACGACGGCCAACGTGAAGTTCTTGCGCGGCCCGTCGAGGTAAGCTGCGTCGTAGTTCATCCAGTAGATGGGCAGGTTGACTTCGCCCAACGGCAGGTTGTACCACTCGTCCTCGTACCGGGACAGTGGCGACAACAAGCCTGGGTCGTCGGGCGTGCGGGTGTTGCTGCGCCGCGCGACGTTGAGCACTGAGGTGCAGTCGGCAGGAAGGTCGAGGTAGCGGTTGATGACCTCGCCCGTGTAGCTGCCGGTGGTCGACTCGAAGTCGCGCTCAATGCGCGCCTGCGTTCCGCTGTCTACGAAGGTGATGGTGTACGTCTTGCCGTCAGCCACCAGCTCTTGGTTCACCATGTTCTCAACAAAGAACGACGAGCCTGCAGTAACGAGGCGTCCTCCACTGGTGAAGCTGAGCGTGGCGCTGCGGTCGGCGTAAGCCGTCACGTCGACCACCTTGTTGGTGAACGTGAACGGCTTGGCAAGACAGATGGCCCGGTCTGCTTCGTTGAGCAGGCGGTCGATCTGACGCCGGTAGGTGTCGTTGTCGGGGTCGTAGTCGAGGACGTTGGCGACGTACTCGCGCAGTGCGCGCAGGTCGGTACCGGGCATGGGGCTCTCCTACGACAACACCCCGCCCAGGCGGGCTGAGCGGGGTGCGTTGATGTGGCGATTGCTCAGAAGTTCTTGTAGACCCAGACGGGTGCGGCACCACCGGACTCAGGACCGAGGGTAACCCCGCAGGCGTTGGTCAGGTCGGTCGCTGCGGCAGCCGAACCGGTGCCTGCGGTGGCGTCCACCACAAGCGCGATGTCGGTAGCCACGCTGCCCGTGGTCTTGACGCCGTCGATGTAGCCCGCGACGACGACGTGGACGGTGATGTCCTGCGTCACGCCGCTGATCTGCTCGACGCTGATGTCGTCGCGCAAAACGCCCACCACAAGCGGGTTGCCGTTGGTGACAGCGGCAGCCTGCTCGACGTAGAGCACACGGTCGGCACCGGTCTTGCCGGAGTCGAACGCCATCCAGTTGCCAGCAGCCAGGGTGTGGGTGCCGGAGCCAGCGGGAACGACGTAGAGGAAGGACTCGACCTGACGGCGGTTGGAGGTACCGCCACCGAAGTCGGACTCGCCGTCGAGCTTCTGAAGAAGAGTGTTGGTTGCCATAGGCTCAAGTCTCCGCGTTGACGAGGACGCCGTGACCGGACAAGTTGCTGGTGCAGATTTGCATCCGCACTGCAATCTGAGCCGACATGGCTGCGTAGCCGCTGATGGACTCCATGTCGCCGAGGGCGAACTTGGCATCGCGGTCGAAGTAGATGTTGAACAGACGGCTGTTCAAGAAGTACATGCTCATCTTGTTGGAGCCGCCCGATCCGGTGAATCCGAGATTGGGCTCGATGAACATCTGCGCGCCGTTGAACTCCAGGGCGAGGCGACCCGCCATGTTCCGAACCTCGGTGGCTGACACGTACCGCTCAAGCGCCTGCAGCTCGTTCTTGTACAGACCGTAGCTTGCGGGGCTCGCGAGGATGAGATCAATGTCTCCCTCAGGGGCGAACTGCTGACAGTCGATGAGCAAAGACTGCATCTTCTGCAGACCGTTGCTGGAGAACGAACCGTTCTGAACCTGGTTCTGCCAGGAGCTGGGGAAGCCGCCCTTGGCGATGCCGCCGACCGTGTTGGTCTGCGAACCAAAGGCACCCTCTTCAAACCAGCCCGTTGCGCCGTCGAGGCCGTTGAGGGTCTCGAGGTCGGTCAAGATCGTCGAGTCACCAGCGATGAGCTGCTTCTCGATCTCGCGCTTGAACATGCCCATGGTCTGCTTGAGACGGGCCTCGGCAATACGGATGATCGCCCTCTCACCCTTGTTGCTCAGCTCTTCCTTGCGGGTGATGACAACCGGAGCGGTCGCGTCACACCAGGAGTAGGTGGCCGTGCGGAGCGGATCCTTGACTGCAAGGCTGACTGCCTCGTAGCCGTTGGACAGCTGGGTGATGGTGGAGTGGTCGGTCAGGATGACGGGGCTGTCGATGTACGAGCCACCGTCAACGTCTTCGACGTTTCCGAGGGTGTTGACTGCGTCGACAAGGGGGATGATGCGGAACGTGTTGTCCACTTCCTTGTCGCGCAGGATGCGCAGGGTACTGGCCAGAATGTCATTCTGGACGCCGGTCGTGGTCGGCATTGAATTCTCCAAGAGGTTCGAGGGGAAGCGGCGTGTCCACAACCGGGGGCCGAGGGCTGGCGTGTCCTTGCGGGTCCAACCTGTAAGGGAACGCTACCCTACTTTCGCTGCGCCTTCAAGGCTTGATAAATGTCAAACGCACTTGCATCTTTCAAGTCTGGACTGAGCACAGGCTTGCCTGGTCGTGAGCCCCGGTCGGTAACCAGGGCCGCACGTTGCGCTGCTCTGCGCTGAAGTGCTGCTCGACTCGATGCCTTTTGTGCAGCAGCGTCAGCCATGCGCCCTTTGACCATCCAGTACGCTTGCTCCAGCTTTAGGTTTGGATCGTTCTGAAGCGCGTCGTAGACGCCCTTCTTGACGCTATCGTCCTGCAACAAGTCGGGGTGCTGCTCCTTGAATGAGGAGTAGCGAGCCTTGGCCTCGGACTGTTGGTTTTGTTTGTGCAGCGGTTCGAGCACGTCTTTGAGTCGAGCGGCAACTTTAGACTCGATGACCTGCTTGATGTGCTCTGGGTTGAACGGGTCAAAGTCCTCGGGCATCGACCCGGCTTGCGCGGTCAACTCATCCATGAGTCCGCTCTGCATGAGCGCCTGGTTCTGCGCTTCAAGCTTGCGCCGCTCGGCTGCCAACTCTTGTGTCTTGCGAGTGAACGCCTTTCGCATCTCGGACATGGCGCGCTGCACAGGCTCGGGCTGCTCTGTGTAAATGCTGTCCCAGGACTCACCTTCAAGCAGCCCTTGTGGTTCGGCTGCGGCGGCTGCGGCCTCTCTTGCTGTACGTTCCTGGGCAAGCCTTGCCTGCTTTTGCTCGTAAGCAACAAGGACGTTTTGGACCTCCTGCTTGTACTTGTTTGGAGTTGGAGTTCGATCCCCAGCACCGGCAGGCATTGCTGCTGCAACCTCGTCGGTTGAGGTCACAGGTGCTGCTGTCTCTGCGGGTGCAGCCGTGTCCGCGGGTGCGGGTGCTGCAGTCTGCTCTTCCATCACATACGCTCCATCATGAGTGATTCCTCGTCAGGTGGACCCCCC
>Ga0208899_1000343_pt1 | contig 33915 bp, 45 predicted proteins | sample VirMetDEL_Nov_24_FD_184518 | JGI IMG/M metagenome (GOLD analysis project Ga0208899, IMG submission 184518) | Aqueous microbial communities from the Delaware River and Bay under freshwater to marine salinity gradient to study organic matter... | ecosystem: Environmental > Aquatic > Marine >... | reverse complement strand
AAATTGTGATGATGATGTTCTTTCACCGCCACTTCTAACACAAGTATCAGTATATAACGTTCCTGCTGTTGATATATCTCCTGCTGTACCTAATGGCTGTGAATAATAATTATTTGTGTAATATGGGTCGTAAGAAATCCAATCTAAATCTTTATTTATTATACAGCCAGTCATATAATTTTCTATTGTTGCAGTAGTTTGATATGTTTTTTGAACAGTACCTATTGATGTTACATCAAACGCAGTACTAAAATTATATTGATTAAACCAATGCTGACTACCGCTTTTGTGTGTAGTTATAACCCTTGTACCGTCAGCACTTATACACCCACCTCTCGGCTCTCCTTGCGAGCCTACTGTAAGTGTTTTTGAAGCATAATCAGACGCATTAGATAAATCACCATCAAATACTCTTTCTTGCGATATTAGTCTTTTAGTTAAACTCATATTTTACTACATCTGCTTTTTTTGTTAATGCACTAATTGCTGTTTCGTGATCGTTATGGTTGTTTAATATAATTGCTCTCTGGTCTTCTACTTCTTGCGGTACGTCTATATTTCTATCTAATTTTCTTATATAATACCAGTCAGTTGCTAATAATAAACTATTTGTATGTTCTTGTAAATGATTTATTTTATTTTCCTTTAATTGGGCTAGTGTTTCTGGCCAAGTTTTTTGTATTACTTTGTAATAGTATTTATTATCTTCTAAATACAATTCACCTAGTTCTTCTGTAGCGTGATCATATTGCGGATCTACTACTTCGTAAAAACCTTCTTCTTCTAACACTTCTACAGGTGAACTTGCAAAACCGCCCATATAGTGTTTCTTACCATTCCAAGTTGATGGTAAAGTATTAAATATTTTTATTTCTCCGTTTATATTATTTGCTCTCATATTATTATGGTGTTGGATCACTTGTATAAGTTGCTATTGAATACATATATACTGGGTTTGCACTATCATTTGTACATACTATTTGTATCAAATTATTTGCTGTACCGTCATAATCAGTAGAACCTACTTTATTAAATGTTGCGTTTGTTTGGCTAAATGTTATTGTATAATTTCCTGTTAATATTAAATCTATTACTTGTCCTTGTTTAGCGTTGCTAAATGTAAATGTTGCATTACCACTAGCAGTTGCTGTAAATGTTGTTGCTGCACTAAAATCTAAAGCAAAAGTTGTATTACTACCTAATGCTGACAATGCAGTATATCTATTTTCTAACATAGTGTGCGTTACTGTATCAGTATCCCCTGTACCAACTAACGTACCTGTATTTGCAGGTAAAGTTAATACTGCTGAACTAGCTGCTGAGTGAGGTTGCGCTTTTAATGTTTGATAGTGAGCATTACCTGTTTCACAGTAAAACCTCATTTCTGCTACACTACCTGTACCTGTTCTAATTTGTATGCTACCATCTGCTACTGTTACACCCCCTGATGAGCCATTACCGCCCATTGTAAATGCGTTAGGTGTGCTAGATGATAAACTCATTGTAACATTACCAGTAGATGCACTAGCAGTTATACCATCACCCCCTGTTAAACTTTGCACTACATTACTTAAATTAACTGATACTAAATGTTGTACTTCTATAGCAGTTCCATTTGGTACGTTAGTGTCAAATGTTAAAGTTGTGCCTGATACTGTATAAGAGCTGTGTAATTGGTAAACACCATCGAAATATACAGATAATTCGTTTTCACTGCTTGCACTGTTACTTAATGTATAAGCCGCTGTGCTACCGTTACCAGTAAACGTATCTATTGCTATTGTATTAGCGCCTGCTGTTGCCGCAATAGTTAATGTATCTGTACCTGCATTAGTTGTAAGTGTTACGTTAGAACCTGCTGCAATATTAAGTGTATCGTTAGTGCTATCAGCTGCTATTGTAGTTTGCCCTGATACAGCAATATTACCAAAAGCATTATCACCAGTTGCAGTGTTTGCAATTGTAATACTTCCGTCAGCGTTTGTAATACCTATACCTGTACCTGCTGTAAGTGTAGCGTTTTCAAAATAACTATTAGTATTGTCATATATCATTAAATGTCCAGCCGCAGGTGATGTTAAATTAACATCTGTTAAATTATTTAACCCTGAATCTAAACTAAACGTTGTACCTGCCAACGCTAAACCAGTTCCTGCACTATAAGTTGTATTAGTGTCAGTAGCTGCAATAGTTATTGCGCCATCTGCATTTGTAATAGTTACATTACTACCAGCTGTTAATACTGCATTTTCAAATATACTGTTTGAATTATCATATATTAATAGGTGTCCTGCTGCTGGGTTTGTTATTGTAACGTCAGTTAAATTGTTTAATGCAGCATCTAGGCTAAAGGTTGTACTTGATAATGATAAACCTGTACCTGCGCTGTATGTTGTATTTGTATCTGTAGCAGCTATTGTAAGCGTGTCTGTGCTATCATTAGTCGTTAATGTAACGTTACTACCAGCCGCTATCGTTAAAGTGTCTGTAGCGCTATCTGCTACTATGTTGTTTTGGCCACTTACTGCTATTGTTTTAAAACTATCAGTTTGTGTGTCTGTTGCAGCAATTGTAAACGATGGGTATGTACCTGTTACAGTTACGTTAGCGCCACCTGTTAATGCAACAGTTTGATCTGGCGAACTATTTGTAATTGTAAAGTTTGGGTACGTCCCTGATGTTGTTATACCAGTACCACCTGTTAAAGCTACGGTTTGATCAGGACTAGTATTAGCTATCGTAAGCGTTCCCGCTGCGTCGTCATATGTTTTACTTATACCTGTACCAGCAACTACTAATGTATTTACTTGGTCATCAACACGCTCAGCAGTATAATATAAATTACTACTCCCTTCACTTACTGAATCTGTATCGAAACTAATATTAGCACTACCGTCAAAAGATGTACCATTAATTGTTCTAGGTGTTGCTAATGTAGCAGCAGTAGATGCAGCGATCCCTAAACTATCAACATATGTTTTAGTGATATGGGCTTGTACTTCTGACTGACTTGGACCTGTATAAGTAATAACCCCTGTAGAATTATTATAAGCTAAAGAACCATCACCACCTGCATCAGTAACACTAATCAATGCTCTAACTTCGCTATCCGAAGCTCCTGTGTAAGTAAAGACACCAGTTGTGTTGTTGTAACTAAAACTCCCAAGACCGCCAGCATCTGTAGCTGATAAATCTGTTAAACCAATACCGCTACCTGTATTTGCAATAGTAAAACTAGGGTAAGTACCTGTAATATTTATACCAGTTCCTGCTGATAAAGCTACTGTCTGGTCAGGTGCGCTATTTGTTATTGTAAAATTAGGGTAAGTACCACTAGTTGTAATACCTGTACCCCCAGTCAGTGCCACTGTTTGATCCGGAGCACTGTTTGCTATCGTTAATGTACCAGCAGTATCGTCATACGTTTTTGTAATACCTGTCCCTGCTTGCAATAATGTATCTACTTGATCATCTACTCTTTCTGCCGTATAATATAAATAACTTGCGTTTTCTGTTATGTTTGAGGTGTCTAGCGATATATTTGCTGTACCGTCAAACGAAACTCCTGCTATTGTACGTGCTGTTTGTAACGCAGTAGCCGTCGCTGCATTACCTGTTGTTGAACCTGAACTACCAGTAACATTACCTGTAACGTTACCTGTAACATCACCAGTTAAATTACCAGTAATTGTACCGCTGGCAGATATTGTACCAACAGATATATTTGGTGTTCCTGTTAAATTTGATGCTAAACTTGCTGTACCTGTTAAATCTCCTGTAACATTTCCTGTTAACGGACCTGCAAAAGCATTTGCTGTGACCGTACCTGTTGCAGTAAGATCACCGCCTGTGTTCATACTTAAACCAGTTGTATTACCTGCACCATCACTTATTGATTGTAAAGCAGCAGCTAATGCACCATTGTCGCCGACTTTTAACAAACTGGTATATGTACTGCTTATTGAATTACCTGTTAGAGCTGCCATTTTTTATTTTTTTTATATATTCTTTTAACTTTAAAATATTTTTTGTTTTTACTTTATATCTTTTCATAAAACCCAACCGTTAAATAAATTATCTTTATCAGGATAAACATCCTCGTTTACATTTGTGTTATACTCTGGAAAATGCGTAGAATTAAAACTTAAATAATCTATCATTCTTCTAATATAATATTCTGCAAATTCCCTTTCTTTGTTTACTAAATAATCTACCTCGTTTTTTGATACACTTTCAGCGTTTTCGCTTATATGTTTAAATATTCCTGCATTTTTTACTTGATACGCAGCAAATGGTAAATAATCCATCATTGCAAAATGTATTAACGCAGGTTGTACGTAATTATTAACTAGCGTCAAATAATGGCCAGCTAAATTATCGTTTGTTATTTTTGTTTCTAATGCCTGATATAATTTTGTACCCAAAAAGTTTTGTATATGTATTTCTTGGGCAATTTTTATATACGGCAATATTTTATCAACATCAACGTTACCGTCAATTATTGTATTCTTTTTTAATGTACTTACTTTTATAAATAATACTTGTGCCATTATTAAAATGCTTTACCTTTCGGTGTTTTAAATTTCTTTTTTTCTTTAAAACCTCTATTTTTCATATCTCTAGGTCGTTTAGCTACATCAGCTTCATTAACCTCTGGTGTAAACCCTTCACGTTTTGCTTCATTTACACTAATTTCTGATCTTGGGTTTTTTGCATCAGGTGTAACAGTTTTAGCCATATATACCCTACGTTCCCAAAAATGCCTACACGAACCACCACCTTTATATAACCATATATCGTATGTATCAGCACCACCTTCTCCCCAACCTGGATTTACAGCTTTACTGCTCATTTGCATTATATCTTCTTTACGGTAAACTTTATTTGCAGCTACCATATCTTTACAAAACTGCCTGCTTTCATCATTAGCTTTGTTTGGCGCATACGCATACCTTACCTTAAATTTAAAACCCTTATCGTTTGTGCCATCTTGCTCACTTTTTGCATTTGACCTTGCTGAGCCTGTGCTTACATCTGCTAATTGTAATTTTGCATTTAATTCGTCATCTTTTTCATAATCTACAGGTGCAGACTCTATTAGTTCCCAGCCATCTAAATCTTCTTCTTCACCTAATTCTAAAAATTGTTGTAGTGCTGTTTTTTCGCTAGATAATTTTTTTTTATCTTCTAAATCAACCCCAGTTTCTTCTTCTCTTGTTTCATCGTCTACTATATTACCACCTAAATCTGTAAATTCTAATGGTTGTAACGTAGTAAAATATAAATTAAGTGATATATTATTATACGCAAGTATTTGGTCAAAGGCATCTATTAAATATTCTTGTTGTACCCTAATAACCATATTGTCAAATAATATACTAGCTTGTTTTAATTCGTCTGCATTATTCCCTAAACCAGTGTTATCTTTTATACCTAATAATAATGGGCTTACAACCCTGTGGCCTACCATTATTTTTCTAGTAGCTTCGTCGCTTAAAAATTGGTATTGGTTGTGTGCGTCTGACAATTGTACTGGGTCTATTGTTGCAGCACTATCTTGATTGTCGTTAAACGCTAATATAAATTTACCTGCATTACTACTTCCACTAAATTTATCGTATATTCTGCGTTCTATTAATTCACGTGCTTCTTCATCAGGTGTACCATTATTAAAATTGATAAGCATTGAAGGAGCCATACCATTTTGTATATTATTAATATGGTAGTTTGCAACTTCTGCTTCTAGTTCACAGTAAGGCAAAGCACCTTGATATGTTACAGGTGTATAATAAAAATAACCTGCTCTGTATGGTTTGATACATAAAATTTCAATTGCACTGTTGTTACTTTTTCCAAAAGCTGGTATGCGTGTCAGCTTATCTCTGTTTGTATATTTTGACCAATCGTGGAAATAATAAAAGGCTTTTATATCACCTTTTTTATCTGCCTTTTCAGCCCTTAATGTTTGTACAGGAAAGTGTTCTACTTTTACGATTTTACTTCTGTCTACATTGTAATATACTTGCATAGTTGCTTGACCTAATAAATAAAAGTCAGCGCATAATTTTTTTATATCATCTTTTTTTAACAGTGTTACCATTTCTGCATATTCCATAGGTTTTTTATCTGAATTAGTTGCGTTTAAACCTTTACCGTAAATCATTTCAGTAATACCATTTATAATAGCATTATTAGTTGGGCTACCTTGATACTGGTCTATTAAATATTGATAATAATTGTTGTCTTCACCATAAGATACAAAATCATTGTTTTTTTCTTCTGTAATTTTTGGTGCTGTATATGTACTTAAATTTACTACTCTAATATTACTCATTAGCTTATTATTATATAGTCATCATCTGGATAACTTGTTGTTTCTGTATATTCGCCGCTATTAATATCGTAATAGCTATTATTTGCTTGGTTAATTGTTTGGTCAGTGCAAAATATTTTGTCTTTATATATAGTTACTTCTGAAGATATAATGTTTTCCCAGTTATCTGTAGCTAGTTGCCACTGTGTTGTAAACGTATCCCAATTTGCGCCAATACCTTTTATTATATCTACATCATAAAACCTACCTTCTACTAATGTAAACGCTGTACTAATAGAAGCATTATCGTTACTTTTTGTTAGCGTTAGGCTGTTTACTGTTGATGTTGTATTTGTGCTTGTATCACGTAAATTCATCTTTACAGTTGCTGGGTATTCTCTAGGTATAAACGTTAAAGTTTGCGCAGCTGCACTAGTAGTCAATATCTTCATATATATATAATACTAAAATATACGTTTTTTATAAAATAAAAAAAGGGATAGTTAATAACCACCCCTTTTAAAAACACACAAAAACAAAACTGTTATGCTGTTGGATCTATTTGCGTTGCGTTAGCTAATGCTGTTACTACCGAACCTGTTATAAATAACGGTGGTATAACTTCTGTTGCTGTAAACGTTAATGTAAATCCACTTAAATCAGTGTATGCCGCTCCTGAGACTATCGTTCCCGCAGTCACTTCAGCACCCTGATGATAGCCAACCATCATATAATTAGCTGTTTCGTTGTTATCTTCAATTACCACGTGAGGTCTAGCCGCTGCTAAAAGTTTTATTTCTTCTTGCGTAGCTACGTCTAAGTGAGTAAATGTTAATTCTAGTGTAGATTCATATACTGTTGTACCTGTATCTCTAGAACTGATAATGTTTGTTGTTAATGAACTTGTCGCACCCTTTAAATCATATTGGTAAAAAGCTGGTGTACCTGCTAATGCAGATATGTTTCCAGCAGATATAGTTGCAGTACCTAATGTACCATAAGCTGCAAAATATACTGTTTTCAAACCACCTACCGACTGTTTACACGGTAACTTACGTCCTGTTGTTAATGCACACGCCATAATATTTTATTTTATAAAAAAAGGCAGGTAGTATAAAATCCACCTACCTTTTATTGTTATACAATTATTTTTTATGAATAGAGTACAATATCTGAACCGATACCGTGCTGTATTCCTGCTGTAAATCTCATTACAACTCTTACGTTTTGGCTACCGTCGATATCTGCCATATCAATAACCTTAACTTCGTTCTGATCAGACATCAGACCACTTCCGAAAAATAGATTAGATTTTTGAGCAGCTACCATAGTATCGCTTGCTAGTCCAGTTGCTAATACTAACTGAATACCATCAAAAGATACTGCGTTACCCATATTGTACCACTGGTTACCTTCGTTGTTTGTACCAGCTGCACCTAAACCGTTAGCACCAAAACCACCTAATGATCTAATGTAGTTTCTGTAAATGTTGTTAGGTACGTAAATTACTAGGTCCTCATCGCCATAAATTGTTGACGGGATAGCGTCTACTACTTTACCTATTTCTGCTGCTACGTTTGCAGATGTACTTGCTTGTCCAGCTACATCTACTACATCAGCGTCAGCTAATAGTGTAGTTTTGAAACCATCAAACTCGCCAGCGTTAGCGTTCGTTCCATTCCATATATTTTGTTCCATTTTTTGTGCTACTTTGTCTGCTACGTGAGCAATTAAAAAGTCGCTAAATTTAGGAGGTAAAGAATCAAATGCAGAGTAACCCATAGATACTGCTTCCCAGTCAGACTGAAAATCTTGCTTACATAATTGTAAGTTCACTTGGAATTCTTCTGGTTGTAAAATTCTTTCTGTAAGTGTTAAAGTAGAAGTTGGATCAAAGTCACAAGTTGCATCTTTTACAATACCATTTGTAGAAACTTTTTTCATAACTTGCTTGAACTTAACGTTAGGTACAATTGTAATGTTACCTTCCGCTAAAGTTTTTCCACTCAATAAGGCAGCAGAGATATACTTTCCGGCGAACTCTCCTGCATACGATGTTGTTAAATTATTAGTTGTTGCCATTTTAAATTATTATTTATTATTATTATTATAGTTCCCCTACTGTTATTGAAGAAGCTGCGTTTCCGTTACCGAATAAGAAAAAGCTAGTACCATCACTAGATATTTCTACAAAATCACCAATAGATTCTGCGCCGTCCTCAAAAGTTACTCTATCTGTTGCATCTGATTCAACAATTGCGCCATTAACAATTACACCACCGTTAAGTGTGTCTCTGTTGTCGGCAGGTGTTTGTACAACACAGTCAGTTGTAAATGCAGCTGCTACGATAAACTTAACTGAAAATCCTGCGTGAGGAGCAGGTAAAGTTACAGTATAACCTGTACCATTTATTAAATATGTATTTCCTGAATCAGCTGGTGTTAATGTTGTATCAGCTGTCAACGTACTTTGGCTTGCAAAGATTCTTGTTACGTCATTTGAATAAGTTGTTGCCATCTTTTATAAATTAATTATTAGTTATTGCTCTTAATACCCTACTATATGTAGTGTTTTGATTTGAATTAGGAGCGAGTCTAGCGCCAAGTTTTGTATCTTCAGCTTCTGGTGAGTGCTTAATGCCCTCAGCCGCTGGCTTAGATAATTCTTCTTGTTTTGCCATTTCCTCTTTCTCTTCTTCTCTTTTGCCCATAGCATCTACGATACTTTGGATTTGTTCCTTAACTTCTTCAACACTTTCTGCTAAAGCTGTTAATTCTTCTTTAGTAGCATAACCCATTTCTTCTTTATGTTCTAGGTCTTGCTCTTCTTCTTGTAGATTCTGCTCTTCTTGAACTTCTTCTACAACTTCTTCTGAATTTTTGATTTCTTCAATCATACCTTCTGTTTTAACGATTAATATTCTATTATCTTCAAGTTCGTACTCGCCTATTGGCATTGGTACTTTCTCGTCCTCTGTTTGAATAAATACTTCTTCGCCTGCTTCAAACTTTTCTGCAGTCAAGGTTGTACCATTCTCAAGGGTTAATTCTTCCAAAGTCACTGCTTCGGCTTTTACTTCAAGATTACTAGGGTCAACACCTAGTAAAGTCTTGACTTTAGATAAAATTTCTGTAGCATTCATACTTATATAATAAATACTACAATTTTTTTTATATTTTCGTTTGTAAATATTTTATACAGAGCCTATTCCTTGTGCTTGTAGGCTGCCGTCGCAACATTTGCTGCTGTATGTATTATCTGGGCATAAGCATCCTCTGCGCTTACCTTTAGGCGAAGTTCTGCTAGGTGTTTTGTATTCATTTTTATTCCTAGGCATATTTACATATACAATAATTGCAATTACACATTATTTCTTCTTTTTTTTCTTTTTATAGTGCTTTCCTGGCATAATTAACGTTTTATTGGTACACAGTTTGGTACTTTTCTACCATTTTTCATTTTTGTACCTATTTGTTCATAACCTTTCCAACAAGGTTTTTTTAAATCTTCTTGTGTGTGTTGCTCACAGGGCATATACCAATCTTTACCCTCGTAGTTGTGTACGTGGTAACCCTCACAACCTATACTTTCAGCCATTTGCTCAGCTTTCTCTTGGCTAGCATAAGCAAGGCGGTCATCAATAATAGCATATTCATCATTTATTACTTCTGAGTACAAATTTAATTGTTTTATTTTACTTTCAGCCCAATTTTTTGCTGATTTACCACCCCATAGTAAATATGAAATAGTACCGCAAGCTGATGTATCGCTTGGGTCATAATATTCTTCTGCTCTTGACAAATAACTGTACATACGCTTTATAGTTGATGTACTTATTTTTTCTTTTTGTGCTAACTGTTGCGCTCTTATTTTACCTACGTCAGTTGCACACTTATTATTAACTTTTTCGTTTAACTCAATACCTCTTTTAGCGTTATTAGCTACTGAATCAGGGTAATCGTTATAACTTTCTAGTGATATAGGTATGCCAGTAACAATATCCATAATATCGCTTAATAAATATTCAGCTTCTTGTCTTTCTAGCTTTGCTAAATTACTTTCTCTGTAATTTGCTTTGTCTTGAAAATAGCCTTCTATAGAAAAACCTTTTACCCTACCTGTTTCTACAAATTCTTCCCATACTTTATCAGATGTTACTTTTACAGAACCTACCCAAGTACCAACAGGGTAATTTAAACCATAAAAAGATGTTTTGTCTTTCTCACTATCTTCTACTATCCAACTTTCTACTAAACTCAAACCTTTTAAATTCATTTGGTGTTCTAGTGTTGCATTATTTTGGTTACCTTCCATTAAATATAACTCGCTTGCTTTACGCACTGTATCTTTACTAAAATATATATAATACTCACCGTCTTCGCTTTGCCTTAATATAGGTTTGTTAGGTATAAGTAAAGCACCTAATAATATTTTTTTCTTTTGGTCTACTTCAGCTAATTTATATTCTACTTTACTGTTAAGTGTTATAAAATCTTCTTCTATTGCTGGCCTTTCAACAATTGATATAGCTTCTATACCTGAATATTCTTGTTCTTCGTCTAAAATAAGTTCTACTATCTTCATAATTATATAATAGTTTTAAAGTAAGTTTTTTTAAATTCCACTTTCGTTAATAATATTTCTGTCTAGTTGTTGTGCTGTTGTAACATCTCCCGAAACAACATATGCTTTAACTGGTTGTTGGTTGTTTAGTGATTGTGCTATTTGGTTTATTGGCGAAGCGCCTACTACATTAAAGTCAGGTACATTTTCTTCAAGGCTTTGAACTTGCGCACCAACACCTGTTATTGCAGCTGCACCTGCGCTACCATCTTCTCCTGGGACTTTTGTTGCTATTATTTTTTTAACTGATGCCATACCTGAAGCTATAACACCTGCTGCTGCTATTGCACCAAATATACCACCCTGCCCTAACGCTTTAGTTGCACCTTGATATGTATTTATAATTGATTGTGCTACTGCTGCTGCTTTACCTGCTACTGACTCTTGACCTAATAACTCACTAATACCACCAAGCGCATCTGCTACAATTTGCCTTTTTGCTTCGGCTGTTAATTTTTCTACTTTAACTTCTACGTCTTTAGCTCTTTCTGTTGCTGCTGTTTGTTCTGCTAGTGCATTTTTGTATTCAATTGTATTTTCATCAAATAATTCTTTTGTTTTGTTAAATTTTTCTGTAGCGATCCTTACTTCTTCATCTGCTAATTCTTGTTCTAATTTTAAACGATCTAATATTCCATCTTCTACTTCCATCCTAGCTTGTATGCCTTGTACTCTTAATTGTGATTGTAAATCTAATTCAGCAGTTATACCATCTAATTTTTCTTTTTGTAAAGCAGCATCATTTGCCCTTTGTTCTGATGTTTGTGCTAATATTCTTTCATCAATTTCTAATTTCCTATTTTTTGCTTCTATTTCTGCTATCTCTAAATCAAGGTTTTTTTCTTGACCTACACGAGCTGCTGTTGCTGCTGCTACTTGTAAATCTGCTAATGCTTGTTCTCGTTTTATTTGTTCATTTTGTAATTTTGCTAACCTATCATTAGCTTGTATTCTTAACTCTATATCATTACGTATATCATCCCTTACCCTTCTTTCTTTTTCTTGTGCTGTTAATGCTTTTAGCCTAATCCCTTCTTGTTCAGCTGCTGCTTTTCTAGCTTTTTTATCTAATTCAACGGTTGCATCTGCAGCGTCGTAAAGACCTTGAATAAAATCTTCTAAACCACCAATACCACCAGTTAACTCATCAGTAAATTTTATTATATCTAATAGGTCAAAAGCACCGCCTAAATTTTCAGCTGCTTTTTTAAATTCCAGACTCGCTTGTGCAAAACCAGTAACACCGCCCATAGCTAGAAGAAGACCTTTTAATAAAGCACCAAGGCCTGTTGTTATTTTTTTTAATGGTACAAAAAGAGAACCTATCAATGCAGCGCCAAAAACTACTACTTTTTTAGTTAGTTCAACAAATAAATTGAGTAAACTTGTACCTGTTGGTTCAAATTTATCTGTAACAAAATTTACAAACGAATTAAATAGGTTTACTACAAATAAAAACGACTTTCTGAATCCGTCTGATACTGTTTGGTTAGCTACAAATACTGATTTTAATGTATTAAATGCTTCTAACACTAAACCTATACCAATTGATTTTAATGCAAGCGCTAAACCAGTAAAACCTTTTTGTAAACTTACTACTTGATTATTTACGCCTTGAAACCCTTTTTCTAAATTATCATTGGTTTTTTTACTTGTTTCATCAAAACCTTGTACAGATTCTTTTAATTCTTTAAAGTCTTTTTGTATCTCACTTATGGACTTTTCTAAATTATCAACGTCTACTTCTAACTCTATTACTTTTTTGACTGCCATTTAATTTCATCTTTAAATTGTTTATATGCTTCCATAAAACTGTTAGGTAATTTATTAGAACCTTTAGCTATTTTTATATTCTTTGTTGTGCCTTTAGAATATTTTAATAATGTTATAATTTCATTTAGCATCTATATATATAATACGTTTAACAATATTTTTTTAACAACTTGCATAATTTGATACAACCCCTGTGCTGCTTATTTGCGCTCTATAATTATTTTCAAACTTATACCAATTACCACCACCATTAAATTTATCGCTGCTTGCTGATGTACCTGCAGATGCAGAATCAGTATAAATTACAGTACCATTACTTATACTTGTACCGTCATAATAAACTATTGTAGCAGGTGTAGTAGCACAAGCTGTTGCAGCATCACCACTGCCAGAGCTTGATATTTTTATACCACTCATACTTGCTGAACCTAAAATACCGTATGCACCTGTGTCATAATTCCAATATAATATTTCTAAAACACCAGAAGAGCTCAGTTGACAAATATAATCAGCATAACCACTTGTTGTTGCTGTAGATGTTAAGTCTGTCCATTGGCCGTTTATAAAATTTTGCCTACGTGCAAAAAATATTTTTCCTTCAGGGTATCTTTGATACTCAAAAGATGATGAGCTGTGGTCAGTTTTCCACGTACCTGTGCCTGTATAAGTTGTAGTAACACCAACATTTGTGTACATAATTCTACCTGAACCAAAATAACCTGTAAAATACATTACATTTGTAGTGCTTGCACCAGCTGTATTAGTAGATGTCATATCGTAATAATTTGTTCCCGGATAACCGCTTGATACACGAATCCTAAATACAGTTTGTGTTGAACACGCAGTTTGTGTACCTAGTGTACCGTTACCGCTTGAAACTTGATAAGAATAATTACTTCTGGAATAATATCCGTCAGGTGCTAATGTTGTTAACGAACTATTAGTATATAACACCATTCCAGTACCAAAAGTACTTGAAGTTGAGTAGTATGTTTGTGGTTGACTACTAATACAAGCATAATAAGCATCAATATTACTGTAATAAGTATTGTTATATGTATATACAGTTGCTGTTGTTGTTACAGTTTCATAATTAGACGATATACCATAATTTGTACTATAAGCATTAGATGCTGCACCCCAATAGTAATAATTTGTATTTCCGTTTAACCCTGTAAACTGTAAAGTTTTTACACCAATAGTTGTTACAGTTGGTGATATAGCATAATACGTATTGCTACCTGCATTGTAAGCGCTACTGTCTGTACCCATCCAAAAACCTGCATCATCAATAGTTGCACCACCATCTGCTGTTATTTCTAACCTTGCTGTAAAGCTAGAACTTGTTACATTTAATTCTGTTCTTTTTATTACAGTTGGTGTTCCTGGTGCGCTTGCTGTTGTTGTTGTAACATAAGCATCTACACCTTCACCGTGTTGGTTTCTTGCAAACGCTGTTATGTAATATGGTGTGTTAGCTGAAGCGCCTGTAAAATTATAACTAAAACTTCCTGTGCCAGTACCACTTACTGTGTATTTTGTATTACTTGCATAACTAACATTTGGTCCAATATAAAAACCTCTTGATATAACTGTACCGTTAGCTGTGTTTAATGTACCATTAGCTGTAAACGAATTATACGTTACGCTTGTAGAACTACTTGTTGTTACTGCTGGTGCTAATGTAGGACAAGGTGAATAATTAGATATATAACCATTTGTATCAATTGTACCGTAATAACTTCCAGGAAAAGCGTGGTAATTACCTGAACCTGTATATGCAGTTGTTAATGCTTGGTCTGTGTATAGCCTTGCACCATTACCTAGTGAGCCTGTATAATAAACAGTAGTATTAGTTGTATAACCACAAGCTGTGCTCGCAGAAGTACTGTTACTTGATGATACCGTTGTGCTTGTTGCCGATGCACCTGTTGTTGCAACAGCTTCTTTACCATTTAATAATTCAAGCGTTGCTTCACCTGTTTGTAAGTTAGTTGTTATGCTGTTTATTCTATATGTTAAATCAGATATTTGTACTTCGTCAGCTAATGTAAATTGTTGTAAAAATTTTAACGGTAACCTTGCTTTTATTTTTGTTAAACGCTCATTACTTCTAAATACATTTACAATATATGATTTATAATATTTTTCGTATAGTGTGTCTGTATAATCTGTGCCAGCTGTATATTCGTTTGGCTCTAAACCAAAATGTATTGATTCAGGGTAACCGCTATCGGTAGCATCAAAGGCTGGCGTATTACTAGGTATCCAGTATGCGCTTTGTGTTGCTTCTGAATCGCTAGAACCTGCATCGTAACCACTTATTTCAGTTAGTAAATTAAAACTTGTCGGTGATGACATCTCTGTACTATGTATTGGGTAAAATAATACTGGCTTACCTAAATAAGGATCACGCTTGTCGTCTAGCAGGTGGCCTACCTGTATATTCTTTGCTGTTGTACCGTCATATAACCTTTCAAACTTCATATGCTGGAACGGTGCAATAATTTCGTATGTTGTGTTATTACTATCTAGTGCGCCATCATCATCATAACTTACAGAACCCCACTCGCTTTGGTTTTGTTCTAAATGGTTTTTTGCTAATATGTTTTCTGTATCTTCATATTTTAAATTAATAGATCTATACGGCAAAGCCTTATCTACTGTTTTGCTTGTGCTGTCAACAAACTCTGTAATATTTCTAAGTGTACCACCGTCATAAAAATCATCTAATGGCTCTACTGTTATTTTACCATTTTTAGTTATTGCTGTAAGGTTAAACATTTTAAATAGCCCTGACAAAAAATCAATTATTTTCATATCAGGTATATTACTACGTAAAGCGAATCCACCGCTAGGAATATCAAAAGGACCATCTACGTCACCTGTTGCTATACTTGTTGTGCTGTTTGTATCAAAAGTATCTATTAAGTTTATACTAAAACTTGTAACTGTTTGTGCAGCATCACTTCTGAATTTTAATTCGTATGTTCCGTTACCAATTTGGTAACTTCTTGTACCACCTGATTGTGATGTTGTATAACTAAATGTAGTTTCTATTTGGTTTGTTGCTACATTAATTAAATCTACATATATAGTGTCTGATGTACCGCTGAAGTTTACTGTTAGTGTAAATTGAAATTTTTCACCTGTGCCTAAACCATATGGTTTTATTGTAGAATTTGTTAATTGTAAATTTAACTCGTGTGCTGCTGCTAGTGTACCATTTATATAACCCCTGTTGGCTTGTTGGTTAGGTGTATATGAACTTCCGTAACCTTCTAATATTTTACCTGCGTTACGTTGGCATAGCATATACAACCTATAAAAACTTGTATTAGTTGTGTTAAAAAAATCATCACTAAAATATATTTGTTGGTTTCCGTTTATATCTTGTGTTATATCAGATTTTTCTATTGCCTTTATTAATATATACAACCTTACACTAAAAGTTAAATCTTTCCAATAATAACCAGACATAGCTGTTGCTTGGTTTGGGTTTAGGTTACCACCTGATTTATTTATTTCTTGTTTATTATTATCCCAGTATGCAGGTGTTTGGCTTGAACTATAAAAAGCACGCATTGAATTACCTATTAATGCAGTTACCAGTGGCGCAGGGTATGCTACGCTGTCAACTGTAACAGAACCTGTACCACCGCTACCTAAACCTGTTATAATTTTTGCTGATGTATATGTTGTATCAAAATTATTTAACCAGTCAAGGTCTTGTAATTTTAAATCGCCTAATATATCTTTAAGGTTTTGTTCGCCAAAAAATGTAATTTTATATGTGTCTGCTGTACCATTTTTTAAATCAACGCCCTCTAACCTTACTTTACCTTTTTGGAATGGTGTACTGTTTAGTTCTATTTTAGCATCTACTTTTTTACGTGCATCAAAAGCATAGGTTGCTGACTGTGTAAAATTTTCAAAATGCTTAAAAAACTTATTGTTTGTTTTACTAGCAGGTATGCTAAAGGTTTTACTAAAATCTGTAAATACTTTTCCAGGATCTTTTACATCTTGTACAACTTGCGTAAGAGATATTGTTTCATCTTTAAATAAATCTAACCTAGTATAATTTATATCGTTAGGTTGTTTAACATATAACTCAATATTGTTCATTACCTAATATTACTTATCATATCAAAAGCATATTCTGCTGTGATAGTGTATTGTATTGTTTTATCGTTCACGCCTGTTTTTATTCTTGTTGCTGTGTTTGTTATGTTTATTGGTGTTGTTTTACTATCCTTACGTAACCATACTTGTTCGCTTACTAACAATTGCCTAAATGAATCGTTTACAGAATCGTAACTCATAGGTGGGCTGTTTAGTATTAACGTTTCGTTTGCTAATGCGTTAAATTGTTTTATACTATGTTTGTTTATATCGTACCTAGAATTACTATCAATTATGCTACGTTTAAATGTTGTTTTCTTTACGTTTATATTTTCTGTTGTTTTACCTGTAAAATATAAATCTTGTAAAGCGCCATACTTGTTTACAAATGTAACTTTATATGCTTCGTGTTGTGTGCATACCCTTTCAATAGCATATGTTCTACTTAATACAGTTTCACTTGTGTCGCCTGCTGCAAATGTTTGGTAAACAATTGTACCAGCACTTGCATCAAAATATGGTATTTGACCTGCTGTATTATCAGGTGCATATATTTTATCGCCATCTTGTAATAATGTATCAGTAGATGTAGATAATGTTACTGCGCTGTTTTGGCTTGTGCCTAAACCTTCCATAAATTCAAAATAACCATCTATACCTGTATGCGATATACTTACTGGTGTACCTACTGGTGTAGCAGTTTGCCCTGTGTTAATTTCATCTACTGTTTTATTTTTAAATGTAAGTGTACCTGTTATTGCAATTGTTTGGCTAGTATATGTATTGTTAAATGTAATATCTAAATAATCTCTACATAAATCTGCTATCTCAAATGCTACTGTACCTGTTTCTTGGTTTGTTGTACCAGTTAACACACAATCTTTACTCATCTCGCTTATTACACTTCCATCAACTGATAATTCTAACGTAGCGCTTTTTGCAACATTAGGATTTACATATGCTTGGCTGTGTGATTCATAATATGGGCTTCTCAATAATATATTTGCCATTAGTTACCTCTTTTTATTAAACCTGATTCTATTAAACTATCAATCATAAGTATTACCATATCATCACTAAATATATCTTGTAGGTCGTTTGGTAATTTTTTATATTCATTTACAAACGGTATTGTATAAAAGTTGTTAGCCCTTATACCTTTTTCAAATATACTTTTAGCTAATACGTAACCTATAGATTTATAGTTGCCTTTTTTGTATTGCCCTGTTGCTTTATCTCTAAACCTTATTTTTCTAGCTTTAGCCCAGTTTTCTAACATACTTCCGCTAGGCATTTTTTGGCTATAACTGTATGGTGTGTTTTTATTTACACGGTAATTACTTTTTGTACCCTTAACACCTTTGTCAATGTAGTCACCGTAGTCTTCCATAAATAAACCATAGGCTACATTACTTTCATCTTCAAATAGTTTTTTATAGTTAATACTATTGTATAATTTTTTTGTGTTGTTTATAGGTCGCTTTTTACGTTGTAGCTTTGTACCCTTTGTTAAATTTTGGCGTGCTTGTTTTTTTACAGCTTTAAAAAAATCTGCTATGCGTTCATTAAATTGGTCTGAAAATATTAACATATGTACTGGTCGTTTCTTACTTCTATATTTATTTCTGCACTCCAGCCTGCTAAATTGTTTTCAAACCTGTCTACAAATGGTTCACAAACTGGATCGTTAGTTAACCTGTAACCTGTTTGATGTAAATCACCAAACCTTAATTTTTGTATTAACCTGTTTAGCACACCTAGCTGTGTGTTTAATATATCTTGCTCATCTGTGTTTTTTCTAAATATATCTGTTGTTTCGCTTTTGCTTGTATCTTTAATATCCATAGCAATTACTGTTACGTTGTATATTAGTGTTTGTTCTGTAGATGTTACATTGTTTACTATAAAGTGTGCTAACGGAAATATTGTTTGCTTACCTAAATCTACTTCAGATACATCGCCTATTGTTACTGTTTTTGTTATGTTGTTATTTAATAAAGATTCTTCTAACGTTTCTGTTACTAAATAAAATGACCTTATTGCTGTATTATTTTCTGACATTTGATTTTAATTCTGCTGCTTGTATTTCATTTTTTTCTTTTATATACATTAACGCTTGTAACGCTGTTGTTAATCCTTGCTCAGTGATATTTTCGTATTTTGTAATATCTCCTTGAGCGAGCTCGTAAATTGCTCCATACCAACCCCATCTAGACTGGAATTGGCTGGATCTGCTGTAAGGCTGTTCCACTGCCTGTCCACTAAAAAGTCCATCATATTGCTCGACAAGTCGATCCCTAAATTGTAAAAAAAAATCAGCGAACTAAATGCAACGTCTAAAGGTATATCACGCATATCGTCTGCGTTTTCTTTGCCAGTATATTCTACTACATCGTACTTACCACCGTATTGCATTTTTATAGGCCTATATAACACACTCATTGCAAGGTGCATATTATCCCAATCTTGTAGGTAATTATCTATATCAACGTACTCACCTAACGACATATCTTCCAACTTTGGTATAAAACCATATTCTTTGCCGTTATGTTTAAACTGTGTTATTAATTCTGGTTTTGTGTCAAACAGGTTATTTAGTATTGCTACTATTTCGTTAATGTCTGTTACTTTAATTTTAAATGTATCTTTTAGATCAATGTTACAAAATATTTCAATCATCTTTTGTGCAATAAATGTAGCGTCATCGTTTTGCTGTTGTATCTTAATAAACTTTTGATACTGCGCTAATGTAACATCTTTTAATTCTGTTGGTACGTTTACTGATAACTTCATATTATATATAATACATAAATATAAAAAATTTATCCATAAAAAAAGGTAGGCGTTACGCAACCTACCTGTGACCAATTAATGAAAAATATACTTTGTGTATATGCGCAACTTGCAGACATATGAAAAAACCTAATTAATTACGAAAAGATTATTTGTGTTAACTGGTCCGTTACTTTATCCTCCAAGCATTGAGGTTATACAAGTTTGTTACTTTTTCATCGTGTGTGCCTTTTAGTTTACCGCAAAGCTGGTTATAGTATGTATAATATTTAGTTCCAGCCTTTATTGTTTTATTCCTATCAAGTTTGATATCACTTGTAGCGTATGCAAACCTTTTGCCTGCCCAGCCTAAATTTCTAGCTGCATCTTGTTCGCAAGGCTTACTGCCAATAAATTTACCATCAACAAAGTATTCTAAATAGTAACCTATTACTTTGTATTCTGTTTTTAGTGTTTTTTGTTTTGTCATATAGCTAATATATAACTTTTTTTGTAATTATAAAAATTTTTTTATAACTTTTTGTTAATTAATTTTGTTACTATGATAAAATGTAATATACAAGAATTAGCAGCCTTGCTAAATAACCCTAGTGTTGATATACTAGAAGTGTATGGACCAAAGCCTAACACTGCTGAATACAACGACGCTAAGGAAAATAACGTTAAGGCTTGGCTAGTTAACTGTGTAGGCAATAGGGGTATTAACGTATAGCGTACTTACCATAATTCGGCTTACTCATTAAACTATATGTAGCATACCTTGTTGCATCAGGGATATGGTCGCTTCCTTCTTGTGGGATATTTGTTAGCCTGTTTGCTTTATCTTTCTTCCACCTGTAATCTCTAAACTCACGTATTGCATTTACAGAAGTTTCTGTTACGTGCAGCTTATAACGTTTTAATAAATCTATACCTGCCATAATACTGTTTTGCCCTTTTACACTAGGTTTAATATTATTACCCATTCTACGTAGTTCATCTATTAAACGCACTTCTGCTGAATCACCAAAGCATAAATTATTGTTACTATTTTGTTTTAATAAAAACCTGTGTATATCTGCTGTTGTCATCATTGTTCTATATAGCAGTTCGTTTATATAAATATTATGTTCTTCTTTGTAAACTTCTACAGCAACAGTAGGATCGTTAGTATAACCGAAGTCTATGCCGATTGACAAAAATTTAGCTGTATCTGGTATTTTGTTTACTACTGCAAACTTAAATATTTGTGTACGTGATAAAGCACGTTCACCTAAACCAAACACCTGCCAATATTCATCATCAGTTTCTTTTAACCTTTCAAGTTCGTGTATAATGTTTTTGTCTATAAATGGGTTATCCTTATATGTAGTTTTATAGAATATAGCATCATCACGTACTTCTACTTTGTCATATATCCAGTGATTGGCTTCTGAAGGATTATAGTCGATCACAATTTTGCCTTCAGTACGAAAAATTAATTGTTGCCAGCTATCCCAATCTATTTCATTACACTCGTTTACAAATAACAAGTTTCTTTTACGCCCACGTATTTTAGCTGGCTGGTCTAGTGATATAAACTCTATTATGTTACCGTTAATTGTATATTCGCTATTACTTTTGTTATGGTACTTTTCATTATACAGTTCATAGTGTTTTAGTATATCTAAAAAGTCACGCATAACTGTTGCACGTAAACTTGGGAATGTTTTACGGCATACTGTAATTATATGGTTAGTGTTGTTGAAGCAGTAATCAAATATTATCCAAATAAGTATATTGAATGTTTTACCGCTACGGCTCCCACCTTGTTCTATTAGTATTTTTTTATCTGACCTGCTAAAGTTATAAGCGTGGTTAAATATTGCATTAGTTTGAACTTGCTGGGTCATTTACTACTACTTCAAATAATGGTGTATCTTGGTTTAGGGTTATATCCTGCGTTTCTTTTGGTTTACCATAAAAGTAATTAGCGTATAGCTGTGCAAACTTATAATCACCTTTTTTCAAACCATTTTCTAATACTTGCAGAAATAAATCTTCCATAGGTGATAGCTTTTCTAATAACTGTAATTCATCAGCTTTAGCTTTCCTACCTGCGTTTGTACGTTTACCACCCCAACCCATATTATCTTTTTTTACCTTGACCTCTATATTTCTTTTTATAACCTGTTTGACTACGGCTAGCATTCTTACTGTGAACTCCTGGCCTACGCTTCTTTGGCTTAAATATGTATGTACTAATTATCTTCCTAGCCAACTTGAAAAAACTTGATTATTCAAGTATATAATAAAAAAAATACACTTTTTTACCATACCCATTCAATATTTTGTATTTCATCAAACTGTTCTTCCTTTATTACAGTTTCTATTTGAGCAGCCATTTTAACAAGAATATGTTCAGGTAAATACTTTAGCTTTTGCTTAATATATATTTCTGTTTTACTTCTTGTTTTGTAATCTGGTGTTGCAAATAAATCTTCAAACCATTTTTGCATACGCATATTTTGATGTTCATATACTTCAAACATTTTTAAACTGTGGCAAAGTGTAGCACTGTCCATACTAAAGCCTAGCCTATTAAACGTATTGATAATATCTTTGTTTCTAAACTTATAATAGTTCTTTAATATATGTACAAAGAATGACCTAGCTTCTACGTATTTAGTATCACGCCTTTTTTCTAAAAAGTTACAGCCTGTTATTTGCTTTATATCTTTTGCTATTTTATGTATTTGTGTTTGTTCCATTTTGTAAAGTTATTAAAATAATTTTGTTTGTTTACTATTTATATTGTTCCAGTGTATTTTTAAATCGTTTCGGCCATCAGGTTTTACTATATGCGTACATATATCTTCACCCCATATTTCTACCATTTTTTTACACATATTTTTTTCAAGGTCAATTATATCATATGCTACTTCTTTTAAACCACCTGCGTTGCTTCCGTTAGGCGGAACAGAGAAAGCGTTCATTGTATCCCTGCCAGTTTTTTGGCCTGCATTTATTACTTTTATACAAAAGTCTCTGTCTATTTTTAATTTCAAATCTTCATTATACCATAAGCCTTCTGTTAATTCATTGTTAATATAAACAGCTGAATCACAAAAACTATTCTGTATTAACCTTTTATTTGCTGACCACGCAAACTGCCTATATTCTAAACCTCCGCAAGCTATATTATTTTCCATAAATAATTTAGTTGCATCATATAAACAATCAAGCCAAATTGTTCGTATTAATTTTGTACCGTTCCTTTTATAAAAATGGCTTATGTCATCATCTAATAACCAATAAAATTTTATACCCTTTTCAATAGTGTGTGCTTTTATATAATTTCTTGCATAAGATAAACCATTGTTGTTTACAGGTAATACCATTATATTTACATTTGGGTAATTTGCTTTATATTTTTCATATTCTTGCGGCTCTACTACTAAATAAAGTGATGCATAATTACCAAACAAATCTGCTGTTTTACAATTATTATACCTGCCTTTTGTTGTTATAAATACATTTATTGCCCCCATACTATAACCTATTATACCCCCCTTGCTCTATTTTAACTCGTTTTAACTCGTCTTTAGGTGCTTTGCACTTATACATATATTCCCTATAATATAACACAAAGCTGACTCTTAAACTGTTTTCATCAAAATTAATAAAATCAGTATTACAATGATATTTATGTACATCAACAAATAATATATCTGTGTTATGTAAATCTATACCTACGCCATATTCCGGAAGTATAAAATAACCACCTCTCCAATCGCCTTCGCGATATACAACTAAATTACCAAAGCCTTCTGTAAAATCACCTGAATCTTTATGTACTGCTGTGCGGAAGTTTCTATTTACTGTTACTGTTGTAAAACTTGTATCGCCTATTACATAATTCCTATTAGTAGCTTCTGCTATATTCTTTTGTCGTTTATAGTATGTTGGGCATAGTTCTTCGTATTGCTTGTCAACAAATTGTACAAATGGTAAACCCCCTTTGTATTTTTCAAAGTAGTTTCTAGTAAACGCTGTTTTGCGGCAATACTTTATCATAGCGCTTTTATCCATATAACCAACTGCACCTGACTCTACGTGCTTTCCTACTGTTATGTTAGATACAGTTCCATCTTTCCTAATACGCTTACCACTAAAACCACTTGCTGCGCCCCTGCTTTCTGTCCACTCTATACTGTGTTTAAAATTATCTACACCGCTTTTTAATATATCAATAGGTATTACATTTTTACGGAACTTAAATAATAAGTTGCCATACATATCGTAACCGTCAGTATCTGTTGTAATAAGTGTGTTTATATATTGTTCGCCTATATGTTGTTTATGTAGGTCGTGGCCTTGTTGTTCTGTTAGTACCCTTTTAAATTTACGCTTCTCCATATTTTTGTTTTAACATTAATAATACAAAATCAGATATGTTAGCGTCTTTTAACTGTTCTTTAGTATATACTTGTTCCATACCTTTTTTACATAATTTTTTAAATACTTCCCTGTTTTGTTTTGTATAATACAAAAGCGTACCAGTAATTTCTGTTTCATCTACTGGGTCTGTGTTAGGCTCAAACTCGTATTCAAATAGTTTCATAATTCTATGTCTATATAATAACTGTCTAACTCTATGCCCTCGCCTTCAAAATAATCAGCGTAAACTTTCATAGCATACCTAACCTTGTCTCTGCCGCTGTCTATAAATTCTTGGCTTACAGGGTTTGTGCTTATACCAATATCACAACTTTTTTTATCAATTACAATAAATTTAAAATCAGGCACACCAAATATTTCTGTATATAAATATGCCTGTACGTCGTAGTGATACCAATAAGCTGCTTTATTAAATTTTTTAATATCGCTTGTTGTTTTTAAATCTATAATACAGTTGTTTGTTAGTACATCTGCTTTAGCACGGAACGGTTTACCTTGTACATATCCTACTCCTGGGAACTCTACCTTACTATTTTTAATTAGTTGCATAGCAGGTTCGTTACGGAACACAGCATCTGCTAACCTTTCAGCGTCACCTTTTTCTTTCATTGTATATACTTCGCCGTGTTCTTGTTGTGCTAGTTTAAACTTGTTTGTGTTTTTACTTTGTACATCTACAAATATTTGTTTATTAAAATACTCTGGCGTTAATACTAGCAAGTGTAATAAATAACCATCACGTAACGCTTGACTGCTTTTATCGTTTTTTGCATAAGTCATTACGTTGTGATAGGTCTTAGGTGATTCTAATAATAATTTAATGCTTGATGAACTAAAAGCCCATTTGTGCATAAAGCCATAATAAAAATCATCATCTAACATTTTAGATAATAAATCTTTTTGATCATATAGCTTACCGTCTAATAATTTAATTTTCATAACTGTTTGTGTGTTTAAATACTAATGTTATTTTTAATGCTTGTTCGTTGCCGTTAAATTCATATTTTTTATCAGCTAATTTATATTCATATATAAAACCAAATAAATCAACCTTAATTAAACTTCCTTTTTCAGGCACTGTACCAAACTCATCATATAAAACACCAATAGTGTCGTAAACTGATTGAGATACTGCATCACTGACTTCCTCTACTATTTCCGGTAAAATCTCTATCTTCATATCTTTTTTTTATTTCTTGTATTTCATTTAATGCTTTGTTGCGCTGTTCCCTATACTGTGATACTGCACGCAAAGCAAGGTCTCTGTCCCTTTTTAATTCTATAATATGAAACTGTATTTCTAAAAAACTATCAATTACTTTTTTTAATTCATCGTGGTTTTTAGCTTTGTTCCACTTATTTAATACACCAAGTACATAAAGTATGTTTGTATCACACTCTAGTTCTTTTAGTGTTTCTAACTTTTTATACGACCCTGTTAAATCCTGCATCATTGTTTATATAGCTTGCTTGTGATTCTTCCAGTAAATATACTTCTTTATCTTTTTTTTGTTTAGTCCATAGTGTTGTGTCAGGGCAGTTTAGTTTATCTAACACAGGTATATCTATACCGTTTAACCAAAATATATACATACCTTTTGGGTCAAACACACAGTATAATTTATGTACATCTTCATCAATTGCCATTAACCTATCATATTTACTTTTTTCTAACATTTTTGTTTTATAATACTTATACCTAAATTTCATTTCAATTACACACTTTTTATTTTTAGGTGTAAGCCCTTTAGCGTCATAGTGCTGGTAATCACCACCGCACCATTCTAGCTGCCAGTTATCTAAATTTAATATATTCACTACTACTTGTTCCCACTCGTGTACACTATTTATATCCATTTTCGTAAACAACATTTATGTCATCTACGAACTGTTGTATTTTACCAGCCATCTTTTCACCTCTGCACGTACACAAAGTTTCTAATGGATGGTTATAGTATTTAGCGTGTAGATGCTCTATTAACCTTAATTCGCCTTGTGTTATTGTGTTGTTTTTAACGCCTTTAAATTTTGACCACTGCCTGTAATCGTTTTCGGTCATTTTTAATTGCTTGCTCATCTTTTAATATTTATTTTTACTTTGTTTAATTGTTCTTGTCTTTTGTCGCAACCGCAATCTTTGTAGCCAAAAAGTTTAGCCACCCAAGTTGCAAAACGTTTACCTTGTCCGAACGTTATTATGCTAATTATTTTTTGTATCAAATCCCCTAAACCAATCATAATTTTTAATTTTACTTTGTATATGTTCTTTAACTTTTTTGTAAGTATTCCACAGTGATACATAATTAATATTTGTTTCTCTGCTTAACACTGATATTTTTTTACCTGAACTTACAACTTCAAATACCATTCTGTCGTACCAAGTTAACTCGTTTAAAATTTTTTCAAACTCTTGTTCAAATTTTTCATATTCAATATGTTCTGGCGCTTTTAAAACTTCTTCAGTTATACGCCATTGGTTATAATCGTTACGCATAATATCGGGCATAGGATAAATGGCTGCCCTTTTTTCTTTTATACGTAAATGTAAATACAGGTGGTATAGTATTTTGTAAACATACATATAATTTATATCATTTTTATATGTTAAGTCCTTACCTTTTTTTACCATATCATCTATTTTTATATATGCTTCTTGTACAATATCTTCGGCAGTTGTTTCGTTGCAGCCAAATGACACAACAATACGTATCCAATCTTTATGTTTCTTAAATGCTTTTTCAAGAATCAACGCTTTTTAATTAAATGTAACAAATTTTTACCATCTAAACTAAAGCCTACATTGTTTGCCACTGACTTTAATATTATTGGTGTGTCTTGCGGTGTTGGCCTTCCGCCACTGTCAATCTCTTTAATTTTTATTACAGATAAAAAAGAACTTGTCCATAACTCTGGGTGGTTTGTATATCTGTGTAATATTAAAAAGTTATCAGATTTATTTAAAAACTTCCCTCCACCTTCTGCACTCCCTGCGCTAGGAGGTGTTATATAATTAGCAAAAGGGTGGTTAGAAGGGTGCCTGTGTCTTAATGCTTCTGTAACAGCGTGTGTTACTAAAAATATACTACACTTGTTACGCCTAGTAAATAAACGCATATCACTCATTACAGCATAATCGTACTCGTGCGCACCGTGCGACTTCATTGTTTCTTTGTCACGTAATAAGCTATTGTACGGATCTATCATTAATGCGTGATAATCATAACTTCTTTTTATTTCAGCTGCTTTTGTTAACAACTCACCAGCAGTATAAACTTCATCAATGTCAATGTACTTAAAATGTTTGTCAACCCACTTTAACTTAACTAGCCAAGTATCTTCATCTATTTTATTAAATGGTAGGCCTGTTAAAAACTCTACTAACTTTTTACTTATACTACTTGCTTCGTTTTCTGCACTAAATATTAAAAACTTTAAATCATATTTTAATGCGTACAATAACAATAAATATAATAACGTAGTTGTTTTACCTGTACTTGCGTGGCCTAAAACTATATTAAAAGAATTAAATTTAAAACGCCAATACTCATCAATAGTATCAATGCCTAATGCCAACCCTTCTTTTATTTCACCACGCCTTATAGCGTTAAGTTTGTCAACCTGTGATTTATATGTTACTAAATTAGAATGGGAGGTCATCTTCACTAGCTTTAGAGGTTACAGCTCTATCAGGACTATGTTCCTTGCTAGTGAGCTCTTTTTGTTTTTTCCATTCGTTACTGTCTAATGAACCATACCATCGTTCAGGTTTGTCTGCCTGCGGTTTAGCTTGTTTTATAGTCCATTTTAACTTACCATTGTTTTCTTTAATATGTTGTATAACTTCTTCTTTTTGTAAATACAATAAAAATTTATATACATCAATATCAATTCTACCTTTATGGTATTTTGTGCTAGGTGGGTTACAATATACCCCATATATAAAATTAGGTTTTATACCATCTCTACTGTTTTCTGGTAATTCTAATACAGATAATTCTGTTGTCTTAAATACACTTCTAATACCGTGTATGATTTCTAATATTCTGTCAGCCATTTTAATTAGGTTTTTTAGTTAGTAATTTAAAGTATGCCATAGTTAGTTGGCCTATAGATGATAACATTTTTGTTTGTGCAGCTGCTTGTAACTTTGCAGTTGTTTCTGCTAATGTAGCATTCTCGTCAGCTTTTTTAGCCTTTAACGTTAATGTTTTTTGCCAACCCTCACTGTTGTAAGTAGTTTCTGCAAGTTTAGCTGCTACTGCTAGCGCTATACTATCTTCTTTTGCCATAGGCACTTCTTTTTGTTCTGAAGCTGGTGCTGTCTGGTTTTGTAGTTGTATTGTTTTTGTCATATCTAATTGTCCGTATTGTCTAATTTTATTATATAATTCTTTTTCCGTTAGTTTATACGCAACGGTATCGCCTGTTTTGAAAGGAAACTCTCTATTTTTATTTTGAGGTGTTTCTTTTATATTAAAAATAGGTAGATGCCCATTAGCAAATTCTACTTTATATTCTGTTCTAGTTACTTTGTCAGTACCTTCCCAGCTTTTACCTTGCGTTATCGATAATATTTTTGATTCGTAAGGCGCTTTGTCTGTTATAACTTTTGTTTCTGCCATTGTTATTTATATTTGATTGTCTAAATGTTTTTGTATTTTTTCTTGTAGTTCACGTGAATTTGGTATTTCACCCATATCTTTTTCTAATTTAGCTACCATAATATTTATAAGTTCTGCTAAATGTTTAACGTATCTACACTCTTTTTGGTATAATTGAAAATACTTTGTACGTTGTTTAGTAAGTTCTTCAATACGCTCTCTACGCCATTTTAGTTGGTCGTTTACAAAACTGTCAGCGACTGGCTTTGTATTAGTAATTAAATTGTCAATATTCATAATTTTATTTTTGTTGTTTACGTAAAGTTATTAATTTTTTTTTATAACTACCAAACATTTCTTCAATTATTTTCGTATCTATTTTTTCAGCTGTTTTACTTTTTTGTATTAATTCATCAGCTGTACCATCGCCAAACATATTGTCAATAGCCTTACCATACTCATACTGTAACCCATTTAAAAAACGGTTACAATACTTGCACTGAGGGAATACATTCATTTCATCGAAGCGTGTAGCAATATGCCTACGACTAACAAAATGACCAGCATCAATATTTTTATAATGAAAAGTTTTTTCACAGGTTATACATTTACAATTACCAGCGTGATCTGCATTTTTGAGCCTTACATACTCACTAAATACCCTGTCTAATTTTTTTATTATTTTACTTCGCATATAATATTATACTAAATATATTTATAATATATATAAAATATTATAATATTATACTATAACTTTCTAGCTTTTTCAAAACTACGACCACCAAAATATGCGCCTATAATAAGTAATAATATTTGGTTGATATTATCTAATTCGTAATCTAAAAAAAAGCCTGCTGTATATACTAATGTAAGGAATACTAATGTTAAAGGCCTAACATTTTTACTTAACCAAGAATCGGACATAGCGTCTGCTTCCCACCTTCTAGTCACAGCTAACATTTCTGCTTCTTCCAGTTTAAGCATTTCTAACGCTATATCTTTGTCTTGTTGTGATAAAGTATTGTCTTGAACAATTAAACCCTTTAAAGCGCCTAATAATCCTCTATCTGGAATTACTTCTGCTAGGTTTTGAAACAGACCTGACTTCCCTAGCAGGAACTGGCCTACTTTGGTTTCTTTGAACTTTTTCCTTTTTTTGCTCATAAACTACTTTTTCTTTTTTAGGTTCTTTGTATTCTATTAATTCTTGTTGACCGTAATCGTTAATTATGTTTCTAAATACTAAACCTCTATTTAAACCTTCAACGTATGTACAGTGTACCCAGTGCGGACTATCGTCACCTAGTTCCCATATTAATACGTCAAATTTTAAATTTTCTTTTATGTAATTAAATATATCTTTGTTGCTCACAGATGTTCCATCGTTGTCAATATCTATTGCTTGACCTGTTATATGCTTACTGTGAGGTGAACCACCTACCATACCATTTAACCTTTCACACCTATACATACTTGATACGTATATTGGTTTGTCAAAATGGTCTCTTACAGGTTGAAATATTTTTTCTGCTGTAAGTTTTAAGTTATCTACTATTATACCAGCTGGTGTGTTATCGATATATTTTCTTTTAGCGGTTTCACTTCTACACGCTTCAGCTAGTGATAAGTTTTTTGTTAATTGCATTTTAATAATATTTATTCATAAACCATCTTAAAAACATAGTTGCCCAAAACATAGTTAAAAATAACCATACTGTTGAGTAAATAATATAGGGCATTTGCATCCAAAATGCGTCCTTAATACCCTCCCAAATTTTATTTAAAAAGTTTTTCATATTTATTAATTTTAGTTAAAGTTAATTATTTTTTCAATAATTGTACTATCTTGATAATTGTATAAACCAACGTTGCTATTATTAGAAGCCCTTGTAAGCCCTCATTAATGTCTGCTATTGTTATTATATATACAAATACTCCTAAAAAAGTTGGTTCCCAATTCATTGTATTATTCTATTGTTATTTCTACTACTTTCCAAGTAAGATTTTCTTCATCCCACGCGTATATTTTTTCAGGTGACGCATCATCTGGATATGGTACTGGTGCCTGCCATTTATAATTATCGTCTAAAGTCCAACTAGGATATGGTTGTGGTGCATAAAAAGCATTGTTATCAGCATCCCAAGTATAACCTATTCCTGCATAATTGTATCTAAAATTACCATTATAAGATGTTTGTACCCAATTTCTATGACCATATAATGATTCACAAAAATCTATACCTTTTATTTCTGATTCTGTATTATCTGCTTCTAGCAAAACTTGATTGTTAATTACTATTACTTGTTTTACTATATTATTTTCATTTATTTCTGCAAAATGTGCCATTTTTATTTATTTTAATTATTAACTATGTGTATAACTACCACTACCTGTAAATTTAATTATCGTATCGCTGCCGCTTGTTGTTACTGTTGGGCTTCCGCTAACTGATCCTGAGTATGTTGATGTAGCCAATCTTAATATTACTACTCCGCTTCCTCCTGCACCTGACGTTAAGCTTCCTGCATCACCTGTAGCACCTCCACCGCCACCAGTGTTTGCAGTTCCTGCAGTTCCGCTTCCGTTGTAGGCACCTCCATTACCTCCACCTCCTGCGCCGCCAGTACCACCTGGACCTGAATAACCTGAACCAGTACCTCCAGTACCACCTCCACCTCCTCCGTAATTTACAGAAGATCCAGTTATACTAACTGCTAATCCGTCACCACCATTACTTGTGTCGTTACCTGCGTTATTTGAAAAACCTGCTTGACCAGTTCCTCCTCCACCGCCACCACGATATGGATGTCCAACTGATGGCGCCGCACCTCCTGCATAACCTTCACCACTTGTTCCTGCTTGTGCTGATCTTCCTGAACTTGGATGTGCACCTTGACCACCACCACAACCACCGCCTGACGATGCTAATAAATCATTTGAACCTGGAGCACCACCCCCATTAGTGCTTACAGAAGCGTTACCTGTAATTGTACTGTTTGAACCTGCATTACCTCTATCTTGATAATCAGTTGTGTTATTTAATCCTGCACCTCCACCACCAATAGTTATCGTATAAGTTCCGTTTGATAAAGTTATGGCACTTTCTAATGAACCGCCACCTCCGGAACCCTGAGCTCCGTAAGATGTTCTTAGTCCACCTGCACCACCACCACCTCCGTTAGAAGCACCTGATGCACCACCTGCTAAAACTAAATAATACATTAAGTTTGTCGGAGCGGTTCCTCCGTGCACATAAGTACCAGAACCTGTATATTTAAATATTGTGTCATCACCACTTGTAGTAATTGTAGGAAACCCTGTTGTATATCCTGTATATGCAGCGGTTGGTAATCTAAATACAATTACCCCTGATCCTCCTGCACCATACTCTCTATAAGTAGTTCCTGGATTTGAACCACCTCTTCCACCTGCACCTAAATTGACTGTTCCATCTCTTTGCCCTATACTTGAATCGCTTGTTCCGTGATAACCACCACCACCTGTTGGTTGTGTCGTATCAATAGTACCATTACCACCACCTGCATAAGTTACAGAACTCCCTGTTATAGATACTGCTAAACCATCACCACCTTTACCACCAGTGTCATCTGCATAGATTGTTCCAGGATTACCATTTGATCCAACTGATCCTGCACCACCTCCACCTGCACCACCCCAGTTACCTGATGAACCTGTAACTGCACCACCTGCATATCCTTGATTTGCTGTACCTGTACCACCTGAATAAGATCCTCCATTATAAGATGAAGCACCTCCACCTGAACCACCTGCATTTCCTGAACCTTGTTCATTTCCTCCTACATCTCCCCAACCACCACCTGACGATGTTATAGTTGTTAATCCAGTTGCAGAAATAGAAGAATCTGAACCTTGTCCACCTGAATCATAACCATCAAATCTTCCAGTCAGTGAACCACCTGCACCCACTGTAAATGTATATGTTACACCGTCTGTTAAAGTTACTTTGTCAGTTTCAGCAGAAGAACCACCACCGCTAGTAGAACCATATGATGTACGAAGTCCACCTGCGCCACCTCCACCACCTACATTTGCTCCACCACCTCCACCACCTGCGACTACAAGAAAATCTGCCACTACTGAAGCTGCTGCTAATAATCCAAAATTAATTCCCTGTCCAAACATTAACTAGCTATTTGACTTATACTATACCAAAATTCAGTTGCACTAACGCAAGTAATTTGATATAAATTCTTTGTAGAACTTGTATCATCATATGTACCTGCTATTTTATTAAACGTTCCACTAGACCCACCTACTGTCCAAGTATCTGCAGTATAGCTTCCGCCTGCACCAGTAACGATTAGTGTTTTAGTTACCCCTATTTTAGGGTTTGTTATGTTAAATGTTGTATTAGCGTTAGGTGTTAGCGTAAATACTTGTGCTGCATCAAAATCTACTGCAACTGTTGCACCTGCACTTAACGCACTACTTGTTGTGAACTCTGCGTCTACTTTTTCAAAACTAACTGCATCATCAGCAATCATATCTGTTGCCACTTGTACCTCTGCTATTGTACCAGCGGTTGCTGCACCTAATACTCTATTATTAGTGCTAGTGTCTTGCATTTTAGCGTATGTAACATTGTCGTCTAATATTTTAGCGGTTGTTACTGCGTCATCTGCAATTACGTTTGTTGTTACTTTAGTTGTTGCCATTTTTTTTTATTTTATAATTTTAAATCATACACTTTGTGCGTATAAGGAGACGATGTTCCTACACGCAGTAATAATAAAATATGTGACTGCTCATCATTAAATTGCATAAACCTAATAGCAGCACTACCTATTATTGACGAAAAATCAAATACTGTCCCTGTTCCTTTAGAAGAAATATCATAAGCAGTCGATAAATCATATTGTGCTATTTTACCATTTTCATCACCACCTGCATAAAATTTTGTTCCATCGTGGTTAAATTGACACGACCTTACATTTGAACCTAAATCAGTAACTGCAAAACTTAAACTCGTTGCAGTACCACAACCAGAACCTGATGATAAATCACCTGATGTACTTAATGAAATAGCTTTTACTGTATCGTATTGTAAATATAAAGTATCTTCATTACGTGATAAAAATTGTGATGATGATGTTCTTTCACCGCCACTTCTAACACAAGTATCAGTATATAACGTTCCTGCTGTTGATATATCTCCTGCTGTACCTAATGGCTGTGAATAATAATTATTTGTGTAATATGGATCGTAAGAAATCCAATCTAAATC
>Ga0208899_1000340_pt1 | contig 33959 bp, 72 predicted proteins | sample VirMetDEL_Nov_24_FD_184518 | JGI IMG/M metagenome (GOLD analysis project Ga0208899, IMG submission 184518) | Aqueous microbial communities from the Delaware River and Bay under freshwater to marine salinity gradient to study organic matter... | ecosystem: Environmental > Aquatic > Marine >... | reverse complement strand
GATCTGAAACTATGACAAAGCCACTTTATATGTGGGCAGGCGGCAAGACCCGTATGCTCAAGAAATACGCTGACCTTCTTGAGGGTGTAGCTTTTGATCGTTATATTGAGCCGTTCTTCGGCGGCGGAGCAATGTTTATCTGGGCATACCAGAAGAATCCAGATGCTGAGTTTATCATTAATGATATCAACTCAGGCATTATGAACATTTACACTGCCATCAAGAGCGATTGTGATAACTTCGTTGAAGTATTGGACATCCTTTCCAAAGAGTATTTGTCTCTTCCAAAGGGGGAGACAGATAAGAAGTTTGAGAAAGAGCACGATCTAAATTGGGACAAGCTGTATCGTCTACGTCCCTGCCGTCGATATTTTTATTTCAATCTGCGCCAGCGCCACGCTTATGATTATAAGCACTGGGGGGCTACGAAAGAAGCTGCTGTTTTATATTTCTTGATGAAGACAGGTTTTAACGGCGTGTGGCAAGAGAATAAGAATACAAATGGTCGCTTCGGTACTCCTGCTGGTCTGCTGAACCAAAAAGACAAAGTCTATGATAAAGATGTTGTCGAGTGGTGGCACAATGCCCTACAGAAGTGTACAATCCTCAGCGATGACTTTGAGGCAACAAAAGAACATATTAACTCTGATACTTTCCTCTTTATGGATCCTCCTTATCGAGACAGCTTCACTCAGTACGAGACTGACTTCAATGATAATGAACAGAAGCGTGTAATCAGTTTGCTGAAGGTTTGCCAGGAGCAGGGCGGAACGGGATGGCTCTCAAACAGAGAGGCTGGCGATGGCTTCTTCGAAGAGAACGCATCAGAGTTTGCAATGCACAAGTTCCCTGTGACTTATACCGCAGGAAGAAGAAAGAAAGTCGATGATGGCTTTGAAGCTAAGAAAGCCACCGAAATTCTTTTGGTAACAAAATAAAATATATTTCCCAAAACGCTTGACCTACACTCTCCTTGTGGTAATATACTAATGTAAGGAGAGAGTGATGAGCGACTTCAATATGTTTCACGGCGAGCGTGTCAAGTACGCAGGGTACCATCCCCTTTACCGTGGCTGCAAGGGTGTCGTTGTCGGCGGCGACCACCACAACATTCGTGTGGAGTGGGAAGGTCATGAAGACTATCCTCCCCGTCTTCACGAGGCGTGGGAAATTGTTTGGCTCGTAGATAGCGGAGAGTAGTTATGAAAATGAAAGAAGGCGATCTGGTTCGGCACCTTGAGGATGGTCAAACGGGAGTTATTGTTCTCTCTTGGGGTGTTATGGATGTCGTAGAGGTGCTCTGGGAAGACGGGGAAACCAGAGGTCAGAACACCTGCGAGTTGGAGTTGATCAATGCAGCCAATAAATAGGTTCGGTATCGGTGCCCTAGTCAATGTTGATAAGTATCACAACAAAACTTTGGGTATGATTGTTCGCCAAAGCCGTGGGTACAACTGGATTGTCAAGCGGATGAACGACGGTCAAAATGTTCTAGCCCACGAAGACAATATGGAGGTGGTCAGTGAAGCCAGGTGATTTGGTCCGGCATCGAGGGAACAAAGAAATATACCTCATACGAAAAATCTTTGAAGCCAGGGGTGAGATTATATGGGTTAACCTAGAAGGTATGCCCGAAAACAAGATTCATTATCCAGAATCTCTAGAACTAATACAAAAAGCTTGACACACACCTTATCCATGCTAATATAAGATGTAAGGAGAGAGAAATGTCGGTTCAAGAACACATCGAAAACATCCTCAACGCCCAGGGCAAGATTGCCATTGACCTTTGGAGCGTCGCTATCCGTGAACATCCACAAGATGCCGAGAAGATCCTCGACATTGTTGGCGACCACCTTGTAGAAAACTCCAACTGGTTATAGGAGAGAGTGGTGTTACAAGACAAAGAACTCAAAGAACTTCACAAGTCAATCCAGAAACGCTGTCGCATCCAGCCAGGTATGTTGGTCAAAAGCAGCCACGAAGATGTGATTGACAAACTTGCTTTGGTTGTCAAGGTGTCGCCTGCTTGTACGTTTGACCGAGATTATGACGGAGCCGAGGAGCACATCTTCTATGTGTGTGAGCCTTTTGACGGCACGCCCTCCTTCGTAGATTATGTTTGTAACTTGGAGCAGGTATCGTGAAGGCTGGACAGATTGTAAAAGTAACTCCAAAGGCTTTGAGCAAGTTCGCCCCTGGCATCCAAAAACGCCTTCAGGGTGCGATCGGTCTTGTGGTTCAGGAGAAATATGACCTGTCTTACAAGATTGATCAAGACAAACTCCCAGAGCGGGTTAAGATTTATCCCGCCTCTGTACAGTTCAATGAACTGGAAGACATTATGGGTTGCGAGAACAATACCATTATGCTCTTCGCCAGCGAGGCGGAGGTCTTGTCTTGAAGCCAGGTGATTTAGTTCGGATCAGAAAGGCAGCGATTGACGAGTATTCGATTGACTGGTTTATTTATCTCGCAGAAAAAAAGACTCCTCTGCTTTTGATGGAAAAGATTAATGAGCAGCACTGGAAAGTTATGCGACCTGACGGCAGCACTTGCTTTCTTTCAGAGCGCAAGATCACGAAAAGGTTATGGTAATGTTACAAGAGCAGTTTGAAGTTGGTGACCTGGTGAAGATCGGCGCAGGCTTGGCTACTGGTCGCTATGCTATCGTTCTCCGTTCAAACCACTGGAAAACAGATCAGTATTTGAATGAAGAGATTGAAGTCGTCGATATTTGGGACAAGGGAAACAAAGTCCAGTATCCAGCCAGGTATCTTTCAAGGGTCGAATAATGCAACGAGAAACATACAACTCACGGCTCAATATGAACCCTGACAATGTCAAACCAGGAACGCTACTACGGGCAAAGAAGTGGTGTCGAAACAATATCACTATTCGCAAGAACGGCGAGTATGCTATCATTGTACCAGCAAAAGAAAAGTATTCTGAGTATGATGTTATGTTCCCCAGCGGGATGAGAATTATGTATATGGCGATTAACTGGGAGGTGATGAGCGATGTTGGTTAGAGATAAGATGTGGAAAGTCCAGCAACCTGGAACTATTTTACGAGCCCGCCATAGTGCTCGCCGTGGACAGTTGGCTCTGGTTCTTGCGAAACCCTACTCTGGTCCTCGACCAAGCAACGGCTATCCCCCCACTCAGTATGTGAAGATGCAGATCCTATCAAGTGGCGAGCGGTTTGAGGAATCACTCACTAACGCCAACAACTGCTGGGACATCGTTAGTGAAAGCTCGTAAATACTTTGACATTGTGAGTTCCTGTGATACACTGGTATCCGAGGGAGACTGATGGCTATCAAACCCAAGTTCAAGCCTGGTCAACTAGTCAAGTTTGATCACCCTGGTGTCCCTGACTGGATCGGTCTGGTCAAGTCTACACAGATAGCTCGCCGCCGTGGTGACCCTGTCTTCGTGCTGGTCCAGTGGTGTGACAGTCAAAACACCGAAGAATATATTCCCCAAACACAACTGAAACTAGTGGAGGACGTATGAATATCTTTGCTATCGAAGGCGATGTAGAAACTGGACAGATTGACTGGGAGGCATCTGCTCGATCTCAGGACAACCTACGAGTTGTCAAGATGATCCTAGAGTCTTGTCAGATTCTGTCCACAGTGTTGAACGAGCAGGGTATGAAAGCTCCTTACCGCTCCTTCAATCCCAAGCACCCCTCGTGCTTGTGGGCTGCTGAGTCAGCCAACAACTTTACCAACCTTGCTCTGCACTGTCAGGCAATGATCGACGAGTATGAGAACCGCTTCAGTAAGACGCACAAGTGTCAAGCTGTTTTGCAGACTCTTATTGAGATGTTTGATCCTGATATGTTTCCACAGCAAGAATGCACTCCGCTGCGATTGGCTATGCCTGATGAGTTCAAGTCAGACAATCCAGTTTTATCGTATCGCAAGTTCTATGCTTCCAAGCCAAGGCTCCGATATCCAGTTGATAAGATCCCAGAGTGGGTGATGGAATATCGAGAAAAACAACCAATTGAGATTTGCTAGGGAATAAAATACCTTCTATAGGGTCTAAGAAAAAACTAGTTACTTAAGTTTCTAGATCTTTTTCTGGAGTACCCTTGATGTTCACCAAGCAATCATACAGAAGTTTCATTATCTGGTTTTTAGTATTTGCTGCCGTTGCTTCTTTGTATGGTTCTGCTGGAGTATCTCAACAGACTCTTCCGACAACCCTATCCTACAGCAAAGCTTTAGAGATTGTCGGGGATGCGGAAGAGAATAGAAAAGTTATTAAAATAACCATACAGCAAGATAGCTGGCTCATCGACATCGACGGAAAGAAATATAAAACCGTAGGTCCGCTATCAGAAGAAACTCTTAATAGCTTATCAAAGAACAAGAACATTGAGCTTTCTTTCAAGGGAGCTAAGGCACCATCAATATGGACAACTATATTAATATCCTGGGTGCCTACATTACTAATCCTCTTTTTGATTTATTATTTCGTCTCAAAGGCACTGAAGAGCGCTCCTGGTGGCAGCAGTCGAATGGACAAGTTCTCAAGCTCCAAAGCGAGAGTCATCCTGCCATCTGATGACGGCGTTGGCTTTGACGACGTTGCTGGTTGTGATGAGGCGAAATCAGAACTTGAAGAGCTTGTTGAGTTCCTGCGCAACCCACAGAAGTTCACACGTTTAGGCGGCAAGTTACCAAAGGGAGTTTTGCTTTATGGTCCTCCTGGGACTGGTAAGACTCTTCTCGCTAAAGCTGTCGCCAATGAAGCACAAGTGCCCTTCTTAGTGTCTTCTGGTTCTGAATTTGTTGAGATGTTTGTTGGCGTTGGTGCATCAAGAGTCCGAGACCTTTTTGACCAGGCTTACAGTATGGCTCCTTGTATTGTTTTTATTGATGAGCTAGATGCCATCGGCAAAACCAGAGGGGGCAAAGGATCAACAGGGAACGACGAAAGAGAGCAAACACTAAACCAGATCTTGGTTGAGATGGACGGCTTTGATACCAACTCAGGTATTATTGTTCTCGCCGCAACCAACAGATTAGAAATCTTAGACAAGGCTCTCACAAGACCAGGGCGCTTTGATAGAAAAGTTGCTGTACCGCTACCAGATGCTAACGGCAGAAAAGAAATATTAAAGATCCATTTTGCAAACTCTCCTGTCTCTGAAGATGTCGATCTAGACATTCTATCAGCAACAACCCCAGGGCTCTCAGGTGCTGACTTGGCTAACTTAATAAATGAAGCTTGCATCCTCGCAGCAATGGAAGATTCAGATCTTGTCACCAACGAGCACATTGAACTCGCCAAAGATAAGATCCTTATGGGCAAGCCCAGAAAGTCTATGAAGCTCACAGAGGATTCCCGCCGAGCTACTGCTATTCACGAAGCTGGTCACGCAATCTTGGCATACTACCTAGAGGAAGCTGATCCGCTCCACAAAGTTACAATCATTCCTCACGGTCGTGCTCTGGGTGTGACTATTCAGATGCCAGAGGAAGATCGACTTTCGTGGAACAAAAAAGAAAATATAGCAAGAATCAAAGTATTACTGGGGGGCTACATCGCTGAAAAGATGTTCTACGGCGACGAAGGAACAACTACTGGCGTATCTAATGACCTACTCAGAGCTAAGCAGATTGCTGAAACAATGGTCAAGGATTATGGGATGGGCTCAGTAGGTCCTGTCTTCTTCGGAAAGGATGATGGCATCACTCACAGAGGAGCAGACCTTTCAGAACAAGCCAAGACAGAAACAGACTCAGCCATCAAGCAAATAATGACAACAGCGTTGACTGAAGCTGAAGAGCTTTTGGAAGCCAAGCGTGAGCACATCGCCATATTGACCGAGGCTCTTATGGAAAAAGACACCGTAATGGCTTCAGAGCTAGAAGACCTCTTTTCCGTTATTGACATTTATTTAGAGTAAACGCTTGACACAGATCATAAGTGTGATAACTTACTAATGTAGTCAATGAGAAAGGAGTAGGCTTGAGCCTCACACTGAAAGAGTACCGAGAGATTATTTCTTGGTATGCAAAGACAAAATATTATGAACGCCAATATGGTAACGCCGCCCCTCCATCTGATCAAGAGATGGAAAACAGGATTCACCGCAAACTCAGAGAAAGCGTAAAAGATGTCGGACAAAAAGCACAAGAAGAAGCTTAAGCGGGCAGCAAAGAAAAAGAAAGAAAAGAAGCTTGCCCACGACCAGCAACAAAAGATGCGCAATCAAATGAATATGTTTGACAGATTGCCAGAAGCGTGCAATACTTGTGGTGAAGCTTTTCCGAAGACTCGTGAAGCGCATATGACTTGGAAAGTCGCTGTACGAAACAAAGAACAGTCAGTCAGGCTTTTCTGCCCAGATTGTTTAGACAAGGCTTCAAAGCTCGTGGAGGAACAGGGTGCTGCTCAACAAGAAACAGAAGAAGCTCCTTAAGAACACAGAGTTGGAAGCTCGTGCTTGGGTCGAGACTAGCAGCAAATACTGTTTTGAGATCGACATTGAACAAGAGCTAAGAAGAATCGGACAAGAAAACATTATTTCTAAAAACGCTGGATACCCCGAATCACTAAAACTAATGTGGTACTGGCGTTCAATCGCAGATGAGATTCTCGAAGAATGGAGAGAAGAGAATGAAGTTTAAAGAAGCAGTCACTTATGATGATATGTTGCTCGTACCACAGTACAGCGATATTACGAGCAGGAGCGAAGTCAACATTGGCAGCGCTCTCAACGGAAAGTTCTCGCTAGACCTGCCCATCATCGCTTCTCCTATGGACACAGTGTCCGAAGTGGAGATGAGCGTAGCAATGGCAAAGGCTGGCGGACTTGCTGTTATCCATCGCTACAACTCAATCCTCGACCAAGGGGAGTTGGTACGACAAGCAGCCAGTGATGTCAGTACTTCTTTGGTTGCCGCAGCCATCGGCGTGACGGGCGACTTTTTAGAGCGAGCCACCACAGTTGTTTCTCTTGGGGCTAACGTGCTCTGTGTGGATGTAGCACACGGACACCACGTTATGATGAAGAACGCCCTTCAGCAACTGCGGGCAGCTTTCGGAGACAGTATCTATATCATTGCAGGGAACGTCTGCACCCTTCAAGGGGTAAATGATCTCGCTGACTGGGGTGCTGATGCTGTGCGATGTAACATCGGCGGCGGATCAATCTGTTCGACTCGCATCGTCACAGGTCACGGTCTCCCAGGACTCCAAACCATTTTCGACTGTGCCCGAACTGATCGTGATGTGAAGATCATCGCTGATGGCGGCATCAAGACCTCGGGTGACATTGTGAAAGCCCTGGCTGCTGGTGCTGACTTCGTAATGTGCGGCTCCCTTCTTGCGGGAACAGATGAGAGTCCAGGTCAGGCTATTACAATGCCTGATGGTAGCCGAATGAAAGAGTATCGAGGAATGGCTTCCAAAGATGCTCAGATGGATTGGCGGAACAAGTCATCCACTCCAGAAGGCGTAGCTTCTTATATTCCATACAAGGGAAGCGTTACTGACATTCTCCGTGATCTTGATGGCGGGATTCGTAGCGGACTATCTTATACAGGTGCTCGCACGGTTACAGAACTACAACAAAAAGCAGAATGGGCTCGCCAGACTTCTGCTGGTACGATTGAGAGCGGAACCCATATCCTTACTGCCCAAGATGGACGGAGAAAATAATAATGTTTTATCGTAAAGATGGAAAAGACCAGCAGAGCGAAATCAACCGCACACCAACCCAAGATGAAGTTCAGTACGGAGCCAATCCAACTTGCTTTGAAGTTCACGAGAAGTGGCAAGTAGAATGTGATCAGAAGAACTGCCGCAACTGGATGAACTATGAGGGAGATCTGAACTGTGCTGTCGTCTGTGCTCGTAAACACGACGGTGGTCTGAGCCTTCGTGAAGTGGCTGAGCGTATGGGAGTCAGCTTCCCACGGATTAGTCAAATTGAACACGCCGCATATAAGAAAATGGATGATATGGGTGTTTTCGAAGATTTTGAATGATAAACGGGTTTTTAACCTAACCAGAACCTATTTATATTTGATTGCCTTTGCTGGCAAAGTATTCTAGGAGATTTATTATAATGAATAAGAAGAATGATAGCCTCATCCAAGAAAGCGTTGTTCGCCGCTGGGGCAAGCTTGCCAACATGGCTAAGTTGACTGAAAACTACCTTGAAAATGTTGTAGAAGAAGAGGAAGAAGAGGTCGAAGTAGAGATGCCTGCTGACGAAATGGACGCTGAAATGGCTGATGCTGCTGGCGAGATGGCTGATGATGCCGAAGAGATGGAAATGGACGCCGAAATGGAAGAAGAGCCATCCCTAGATCTCGACGAAGAAGAAATCGAGCAAGTAGCTCAAATGTTCTTCGACACCCTAGCAAAAGCTACTGGCAAAGAAATCGACACAGAGATCACATCCGACGCTGACGAAATGGCTGACGAGATGGAAGATGCTGCTGAAGATATGATGGACGACGAAGCTGCTATGATGGCAGACGAAGATCCAGCTATGTACGATGATGCACCTGCTAACCGTGAAGACGAAGAAACAACAACAGAAGAAGACGAAACTGTTGCTGAAGCTGAGGAAGTTGAAGTTGACGTCGTAGACGACGAAGCTCTCACCGAAGCTGTTCTAGCTCGTGTCATCGAAAGACTACTAAAGAACAAGTAAGAAGGGCAATCAATGTCCAACCTAAGACGAAACGATCTTCATGGCTTAGTCACGGAGGTCGTTTCTCATATTAAGAGCGAAAACAGATCCTGGCTCTTGGAAGCTCCACAGCGTCTTGACGAAGGTGTCTACGACCCAGGGATCCTAAAGGCAGTCTTTACTGCTGGTGGTCCTGGGAGTGGAAAGTCTTACACTGCTGACGTTATTTTTGGCGTCCGAGATCAAGAAGGTGACAAGCTCTTCAAGAAAGCCTCCCTGGTCGCTGACACAGGACTCAAGTATGTCAACTCAGATCTTCTTTTTGAGAAAGGTCTTCGTCAAGCTGGCATCAACCCAAAACTCCTAGGTCAGATCGCAGAAGAGCAGCCAGATCTTTGGGACCTCATTCAGGACCCAACTGATCCAGAATCCATCAGGAGCATAGCAAAGCAAAAGCTATCTAAGATTCGTGGCTACTACCAATCAGGTCGCCTAGGGATGCTCATTGACGGAACAGGAAAGAACTATCTTAAGGTAGCAAGAGATAAGCAAAGATTAGAAGAGCTTGGTTATGACACCTATATGCTTTTCGTTGACACTGCTTTGCCAATAGCTATCGACCGAGACAAGAAGCGTGATCGAAGCTTGGGACCAAAGAAGGTAACAGAGCTTTGGGAACAGGTACAACAAAACAAGGATCGCCTTGCAGAACTGTTCAGTCCAAACTTTGACATCATTAATAATGATGAGTTTGGTCCACCACCAAAAGAGATTGCGAGCGCAATTAATAACTTTGTCACCGAGCCAGTACAGAACCCACTAGGTCAGGCTTGGATCGCTCACGAGCTAGGGCAAAAATCTAAATAAGAAAGACAAATAAATGCTGAGCGTTTTAGAGTTGCTCATCAAAGAAGGCTTTGTCATATTCAGAGATGATAACCTTGTAGATGCGGAGAGAGCCTTCTTCGCTGCTCGTGCAATTGACTGGATTCGAAAGAGAGCGCCTGAGCCAGGTTTTAATCTTCAAGCCTATTTAGTAGCGTTGACATATTACAAGCTTGGCATGGCTGATATGAAAATAGAAAACGATGAACTCCTTTACCGATACAAGGGAGTCTACCCAGGGGGACTGACTAGTGAACTTTCTGAAACTGATTCTAAACTTGATAGCGGCTTCCACCGCCCAGATCAAGACCCGCCAGCCAAAAGAGAAGAAGAAGCTGAAGGAGTTGATCACAATACCGAACCTACAGAAGGTGATGAGTAAGAAGGGTTACACCTTTTTTGACGGCGACAAAGAACTAAACATTAACATAATAGGTGTCCGAAGAGACAATGCTGGAACAAATACATTTGATGACTTCATTGTTGTAATCTACAAGAACGCAAACCTCAAAGACATTATTAAAGTCTACCCAGCAACAACCGACCCTGGTCAGTACTGGCTCGAAAACCCAATGAACCCCAAGGGAACAGCAGTCCTAGTTCCAGGTCAGTACCGAGGAACTTGGAAACTAGGCAAGCACCAAAACAACTACGAGGCTCTTGTTCAGCGAAAGACTGTTAAGGTTTGGCGAGATAATACTAAAGATAGCACAATCGATTACGATAGTTTTAGTAATATAAACGAAGGCTTCTTCGGCATTAATATTCACCGCAGCAACCCATACGACAAGTCATATGTTGTAAACAGGTGGAGTGCAGGTTGTCAGGTCTTTCAGTCTGTCCACGACTTCGATGAGTTTATGGATATCTGTAGGCGATCCTCAGCCCTTTACGGAAACTCATTTTCGTATACACTATTAACCGAGCAAGATTTAAGGGAACACCTCAAACAGTAACCTATTTATAGTTAGTCCTGAACTAAAAGGAGAAAAATAAGAATGTCTAAATTTGAAATTTCAAAAGCAAGGTTAACACAAATCATCAAAGAAGAATATCAATCTTTGAATGAAGACAATGCTCTAACTCGCACCATCCACCGCTGGGCTGAAGAGGCTAAATCAATTCCTCCTCACTTGACTGTTGCCCGTATGGTTGACGCTGGTGACTTTGAAGGTGCGATCGAAATGCTAGAAGCTATGAAGGCTCAGGCTGAGTTCCAATCAATGCAAGCTGGTGGTATGGCTGAGCGCCTAACACCCGATCAGCTTGAGATCGACGAAGAACTACTTGGCAAGCAGAAGCGACAAAACCTTGAAGAAGCTCACTGCACTCCTGGCACTCGTGATGATAAAAAGAAAAAGAAAGTCAAAAACCCTGGACCATATATTGACGGCGAGAAGGCAAAGGCTGGAGTTGATACCGACGGCGACGGGGTGCCCGATGGCGCTGACCCAGATCCCCTTGATGGCAAAAAGAAAAAGAAACTTAAAAAAGAAGCTGTAGATTCTATTCGAGAACTTATCAAACAAGAACTAAAGAGCCTATAATGCAAGACAAAATAACCCCAGAGCAAGTCGAGATCCTTGTCGGAGACCCAGGCATTAATAATGAGTTCTCCGCTAAAGTTCAGGAACTCAATAGAAGACTAAAGAAAAACAACCTCGACTACAACATGTGGGATACAATGACAGACCATCAGCAGGAGATCTTTGCTGATGATATGTTTTTGGATAATGAATGCGCTTGTAGCGTAAGAGACTATGTTCTTGGAGCAGTCAATAGCTGCTGGTGCCCAGATGCAGTCGAAGAACTCTATCATCACTCTCCCTGTTTGATGGGCAAGATTGAGAAGATGCAGAACGCACCAAAGCAATACAACGAATCCAAAGGTCCAGACCTCAGTTTTCTAAACGAGATGATTGATAGTGTTGCCGACCAACTGATTGCAGAGGGACCTGCCAGTCAAAAGGTGCAAGATTATGAGCAAGAAGTAATAGACAGTCTTGCCGAAGCAGGGATCGTAGGAAGCATGCTGGTCGCTGATGCGAATAGCAACGGTCCAGACGCACAGTTTGTTATCGATGGTCAGCCTTTCTGGCTAGAAATTAAAGAAAATACAAACGCCCAGATGGGTGATGGAAGCATAACATATTATCCAGGCAATCCAGACGGAGAGAGATTCCAACCTTCCGACTGGAAGAAGTTTGGAGATGATGGATGGGCTGTTACTAGTGCCGCACTAAGAGCAAAAGAAGAAGATATCTTAGCTTGGCTGACTGCCTTGATAGATCCTGCAAGACCCGCAAGCTCTAAGTGGCGCAATGAAGATGGCAGTTTTATCCCAGGTGTTCGTGCAATGGGAACATTCCAGACCACTTTTAGAGCTTATGAAGCTGCACAAGCATCAGGGCTACAAAATAAAGCCAGTGCTGGTTTTGGTCGCCTACCTCCTGTTGTCGCCCCTTCTTCTTATATTGATAAGATATATGCTGCTAAAAAGTCTCCCATTTATTACATTCAAATCGGCGGCAAGGGTCTTTATTACTTGGATGGTAACCCTGCTAACTTGCCAGTCCCTCACTTTGATGGCAACATCGGTGTCGAGCTTCGACCCCGACCATCGGGGAGAACAAAGGTAAAGAATAAAGAGACAGGCGAAACAACCTATAAATACTGGTCATCGCCCGTGGATCCAGAAGACAAGGTTATGCATTATAGCGGTGCTTATATGGCTTCGGCTAGATTTAAATCTCACGACATAGCGCCTAGTCCTTACACGTTTGATGATCCAGAAAGCATTAAAGCAATGCTCGCTGCTATGAACCAGAGTGAAGAGGCAGAAGAAAGCGAGGACGTGTGAGGGCTGACCCCTTCGAGCGATTCAAGGATCTAAAAGAAACTAAACACTTGAGAAGTTTATTTATATAATATAATCCTAAACGGGCTAATCTCCCGTATCCGAAAGAAAGAGGTGAATAGTGAACAAGGATAATATTCTATTCGGAGATGATATCCGACAAAGGTTACTTAGTGGAGCAAACAAACTCGCCGATGCTGTAGCATCTACGCTTGGACCAAGGGGACAAAACGTAATCCTCTACAAGCGAGGTGCTGACCCAGTCATCACTAAAGACGGCGTAAGTGTTGCTCGGGTTGTAGAACTGGATGATGATTATGAACAATCTGCCGTCGAGGTCCTTCGTCAAGCTGCTTTGGAGACAGAAAAGACCAGCGGTGACGGAACCACTACCAGCACTGTACTGGCTCGGGCTATTCTGACCGCAGCTAATAAGCACATTGCTGCTGGTGCATCATCAACAGATGTCAAGCGTGGTATCGATCTTGCCGTTGAGGCAATCTGCGAGAGAGTCACGGAGATGTCTCAACCAGTGTCAAGCGAAGAAGAGATCCGCCACGTTGCTACGGTGTCTGCCAATGGCGACGAGACCATTGGAACCTTGATCGCTTCAGCCGTTGATGCTGCTGGAAAAGACGGAGCAATCACAATCGAAGAGAGCCGCTCACTTGAGACTTCTCTAGAGGTTGTCGAAGGTTATCAGGTATCAAGCGGCTACGTGTCTCCTCAGTTCGTAACTGATGAGCGCCGAGGAACAGTCAACTACAGGGACGCTCTAGTTTTTGTTACTGACGAGACTCTTGACAACGTTGATGAGATGCTCCCAATCTTGGAAGTGGTTGCTCGTGACGGACGTCCGCTTGTGATCGTTGCGGAAGAGATCGAAGGTCAGCTTTTAGCTGCCCTGATCATTAACCGAATGCGAAACAATATGAAGATCGCAGCCATCAAAGCTCCAAGGTACGGAGAGGAGCGAAGACAGGCTTTGGAAGACCTCTCTTTAGTGACTGGTGCGACATTTATAAGCAAGGATAGCGGTCTAAAACTGCGAAACATCAAGCTTGAGCACCTAGGGTCCGTAAAGCGTGTAGAGATAAGCAAATACAATACAACTTTCTCTGACGGCGAGACAGATTATGAGGAACTAAACAAGAGAATCGCAGTCCTCAAATCGCAGGTAGAAGAAACAGAAGATCTCCACGAAGCAGAGCGAATCCAAAACAGGATCACAAAGCTTTCATCAGGCATCTCAGTCATCAAGATTGGCGGAGCAACAGAGATCGAAGTCACAGAAAAGAAACATCGTGTTGAAGATGCTTTGGAAGCTGTGAGGTCTGCACAAGAAGAGGGCATTGTTCCAGGTGGTGGTACTGCTCTTCTGAAGGCAGCAAGTAATCTTGAACTGGAGCCAGCTAACCAAGATCAGTTACGTGGTGCCCAGGCACTAGTTGAATCTTGTCTTGCTCCAATCACTCAGATTCTCAAGAATGCAGACATCTCTTCTGATATCGTCGTCAACTCATTGTCCTATGACAATCACGAAAAGAATGTTGGCTTCAATGTTCGTACAGAAAAGTTTGAAGATTTGGTCGAGTCAGGCGTCATAGATCCTGCGAAGACTGTAACCTGTGCATTGCGTAATGCTGCTAGCGCAGCAGGAACTTTGCTCACAACCAATTGTGCTGTTCTAAAGAAGGGTGGTGATACTAAAACATAAGTCGGGAGACTAATTAGAACAGTCGGTTTCATAACTAAAAAGACCAGAGTATTATTGCCTGGTCTTTTTTTTGTATGAGGATTTTTCAATGAGTGATGAGACACTAAAACTGGTTTTACAAAAAATTGAAATATTAGAAAACAAAATCTGTAGTGCCAAGTCACTCAATGGAGGTTTTGATAAACTAGCAAATGATGTAGAACACATCAAAGAGAGCCAGGCGGATATTCTAGACGGCATTCGTGGTGTAAAGCAAAACCTTTACGAGCCAGATTCAGGCTTGTTTAGTCGTGTAAAAGACTTGGAAGTAGAGTCCAATCGTCGTCAAGACTTTATTGACGAAGTGAAGCCAGTCATTACCCAACACCAAGAGCTTGTCTTATGGAAGAAACAAGCAGAAAAAGAAGTGGACGAAGTAGAAGAACTACGACACGAACTATCCAAACTTCAGGACTGGAAAGCTGGGATGCAAAAGGTCATCTGGCTACTCGCTACTGCTGCTGGTGGCATGTGGGTTAAACACTTTATGGACTTGATGATGAAATGAGAAGCTGGAAGCCTTTTTACATAGAGAACAGTAGGATCCCAGTGTGGCTATCTAAGATTGCTCCCATTGAGATCGGAGCGATTACTCTTTTCTTCTTGGTCTTTAGTCGAGGAGAGATATCAGAAAAGACCCGACGCCACGAGTACATCCACTTCCAGCAAATGCTTGAAACTTTCTTAATTGGGTTTATAATCCTTTATTACTGGGACTATTTGAAGGGATACATAAAATATAAGAATGGAAGAATCGCCTATCTTAGTATCCGAGCAGAGCAAGAAGCTTATCACAAAGACACACTGATCTCTTATGAATCAGAGCGAAAGAGATGGCGATGGATTTGGGACTATAAAGTCTGATGATATATGATGACTCAGCCATAGGTTTAATGGCTTTTGCTTTTATTTCTCTTGCAATAAGTATTTCCATGTTTTTTGACAGATAAAAGCTTGACACCCTATCGTCTTATGATAATATAACAATGTAGGGAGAAGAGATATGAGCTACTGGCATCAAATGTATCCTCGTCCACAGCGCTCCGAGCGAGTGGAAGTTCCTAACGGCAAGGCTCGCTTCGAAGCACTCCTCGCCAAAGAACTCAGTGTACACGACCGCAAGTTCGCTACATCCCTGAGCGAGCAACTTGAGGACCAAGGCAAGCTCTCTCCCAAGCAGGTTGAGTGCCTTAACCGTATGGAAGAGCGATACTCAGAAGAAGCTATGATTGCTCGCAAGAACTGGGAAGCGACCTACAAAGCAGAGCATCGCCAGACAGCGATTATCTGTGCGAACTACTACGTCACGACCAGTTACTTCCGTGACCTCGCAGTCAAGATTGCGACCGACGAAGATTTCGTCCCCACCCAGCGGCAGTACAATGCCCTCACCAAAAACAAGTATGCCCAGAAGGCTATCAAGGCTGCGACCGAGCCGCCTGCCTTTCCTATCGGCACCCTCGCCAAGGTTCGAGCCAACTACAACTTGGTCAATGACCGCTCCCTCCATAACCAGATCGGTCTGGTGGTAGCCAACCACGCTAAAGGGCTCTACGCTTCCTCAACTATCCTTGTAAATGGGAAGCAACACAAACTACAAGACCGCTGCCTCAAGTCCGCTGCGGGCAAGAAAAAGAAATAACTTAAGTAACAATATAACCTATTGTATAATCCAATAAAGGAGGACTCGTATATGCGAGCAAACATTAGTTTTCATGCCGATATCGATCAAGTAGTTCAGATTATGCGATCACTAGTCTGCGGAGAAGCAGAAGGACTAGAGGACGTATCCAATGAACTGTTGAATGAAAGTGACTCAAACATCCTAGAAGCAGTCACTAAAGCTATCAACAGTCTTGATCGATCAAGAGAGCAACTCGAACAGTACAGGCATATGATTGTCAACTTCGAGAAAGCCAAGCTTCAGACTGCTGCGCCTGAGCAGGTTGCTGTACCAGAGCAAACTCAGACTATTCCAGAGATTGCGAACTTTGCAGATGTCAAGCAAGTGATTGAAGATATGGAAAGCTTTGACAGCTTTTTATCACAGCTTCCAGAAGAAGATCAAGTAGATCTAGAAGTAGAAAACGATGAACCTGAAGAAGGGTGACTTAGTTTATCTGCCAGCAAATATTACATTGATTGGCGATCTTGATCTTGATGGCACCTTCGACAGGTGGACAAGGCTTGATGAGCCAATCCTTGCTGTTATGATCCAGCCGAACCTGGATGATGAAAATATTTATCACAAAGTGCATGCCAACGGTTCTGATTGGCTTGCCAGAACAATCGACACACTGGAGGTAGTGTCCCGTGCTTAAAGTAGCAGAAGTATATGAGAAGCAGACCAGAGAAGAGCAAGAGCGACCCGACGGTACTGTCCACACCAACTTTCACAAGACATATGATACCCGTGATTGTTTGCTGAACATCGACTATATTGTTAGCGTGTTCCCTCATACATTTGAGGCATCAATCGACAAGGAAAAGATTAGTCAAAACTTTCCAGAAGGAACAAAGTTCAGCAAAGTAGTTGTAGATGGCAACTCTTTTAGAAAGTCTGAGATTATTGTTGTTGGTTCTTTCGAGAAGTTTTGTCGTATCTTAGAGGGCACTCAGGCGTGAATCTACCAACTTGGGAAGAGTTGATCGACTTTCATTGTCACAAGACTCATGTAAAAACAGATGGGGTCCTGCGTTGGAACAAGAAGTATGAGCCTTTTTCCAGCCGCCGATACAACTTTTCCACCCGACCCGACAATAAAGTTTGTCGCCTTGTCTTTCTGAACTCTGTTCTAGAACACAGCAAGAACAAAACATTGATACGTGATGGAAGATTTATTTGGTGCAAGGAGTTAGCCTACGAAGGGGTGGGTGATAATGGCTTCCGTCAGATTTCTTTTTCGGTAGACAAGGGCAAGAAAAGATTTAAGATATCAGAAAATAATATGCTGTGCGTGCCATCCAAAAGCTTTGTTAATAATAGCAAATACTTTAGGAGCAAAGAGAAGGTCTTCAAAGGGTTCTCATCAGCACTAAGTTATCACAACACACTGAAGATGATGGCAAGGTCAGCAGGTGTTTCCCTAGATGACATTATTCAGCAGGTGCAGGATGACAGCCCTTTTCGACCAGGGGCATTGGTTGCTCCTCGTTTGGGATATTTTTATCCAATGCCAGCCCAGCCTCATATTCAAAAGCCCCCTCTGGCTGATGTTCACCCTTATGGCATAATCTTAGGAAAGTCTTTTACAAACAACGTTGAAATCGGGAGAGAGTTTTACAGAGTCCGCTTTGGAGATGTGACTTATGAGTACGTTCATCCCGTCCAAATGGAGATTATAAATGAAGTTTAGATTATATACAACGGCAAACTGTCCGTACTGTCAGATGGCAATGAGCTTGCTGGCGGAGAAACAAAAAGAGTTTGAATGTTATTCCCTGGATAAGCAGCCCGAACTTCTGAACGAAATCAAGCAGACATACAACTGGAGAACCGTCCCAATTGTAGTCGAGATTACAGAGGGTCGAGAGAAGTTTATCGGTGGTTTTACCGATCTCAAACAATACTTAGATAAAGGGACACAGCTTCTTAAAGGCTAGGAGAAATATAATATGCTATGGAAAACTGAGTTTTCACACCTACTAAAAGACTTCGAACTAACGAGACAGCCAGTCATCATTAGGGTAAACAAGTTTGATGAGGCATCAGCAAAAGAGTTCAACAACAGGATGGCAGCCGCTCAGAGCACAGGCCAGCCAGTTGTTCCAGTGGTCATCGATTCATACGGCGGTCAGGTTTACTCCTTGATGTCTATGATCGCTGCTATCAAATCATCAGACATTCCAGTGGCTACAATCGTTGAGGGCAAAGCAATGTCCTGCGGTGCTGTGCTGCTATCCTTTGGTGAGCAGGGTATGCGCTTTGCAGACCCAGATGCAACCATTATGATTCACGATGTCAGCAGTGGCGGACGTGGGAAGATTGAAGAGATCAAGGCAGATGTCAAAGAGGCGGAGCGCCTTGATGAAAAGATCTTCACAATGATGGCTAGGAACTGCGGGAAGAAAGACGACTACTTCAAGAAAAAGGTTTTCAGCAAAAAGCATGCTGATTGGTTTATGGATGCCGCCGAAGCAAAACGTCACGGACTCGTCAATCAACTTCGAGTTCCTAAGATGACGATCAAGGTGGGCGTAGACATTGAGTTTGAATAATGCTCTACCTTGCTTTTGTATTATTGATGGCTTATGTGTTTCCGACACATTATGATCTAGAGCAAAGATATAACGCCACAGTAATCATAAACAAAGCAAAAGAGGTCAAAGAAGATCCTTATTTGTTGATTGCAATCGCCTGGACAGAGTCTAGAATAAAGAGCGGAAGAGTATCCAACACGGGCGACTACGGAATCTTTCAGATAAACTATCACTTCTGGGGAAAGAGGTGGGGCTTCAAAGATAAGAAGAAGTTTCTGAAAGCAATGTCAGATCCAGCCCACGGGACGATCGCCGCTGAAGTGGTCTTGCAAGAGATGAGAAGGTATTCTTCCTGCAAGGAGTTGAACTTACCAGCTTGCTACAATGGTGGACCTGGCTGGCAAAAATCAAAGAACAAGAAAAAGATTATAGCATACGCAAACAAAGTCAATAGGATTCGAGAGTCACTAAGGCGCAGATACCCTGGGTGGGAAAGACCGTGAGCAACTCCTACGGAATAAAGATAACTACTATTGAGAGAGCGGTCAGTAATATATCGTCAGATTTAGATTACTTGTGTTCCTTGATTGAGTGTCCAGACTCAGAGTTTCCCATCAAAGATGCTCTAGTTTATGCCAGGGCAGTCAACTGCCTGCTGGCTCAGCTTGATTTTGCAGAGCAAATAGCATCAGAAAATGATATTGATGAAGAGGGGATTTACTTCAGGCTAAGTGACAAAGAACTGGTTCTACTAGGACAGCACGCAGATGAAGTCGAGGAAGCATTGCTTGACTTGGAGGAGATATGTGGAATATCATTAAGAAAAAACTAAGTTACATAAGTTTTTATCATTTCTGTTTGGTTTTTTTCGCTAGCTGCTTTTCATATGATGTTTTTGTGGTAGAATCTATTACAGGGTTTACTTTTGGCTACGCTGCGGCGTTTGTTTATATTTATTTTAGAATGAAAGAAGCCGAACAATGGCTGAAGGACTTCAATGACGAATGATCTTTTTAGAGTGGTAGACTGCACAGATGATTGCGAAAAAGTATGCAATCTTAGGATCGCTTTCGACACAAAAGAAGTTACATCAATCGTTGAGAGTATCAGCCGACGCTCCAACCTGTCAAAAGAAGAGGTCGCTGAAGAGTTGATTGACTTGCTCTTACGCTCAGTCCATCAAAGCCTCGATGCTAAGCACGAATATTGGTCCAGGGACAGAACAGATGCTTAAAAAAGCAACTCATATTGCATTCAATGCTGTCACTGGGTTTGGTTTCCTTGCCTTACTCGCCGCTGCTGCTCTTGCAAACAGAATGAGAAACAAATGAAGGCACTAGATACATCCGAGTGGCAAACCCTCAGCGGCGACAGAGATGTCGATATCCGTGAGAAGCTTGAAAAGTACTGTAACGATAAAAGATACACGCTCCACGTTGGGACAGATACCCAGCCACATTGTGACCACACGGTTCTCATCACAGCTATCTGCTTCAGAGAGCAGGGCAAGGGAGCCTTTGGTTTTTTCCAGAAGCGCCGCCTACCAAGATTCAACTCAGTGTTAGAAAGACTCCTTCAAGAGGCAACCATCTCAATCGAAGTGGCAGAAGAAGTCAGAGAACTTACAGGGTCGAGAGCTACTGTTCACGCAGATGTCAATCCCGATGCTCAGAACTTAAGCAACAGGGTGACCGATGTTATAGTGGGGATGGTAAAAGGAATGGGATACGACGTTCTTATTAAGCCTGATTCTTGGGCTTCTGATATCGCCGATATGTACACAAAGTAAGGGCACCAAATGAGAATGATTGAACGTAACTGCATCCTGTTGTATGCAGCGCTGGGTGATAAGTGTTTGAAAGAGGTAAACCATTCACTAAGAGGCAGAGAGTGTGACCTAGTCAATGAAAAAGAATGGGCTCTCTGGACCAACTACTACAAGCCGTTAGCCGAAGACAATCCAATCTACCAGAAAGAGATTATCTGTAATGATCGCAGTCTCGCCTGGTTTGCTCGGGACTTAAAGAAACAAACAAACAAAGGTATACTATCTTGAAAGGAAAGATAAATGAACTTTGATAAGTATATTGATAACTTCAAGACCTTTTGCCGTAACAACCGTCTGCGCCTAAAAGAAGCTGGCGACGGCTTACCAGTCGCTAAAGCCATCGGTAAGTTCTCCGAAGATCATTTCTATTGCAACTTCAAAGAAGGTTCCATCGGAGTGTATGTTGAGAGAGAAACAGGTCGGCAGTTCACATACTTGAATCGCAAGCTTCAAAAGTTAGGCTGTGAGCCTACTCAAATCGGAGACCAAGAAGCTTGTTACGATGTTGAGTGGATGAACATCCCACCAGTCGCTCGTCTGTTGAAGATCAAAAAAGGCGCAGCAAAAGTAAAAGATCCAACTTGGTTGAAGAAGAAATAAAATGTCAAACAAAAGAGATGATATGACGGAAGAGGAGATGAAGCTAAAGTATCTCAAGAATATGATGACTTCGGACGACGCCGAGATCCTGCGACAGATGCTTCTTACTTCTCTCACTGCTGTCAACTACTTGAATCGCAGAGTGCAGATTCACACCTTGCTTCATCCGCTAGTTTTTCTTGCGGGCTTTTTAACTTGCTATTTCTTCTTTTTGTAGTACAATAGCAACAACGAAAGGAGCCTAAGATGGCTAAGCGACCTGGACGACTTCTCGACAAAACATTCACCTCATTCACCGAAGCGAGCGGACGCCTCGAAGATACAATCAATTGGGTTGTTCGAGCAGAGGCTCTGGCTAACGAGTGGTCCCCTGGCTGCAAGGCAGAGGTCTCGCTCCATCTGTTGAATAAAGTTTTGGAGAAGGCAGCTAAGACGCTCGACGAAGCATCCGCCAACTTGGCAGAAGAGGTCTTTGGTAATGAATAAGAATGAATACGCCCGCCTCGCACACGAGCGAGACGCCGCCCGCCGAGTTTTTGAGGAAGAGATGAAAGAACTCGAACTTGAGAAATTCGGGGAAGACATTCAGAAGATATTAAATAAGTTTCAGTTTAGTGACGAAACTCGTCGCCAAATTTTTTCACAGCTAATGGAGTATGTCTCCGAAAATGCCCGCTTTGAAAAGGAAGCCGGCAACCCAAAGAAAGGCAATCAAAAATGACAACCATCGATAACGACTTTGAATCCCTTGTAAAGGATTTCCTGAACAAGCTCACACAGATTGAGAATGAGATCACAATCCTTCGACAAGACCGTTCGGAACTGTTCGCAGAAATGAAAAGTAAACTAGATACACGATCATTCCGAGCAGCCCTCAAGATTCACAATCTACAAACGTCAACACCAGATCAACATTCTTTACAGAAAATCCTGCATGTTTTGGAAACTGCTGAATAGTTATAATACTATGGGGTAACAACAGAAAAACCTTTGGAACTTTGCGTAGCCTTCTACAAGGGTGAGGGAGGTTACCACAACAAGATTGTCCGCTGGTCAACCCAAAGCGAATACTCCCACGCCGAACTGATTATGCCCGACGGTATATCAATAAGCATCAAGCCTTTTGATCCGCTGGGAATAAGAAAAAAGCTTTTCTTCGAAGAGGAACCGCTGGAAGACTACGATATGGTTTGCATACCTGTCAACCAAACACAGGTTGAGACCATTGAGACATTCTTCAAAGACACCAAAGGCGACGGCTATGACTGGCCTGGGATGTTGATATCAAAGCTGACCCCATTCTTTGTCAAGCGAACAGGGCGCTGGTATTGTTCCGAATGGATTGCCTACGCTCTGCGCTTGGCAGGGGCAGTTGAGCATCTTTACCACTACAACGATCTGACGCCGCAAAGGCTATATGAGATCTTGCAAAGCCATGCCAACAAAAGCAACTGAGTATTCACTTCTAAAGCCTGGGAGTCTTGTTCGCACCAAGAGCAAGGTCTACATATATCCCGATGATACCGAAGAGAACTACGAGAAGAAAAGTTTAAACGAAGGGATTGTTGGCATTATCCTTCAAACTCCGACCAAAGAAAGACCTCGACAATACTTGATTGAGTTTGTTGGTGGTGATACGTGGTGGATGTATACAAATGAGTTTGAGCCCTATATAATGACAGAGGATAATCCTTCGAAGGGAAAAAAATGATTGAATTAACTGTAGCGCTCCCAATGTTTCGAAACAAGACTATAGCTCACGTTGCTCTTGAGAGTCTTTGTCGTCAAAAAGATATTGATTTTGATTGGGAGCTTTTAATTATGGAGGAAGAGCAGGACTGTGTTGGTGAGGAAGAGCTAAAGAAATACGTTCCTCGTCTAGAGGCGATCAGGTGCAAGAGAATCAAATACTGGAATATCAAAGATTGGATCCCGTTGTCTGAAAAGTGGAGAAAGCTGGGTCTAGCTAGTTCGCCGACTTCCGAGAGCTTCTTGATCCAGGCAGGAGACTGCTATTCTCAACCATACCGCCTAAAAGAAACATATGACTTGTATGCTTCTGATCCAAATATTGATTGGGTCCAGGCACCAACTGGATACTTTTATGATGTATCCTCAGAGACAGTAGCATTGTTCAGCAAGGATTTTTATAAAGATATCAAGTGGAGTAAGTCGGCTCGTAATCATCCTTGTGCCTTGAATATGTCGATGAGAAGAAAGTACGCTAGTCAACTAGCTGAAGCTAATGTGAAGTCTAGTGTTGATATGTGGCTCTTCAACCAATGTAAAGAAATGAAGGGTGAAGCACTTGTTGTTGGCTCGATTGAGTCTGACAACTGGAAGCTTGGTGTAGATGTTCACGGTTTAAATAAAATATCTGTCAAACGAGGAAGCAGAATCTTAGGATCTGTGCCCCCTTTCCGACAATCAGATGCTAACATAGATGACATTGTGCCAGAAGATATCGCAGAGTTCCTCCGAGATATTAAGCAACACGTCAAGCGCAACCAGACTATCTTTAATGTACCTGGCAATGAGCCTGCCAGAGGAAAGAAAAAGAAATCACGAAAGAGAAGAAGATGATTGAATTAACAGTTGGGCTGCCAATGTTCCGATCTGAGAAGATCGCTCACTTGGCTTTTGAGAGTTTGTGCAACCAAAAGAATATTGATTTTGATTGGGAACTCTTGATTATGGAAGAGAGTGACGAGCGGTTTGGTCCTGATCGAGTGAGGGAGTACGCCGCTCGTTTAGAAGAGGTTGGTTGTAAGCGTATTGTTTATAAGCCGCTGGACCAATGGATCCCTCTCTCTTTCAAATGGAAGTTCCTCGGCGGGATGAGCAGCGACTCGAAGTGCTTCCTGATCCAGGCACACGACTGTTATTCTCAGCCGTATCGCTTGAAAGAGACTTATGATATTTTTAATAGCGATCCCTCGGTTGACTGGGTGAACTCGCCATTGGGATGTTTCTATCACATCGAAGCTGAGCAGATGGTCCGCTTCAATCAAGGACTCTATCAGCATCCTTGTGCTTTGAATATGGCAATGCGAACAGAGTACGCAAAACAGTTACCTGCGGAGCAAGTGCCTTCAAGTGTGGACAGTTGGCTTTTCCGAACCTGCACGGAGATCAAAGGATCTGACTTAGTGGTGAGAAATAATGATTCCGAGAACTGGAAGAAGGGTGTCGATGTTCACGGCTTAAATAAGATTTCTATTGACCGTGGAAAGATGATCGTGGATGTGCAGGTACCTTTTGAGAAGACCGATATCACTTTGGATGAGTTAGTTCCAGAATATATTGCTAAGTTCATCCGCAGTAAAAAGGAATCTGTTGCTGACAATAAAATGATCTACCACCAAATGGGTGTGATGTAGGGGGAAGATATGTTTGAATACTATGCCACTGTTTTGAGAGTTGTTGATGGCGATACGATTGACGTGATGGTAGATCTTGGAATGGGGGTCCACCGCAAAGAGCGCTTACGATTCTCTCGTGTCAATGCTTGGGAAACTCGTGGGGAACATAAAGAAAAAGGAAAGCTTGCCAAAGCCAGAGTCGAAGATCTGTTGCCAGTAGGTCAAAAGATCGTGATCAAGACTGAAAAAGACAAACAGGGAAAGTTTGGCAGGTATCTTGCCGAGATTATTATCCCAGCGAGTGACTGGAAAGAACTTGAAGAAGATACAAATTTAAATGATTTGTTACTAAAAGAAGGACACGCTGTCCTTTATAATAAATAAAGATAAGAAAGGAGCCACCAATGGCTGCACGTAAAGGCAACAAAGTTGCACTCAAGGCTAAGAAGCCAAAGAAGACCCGTCAAGGGAATGGAACTCATTCTAAGTTTCCTGGAAAAGGATCTGATCCCTCGAAGGTCAGCAAGAACTACCGCAAGAAGTATCGGGGTCAAGGTCGATGAAGAACATCAACTACGCTCAGGTTTATGGTGACGAAGTAGATGAAGTTGTCAAGGATAGTGTGAATCTTCCACGACATTTCAGTGAACTTTCTCCAGAGATTCAAAGACTTTTTGAGGTTGCCGTCGATGCTGGTTACCAACGAGCCATCGAAGATGCCCTAGATCCTGAACTCCTCGAAGAGACTAGTACATTCTCTCAAGAAATGAGCGACCAGCTTTCTCAGTTTGCGAGCTTTCTAGATCGGTTTTTGAACCGCTAAACTGACTGTGGAAACTATTTATAAAGAAGGCAGCTTGATCAGGCTGGTCTGTTATAGTGAACGCAGAACAATCTGCGCAGTTTCCAATGGAAGTTACTACAACCTAAGAGAATATCCTTCTGATGGTGTTCTCTTACAGTCAGGAATGTATCAACTCTTAAAGGGCTACAATCCATCCTATAAAATCTTTGACAACTTTGAAGGAAAATGTGGACTAATCGTCAAAGTACATAAGAATCGCCTCGATCAACCGTTAGGTTATGAGGTATTGATCGGTAAAGATAACTGGTTTTGCAAATCATTCGTTGCTGAAAAATACTTTAATCTGATGGAGAATCGAGAGGATGAAGATAGGTGATCTTGTTAGGTTTCGAGAGTATGATTATGACATCGTCAAGCTGGGACTATTGCTCAGGTATGACAGAGTTCTAAAGGTCGGAGAGATTATGTGTGGCGATAGAGTTTACTATGCCCCAGGAAGACTTATAGAAACACATCAAAGAGGAATAAAATAGCACTACTTATAGTATGGATGACATACAAAAAGGCGACATAGTTCAAAGTAAAAAATACCAACACTGGAAAGGTGAGGTAATCAGGGTTCACGAAAAGAACTTTGGTTACCTCATCTCTTGGTTTACCCCGAAAGGCGGACACATCAGGACTTGGGCTTATAAAGACGATGTCTTCCTCCTCCAGAAGGCTGAGCCTGTTGTATCTCGATACGAAAAGGCTATCTTGGACCGACAAAAATGATGAGGATTTACTTTACAGATATTCTTTTCATTATGGCTTTTGTTGCTATTGTTTATTCTCTTTATAGCGGACAGTGATTGAAATGAAAGATCTATTAATGTATCTCTATCCGATAACCCAGTTTATCATCTTCTTTTTTTATATTCCCTACATCCGCTCGGTCGTCGAATCTGAGACTGCCGACGCTATCAATGTTCCTGCCCAGCTATCGTTCTTTGTGACTGGCGGGATCGCTGCCCTCTATATGTTTATTGTCAACCAAGACATCCTGGCTGGCGGGATCATTGTAGTTCATATATTGATCGGCAACCTCGCCGTTGCTCTCCTGGCCTGGTCAAAACAACGGAAGCATAAAATAAAAAACACAAGAAAATCCCCATAAAAGCTTGACCCATATCCTTACTGTGGTAATATAAGATGTAAGGGAGATACAGATATGGGTTACCGCACTAATCAATGCTCTGCTTGTGCCGGCTGGGGTCACAATCGTCGTGGTTGTCCTGAGATCAAAGCGGCTTATGAGAAGGTCGCCAAGCTCTGTGCTAAATACGGCATTGAGCTTGATCCTGATGCTAGCTACTTGTGGGCCGAAGTGATTAAGCCGCTCAGAGAAAAGCAGATGGCAGCCCATAGTGTCAGCGACTACTATGACATTCACCACATTGATCACGAAGAGCACATCAGCTATTGGGAAGCCACCAGCTTTATGGAGCAACGTGAGCGTCTTGCTGCCGCTGCCCGACGTAAAGAGCGAGGCGAAAAGCGTCAATGTAGCTTCTGCGGCAGGACTGGACACAATCGTCGCAACTGCCCAGAGAAGGAAGCTCACATCCGTGAGTGCCGTGCGATGAAGTCCCTGGCTCACCGAGTTGCTCGGATGACCTTTGAGGCTGCTGGCATTGTTCCCGGTGCTCTGATCCAGTACCGTGAATATGACTATACCACCAGAGACTATGTTGATCGTGTCGGCTTGGTTCAGGGCATTGACTGGTCCCAGATTGGTCAGCAGGATACTAAGAATAGCAGCGGCTTGGGCAATGTGCTTGAGTACTGGGTCTTCCGTGGCAACAAGAGCATTATCATCAAAGACCACGAAGGTCGCACTCGCAACATTGCGGTTCCCCGAAACATTGAACAACAGAGTAGTTATTTCGGCGACATGCACAACCAGTTCAGTTTGATCTGCCCCGTTCACGGGTCCCGTGTGAATCTTGACGGCTACGAGGGAGACAACAAGTTCCCCGTCAGTATGCCAGTCTACATGTGGGGCAGCAAGTGGATGAGCAAGCGATTCGGCAACAAAGTTATCAAGGCTATCAAAGAAGTTGGTAGCGAACTCATCCTAGCGTAAGGGGGATAAGATGTCAAAGTTGTTAGAAGTTCTTTTCGGTCTTAAAAAAAGCAACAAGACCCATTACAATGTGATCAGGGAAGCTCAGTACCTGAAGTCTACTATCGATTACATCTAGAGTAGGAGAAAGTTATGGAAAAGCAACTACTTATCGATCGAATGGAAGCCTTTCAGAGCATTTGGGAGGATATTGAAGCCGCCGATCCAGGGGGATACGAGAACCTCCTAAGCACTGAGGATTTCTGGGATCCCTTCCTGCATAACGAATTTGAGACTCGCTGTGGGTGGCACAAGCTAGGAACAGCATAATGAAGAAGAAGTTTGATGATTGGGTTAGTGGCTGGTCTGATGGTACACTGCTTGTTTACTTCACCGCTCTTGCTGCATTGCAAAGTTTGGTAATCATTGCTGTGTTGAAATAAAACATCCTTTACAGATATAAAAACAATGATATTATAGGATACAAAGAAAGGAGAGTTGACTTACTTTATGGGCTCTAAGGGACATAGCCCACCCAACAACTGGATGTTGTCAAACATTTTACAATGACACATCTCGCAGGCGCTAACATACAGCTTGCACTCTAAATCTTACTCACTAATACAAAGGAGATTTTAAAATGAGTATGACTACTTTTCGAAATGTTCGAGTTGGCTACAACCACTCTGGTGACCTTCTCACTTTCCAAGTCCCTATTTTGGGGATGCCACGAATTCCTGCTGGAGCAAATCCTCGGGATGCAAAAGAAAATAAAGCAGTAAAGGCAATGCAGATCGGAATGATTTCTGATGATTCGCTCTTTACTGATCGTAACCGAGGGATTACCACAATCGCTCGTGACTGGCAGCTAAAGTACAACAATGATGGAACGATCGATATCGAGGTAGACTACAGTAACCCTGGAAAGACCACTTCGGTCGGTCACTTCGACGGCGGTCACACTGAGCTAGCCTGCCACCTCCACAACCAAGGACCAGCGTCTACAACTTGTTTTGTAGAAATCAAGGTTTTCAACTTGGGTAGGTATGCGAGCCAGGCACAAGTCCGTTCCGTCGCTCAAGCTTCTAACTTTATCTCAGGCCAGAAGGCTTGGTCAGAAGCTGACCTACGAGGTGCTTTTGATGCTATCAAGGCTGCTTGGGGAGGTATGTTCCCTAGTGCTGCTGTAGAATATTATGAGAATCAGTTCAGCAATCCTGATTATCGGGTTCTTGAGATTCTGAAGCTGATGTTTTCTCTTCTAAGTTCAGGAGAAGCCAGCGCCCTTTATGATGGCAGGGGACGTCCTCCGACACACAACCCAATCGCTCATGATATGAGTGCAGGAGCTTTGTGTGCCTCATATGAGAGGTCAAGCGTTTTTTTCAACAGCTTAGACTTGGAGACCTGGTCTTGGTTCGCAGACTTCATCCGCCAGGACATTGATAATCGAGCATCCAAGCTACTCGTCTCTGAGAAGCTGACTTCTGGCAACCGACAGAGCATTCTTTCCAACACTCGTCTTATCCAGAAGACTCGAAGCGCTAAGTTGACGCCATCGTTGTTTAATGGCTCTAACCTGTCAGATAACTTCCTGGATATGATGTGGGTTTATCCGATTATCCACGCTTTTAAACAGAAGTTTTACCGCTATCGTGCTTCCTCCCGCCAGATGGTTTGGTTCGACTGTGAAGGTTTCCCTATGGTCGATCCTACAAAGGAGATGATCCGCAAGGAACTGAAGAGCGCCTGGAAGCAGCTACGGAAGCCAATAATCCAGACGATGTGTGATGAGTTCAATAACAAGTGGGGTGGTGATAATGCACGAGTCAACGGCTTCTTTCCAAAGTCGCCAGAGTTGTGGAAGGCTGTAGCAACCGTTGTGACAGGTGCAGCCCTCACTCCAAGCGCTGGTTTGCACAAAGCCTCAACTAGGGCAGCCTCTCGAAAAGCTCAAGAAATGATGATCTGATGAAAAAGATCATCCACGTCAACATGCATAAAATTCGCTCCAACACTAAGAACGGCACTGACGAGCCCGTTCTCACTGTAAAAACATATAAACAAAACAATTATGCTCACGAAGCTATAATCAAAACCAAAGATGGTGTAGAGTTAGGAAGAGTCATCTACAGTCCACACAAGCCACTGAGTTGTGGAGCACGAGTGTGGATTGAAACAGATACTGAAACTTCTGACGTTGAGTTGATTGTGAGAGAAAATGAATCTGGTAACTGAAATCGCTCGTACCTCCAAAACACTTAGTGAACCTTCTCCAAATCAAGACTTCTGGAAAGATAGCATTTTTGAGAGCTTTTATCTCATGTCTAGTCCAAAGTCTAAAGGTTCTCGTGGTGAGCGCTTAGCAGCCGAAATAATGGAAAAGCTAAATCACACTGTGCTGAGGAACAAGAATGGGAAACTTGCACGTCTTCAGGGCGATTCCGATCACGATATTGTTGTGGACAACTTCCGCACAGAAGTAAAGCTCAGCCTTACTTGGGATGGCGTTCCTAACAGGTTCACTTGGCAACAGATCAGATCGCTTCAGGATTATGATCGAATCTTATTCATTGGTATGAACCCGAATGATGTCAATATCTGGTGGGCATCAAAAAAAGACCTAGAGGATAACATATTCGGAAAACCATGTTATCGTCAACACGGCGGTAAAAATGGAAAGCAAGATCTTTACTGGATTAAAAATGAAATACCGTCTTGGTTTCGAACTATTGAGGAGTGGTAGATGACTATCGAACTGAAACTAGCTGATTGTCTTGATTACTTGAAGACTATTCCCGACGAATCGATCGACCTCGTGGTTGTAGATCCGCCTTACTTTGAGATTGTCCGTGATGCTTGGGATAACCAGTGGAATTCTGAGCAAGAGTACCTAGACTGGTGCGAGGCTTGGACCAAAGAGTGCTTTCGAGTTATGAAGCCAGAAACCTGCTTCTATGTGTGGGGAACAACGAAAGAAGACACCTTCCTAAGGTACAAGCTGAACGTTCTTAACAATATTCCAGGAGCACACTACCAAAACTGGATCATCTGGGCTTACGATTGGGGCGGAAGGACTAAGAAGAAGTTCCCAAGGAAGCACGAAGATATCTTGATGTATTCAAAAGGAAAGTCGTTTCCTTTCAATGCTGATGACGTCCGCATTCCATACAAGATGAAGAAGAATGTCAGGTCTGGAGCGATGAACAATCCTCTTGGCAAAATCCCTACGGATGTCTGGATGAAGAATAATCACACCACCAGCAAAGAGTATGCTGGGTGGCACTCAACCCAGAAGCCTATTTCTCTTTTGGAAAGAATTATAAAAGCACATACACAACCTGGAGATGTTGTGCTAGACTGTTTCAGTGGAGCAGGCTCTACGATGATCGCTTGTAACAATACAGGACGATCATTCAAGGGATGTGAGTTTGATGAAGAATACGTTACTAAGTCTTTGGAAAGGCTTGAAAAACTATCAAAGTAGAAAGGAGATAGTTGTGAGTACAGTGGATCACCCTGAACACTATAACAAAGGGTCGATCGAAGCGATCAACATTATCGAAGACTGGGATCTAAACTTCAGTGTCGGGAATGTTATCAAGTATATGCTTCGGGCTCCCCACAAGGGAGATGAGATCAATGACTTGGAAAAAGCCAAGTGGTATCTTGAGCGACACATTGAGAATGTCAAGAACGGCGGAACAAAGTGAAATTAAAACTACACTGGCAAGAGAAGTACGAAGTGGTACGAGAGTTTCCTTCGTTTGAGTTGTGTACTGAAAAGTATCCTGAACTTGAACTGGAAGCTTTGGAAGTCTACAATGCTCGTACAGAAGATGAGCGCCAAAAGGCACTAGACCAATTGGAATATAAAATGCACCAGACGCAAGTCGGCGAACGAGGCGAGACCATTTTTGAAATGGTAGAGCCTTATGGCTTTGACTTGTATCAAGATTCAAAAGTTTACCCTATTACTGAAGAGGTTGGCTCTTTGGTTGTAACAACAGAAGAGGAAGAATAATGGCTAATGCAGCACAAAACGGAAGCAGCGTAACAATCCACTACGTTGGAACTCTAGAAGACGGGACTCAGTTCGATAGCTCCCGTGAACGAGGTGAACCAATGACTGTCACGGTTGGTGATGGACAGTTGATCTCAGGTTTCAATGACGCCTTGGTCGGCTTGACCGAAGGGGACACAAAGACTTTTACGATCGCTTCAGATCAAGCCTATGGTCCACATCACGAAGATCGAATCACGCCATTGGATCGAAGCATTTTCCCAGAGGAGTTTGAGTTCTCGGCTGGGATGACAGTTCCGCTCCAAAACGACACGGGTCAGAACTTCTTGGCAGTCATCACCGAGTTTGATGACGAGACTGTGACGGCTGATTTCAATCACCCGCTCGCAGGAAAAGATCTAACCTTCACAGTTGATGTGTTGGCAGTCAGCGCAGATGAAGATACTGACAGCTAGGGTCTTATTTTTCTTTGCTCGCATCTTGCTGAGCAGGGGAATGCTCCTTGGACAATGGTTCCAAAATAAGGGCATTCTCCTGCTCGCAGCAGCAGGGAAAAATGATGATTAGTTTACTTTTAGCGAGCTACATAGCGACTCACAATGGCTATGCTAAACGTCCGCTGAACCACGGTCAGGTTCGCCGAAGAGCACACCAAATCGTACAAATGCTGAAGAAGGAAGACCCAAGGGTTTTGAGATCAGTAATGTATTATATGAAGTGGGTTCCAAGGATAGAATATAAAAAGAACAACTGCAAAAAGACAAAGAACGAAGACCCAGTGCTAGATATACTAATGGACAACGCTGGGATCCCGAAAGACGCACGATGAAACATATTATTTTTACCACTCTTATCTTTGCCATCGGTTGCACCCATACCCAGACTCCAGAAGACACTAGGAAGTGCTGTGAGCGAGTGAGTGTAGTCAACGATGAGATGCAAAAGTTCAACCGCTATTGCAAGGTTGCTCTGTTTTTGAACCGTAGCAACACAATCGATGATGAGAAGGTTAAAAAGAATGTGCAAACAGCCATTGATGTTTGTAAGTTTGTTTTCCGCACAGATTCAGACGCCGACCTGATGTCTCAAGTTGAAATCAATGATATGGGGCATCGAAAGGTTCGTTATTATATTATTGATAGCGAAACAATGTTCTGGTCTGAGTCTCTGCCGTGTGATCCTGCTGAGTTCACCTGCGAAGAGTTTTAGGCAGGATGATGCAGTTCTACGAAGCAATGATGTATGTGGGCTTCTTCGCCCTCGTCGTGCTTTGGGTTCGTGGACTTTAATCCAACTTTACTGGACATTAACAAAATCCATGGTACACTTCTATAAGAAGGAGGGGCTATGACACCCGAACAGAAGTTTCAAGAGTTGTACAAGCAAATGTGGGATCTCTGTCAGGAGAATGAGTGGGGTGATCCCTTCTCTTATGCACGGGCAAAAGAGATCTATGCCACTTGTTCGCTAGGGCATAAAATGCCTGGACCAAATATGTACGCTGGCGCTGACGGCATCAACCAGAACGGTCAGCCCGTCGAGTACAAATCGACAACAGGCAAGAAGTGTCAGGGATCTTACACTGGCATCTCCGTCCACAAGACTTGGCGGGAACAAGAAAAATATCTTATCACAGAAAAGCTCGGTAAATACCCAGAGCACTACTATAACCGTTTCGAAGACGGAAAGCTGATTGAAAGCTGGAAACTGTCTGGTAAAAAGGTTCTAGACATTCTTCTTCCCAAGCTTGCGAAGAAGTTTGAGACTGTGAATCAGCAAAAAGATCCACGTCTCGCTGCGACTGTAACGTGGCGAGAGATTCAGCAGCACGGTGAACAAGTTCTGTAAGCTGTGCTACAATAATCAAGGGGACAAATGAATAAAGATCTAAACAGTAAAGAACTGATGTACTCAAAGGGTAACAACGATGAGTGCTACACTCCTGACTATGGGGTTGAGCCTATCCTTGAATACATTCCAAAAGACGCCATTGTCTGGTGTCCTTTTGATGAGCCAAGCAGCGAGTTTGTAAAGCAGATCTCAAAGCAGAACACAGTCGTTCATTCTCATATCAACGAGGGTAAAGACTTCTTTGAGTATGAGCCCGAAGAGTGGGATGTGATTGTTTCTAATCCACCCTTCACAAACAAGCGGAAGTTCTTTGAACGGGCTCTGTCATTTGGTAAGCCATTCGCCCTGATTATGACAAACACTTGGCTGAATGACTCTGCTCCCAAGCAGTTGTTCAAGGACAAAGACTTGCAGCTTTTGATGTTTGATAAGCGGATGAAGTTCATCTCACCTGACGGTCGAGACAACAACAAGATCACGTTCAGCAGCAGCTATTACTGCTGGAACTTCTTGCCAAAACAGATCATTATGAAGGAATTGAACGTTCCAAGGAAGAAGAAAGGAACAAAATGAAGACTGCAATCTTAGTTGCTGTCGTTGTCGTCGGCGGCATTTTTATGGGCAAACTAACAATCGAGTTTCTACACTTTCTCATCGAGAGTTTAGACGACGAAGATCGGCATCATTAAATGAAAACCGAGAAAGAATTACGGGATCACTGTGTATTGAACTCAGACCAGATCCATGTGCTCGCCGAGCAACTAAAGCTCACAAACAGAAGACTGAACAGGCTCACGATCCTGTACTTTTTCACAACAGTTATTTTAGCGGTTTTGTAGGAAGACAATGGCTGTAAAACTTATTTCATACTCACAGGTTCCCGACGGATCTGAGCTTGATCTTAATAATGTTCAGGAACTCATTGCCTATTGTGCGAGGGTGAGCAACCCCAGCAACCAGATGAACAAGGAGACCTCTGAGCGATTGATCAAATACCTGATCAAACATGCCCACTGGTCA